>ERZ1740070.558-NODE-558-length-25149-cov-5.955567_pt1 | contig 25149 bp, 37 predicted proteins | sample MGYA00581734_ERZ1740070 | MGnify/ENA primary metagenome ERZ1740070 (study PRJEB43018, sample SAMN04849744) | marine metagenome | isolation source: floating plastic debris | place: Pacific Ocean | collected 2008-09-01 | study: EMG produced TPA metagenomics assembly...
GGCTTTATGGTGATCGGGATGTGCTTGCGTTGCTGAAGACCAGCGCTTTGTGCGATCGATGCGCGCTCTTTGAGCGATGGTTCGCTCTGCCTTCGGCAAGGGATGTGGATGGCGGGTCTGTGATTTTCGTCGATCATTCCGCGGCCCTCACAACAAGCTCAGCTGCGTTGGTTTCGGAGTTTCCGCCGACGGTTCCCAAATCCACGCACCGGAGGCCGTGGGCAGCGCTGAGAGTGCGCCACGCATGCGCTGCAACCAGATCAAGAACTCCGTTTCCGAGCAGTCGCAAAGCGCGTGTCCGGGCGGCCAGCCCATCAAATGTTCGACGAAGAGCGGATTCAGCCTCCGCTTCCGCCATGCGCCCCGCCGCAACCATCTGCGCAAGGTGGTCTGCGGTACGTTTGACATCGCTGACCGAAAGAGACGGCGCGAGATAGGGCGCCATTGATAAGACTTCGCGCCATGCGTCGGTGTCGCTTGGTCTGGGTGGGAAAAGAGGAAGGAAACTGCGTTCGGCAGCTGATCCAAATGCAGCTTGCCCGTCCCATTCTCCAAGTGAGCAGCGCTGTTCTCTCCCTTGTAGTCGCGGCTGGCAGGCGTCGGCCATGTTGTCGCGTCCCGTACCAGACAAGCGTTTCCCGCCTTTGAGGTCGGTACTTGTCCTGAACCCCGCTGCGACACGTCGTGAGCTTGCGGTGTCGTCCACATCTTCGACTGCACCTGAAGGCTTGTTACAGTTCGACGTGGCCCACCCTTCATTCGGGACTTCATTACCATGTGTGCTTCCGGCGACTTGTTGTCGTCGTTCGCAACCGGCGTCATCCAGTTCTGAACCGCTTCCTGAAGGTCTGGCCCGCCTGCCCCGCGCGTCTCGCGCTGGCTGTTCGCTCCACCCGTCACCGCTTTGGCGGTAGGCCACGCAGAACCATCGCAGGCGTTCATGCGGCGCACTGACTTCTTCCGCTGAGAATAGGCCAACCGCAGGCGTGAAACCCATGTCTCGTAGCTCTCGCAGCACGGTTTCAGCACCGAGGGACACGTGTCCGGCAACGTTCTCAAGGATGATCCAGTTGAGGGCGTCTCCGAGTTCTCGGGCGACACGGGCGACGTCAGGCCATAGATGGCGCTCGTCGGCTTCGCCCTTTCGTTGTCCTGCGGCTGAGAACGGCTGACAGGGGTATCCGGCGAGCAATGTGTCGATTGCCCCTGCAAGCGGTCTTGCGTCAAATGTGGTGAGGTCATCCCAGATCGGTGCGGCTGCGAGATATCCGCTTTGCTGGGCTGCGATAATGACGTCTCGCGGGTACTGCTCCCACTCGACATAGCATCTGGTGTGGAAATCAGGCTCTGCGAGCATGATGCCCATATCCAGTCCAGCGCCGCCTGAGCAGAGGGACAATCCGTTTCGGGGACGTGGCACCAAGCCATCGCGCATCACGCCTCCCGATTCATGGCGTAGAAATTCCCATCGGGCGAAAAGCAGGCGCGAAGCTGTTGCAGCGTGAGGTGCTCAAAGTAGTCCGGGATCTCACGAACAGACCGCCGGATCACCTTGCCGCCTTCTGCTCTACCGGTGGGCGGCTCGTCCGCGTATTTGACCGGGCGCCACTCTCCGTCGAAGCCCTTCTCTTCTGCGAACCACGCCATCACACACCGCCCGTGAAAAGCCCCGCGCGACGCAGCCGAAGCCATGAAGCGCGGGAGTTAAGGGAGGAGGTTGCGGGCAAACGACCGGACCCGGCCCGCTCGGGTACTACCTGGGTTTGACCATCCCATCCGGTCGAATTTGAGGACGCGGCAAACTCATGAGGATCACACGATAGTCCCGCGCCCGACTCGCCTGCGTTGATGGGGCAGCGGGTCATTGCTTGGTCTCCGAATGTTCCCCAGAAAGTTTTCTGAGGCGGCGCGCTGCAGATGCAGCCCACCAGTCACCAAAAGCACCAAGACGGGCGGCAATGATGATTTCAGAGACAATGATTTTGCGGCGAAGTTCGGTCATTCACCCTACTCCGCTGCAATGTGTTGAAGTACTTGATCGCGGGTATCGGGGTTGGCCAAAGCCCACCCGACAACCCAACCTTGAGGTGCGTTAAGTCCGTCCCACCAGTTCTGGCTAGTCGTGGGATCGACCTTGAAAACCATCGCAGCATGTGCGGGGCTTTCGAAGTTTTCACGGATGTATCGCTGCCATCGCTTGGCGTAGAAGCGGCGATAAGCCATCACCGCATCACGTTCCGAAAACTTTCCTGAGGACATTCGGGTGTCGCCTTTCCTATCTGTTCCGATGTGAGACGTTACAGATGTGGAATCAGCAAAAGAGGAGGTGGCGTTCATTGTGCCGCCTCCTCGGGAGTTTTTGTTGAGTGATCTTGATCATGCTCTTTGATGAGCTCGTGGAATGCCGAAACGACTGCGTCCCAGACCCTGACAGTCGGGCTTACTTTGCCGGATTTCCAACGAGTCCAGGTGGTCGCGGCGATGTCAGAGCGCCGACAAAGCGAAGCGATCGTGATCGATCGTTTTGCCAGGGCCTTTTCCATTTCTGGTATGTCGTTCGGATGAGGCATGTGCATTCCCGCAGAGCATTTTTGCACATAAAAGGCATGCCAAAATGCACATTGTCAAGTGCATTAATGCATGATGACCATGCATTCTGCCGTAGCTAGGTTGCGCCATGGATAAGAAGATCATCTCAACCCAGTACCTCAAGTACGTGATCCAGAAGACCGGACTTACGGCTTCAGCAATTGCGAAGAAGGCTGGATTATCCAGCACAACACTGACTCGACCACTTTCAAACGAAGACTACAATTTTGAGCTTTCGACACGGACCCTCAGGAAAATCGAGGAAGCGACCGGTGTATCCTATGCAGGCTTCCAAGAGTGGCTGACTGCATTGCCCGAGATGCCCGGCGCACCCACACTCGACGAAGAGTCCCCAATCGATCCGGATATAATTCTGGCGGGCGTACAGGCGCTTGATAACAAAGACGTTCACATACCCGTTTACGACGTGATGGCTAGCGCTGGAGGAGGAGCCGTAAACGAGTACGAACCCCAGACGCACAGCCTTGCTTTCCCCCCAGAGTACTTACGTCGCTTGACCAGCGCGTCGCCATCAAACCTTGCGATCATAAGCGTAAAGGGCGACAGCATGGAGCCAACGCTGCTCGACGATGACATTGTCCTTTTGGACAAAAGCAAAAAGAACTTGGGTTTTGATGGGATGTTCGTTTTGCTGCTTAACGACACCCTTCACGTCAAACGCGTGAGCCCATCCGCAACCAAGGGCAAGATCCTCATCCTATCCGACAACAAGGACATTTATCCTCCCATTGAAGCTAGCCTTTCAGAAGTTGAGGCAGTTGGGAAAGTGCTATGGTACGGGAGGAAGGTATGAGCGTGAACAACGAGGGCGGATCAAGCAACACGTCGAACACGTCGAACACGTCGAACACGTCGAACACGTCGAACGACAATCCTTCATCGGAATCGTCGCAAGAAGCTTCTTCAACGAAAACTGAGACCGAGAATGGTGACAATTTTACCTCGGGAACGAGCGATGCAACCCGTGAGCTCATAGAGACACTGAATCAGGTCATTGCTGAGCAAAACATAGATGAAAGCATTAAGCGGGAACTGGCTAACCAAATCACACTTCTTCGCCTTTTTGATTTCACCTTCAGTGTTCTTCAATTGGCGGCAAAACCGGATGGAGAGGAAAAGCTAAAGGCTATTTCAGCTACGCGAGACAGCTCGAAAAGGTTCGTGCGCGAAGTTCAGAGAAGCATGAAAATGATTGCAGAGGCAATGCAAGATGAGTGATTTACTGACGCAAGCGAGCCAGCGCTGGGGACAGTCAGTAGATGTGCACTCTGCGACCTCAGAAAGCGCGAGCTTGCGTGAACCCCACGGTGGACCATATGATGGTGGTGGAGGTGATGGCCAGCAAATGCTTGAGCGAATCGAAAAGCTAGAAAATGAAGTCAAAGCGCTAAACACATCCGCGCTGCAAATCGCCATGGATACGGCTTACCTGCGCGGTAAGGCCGAAGACATGCCAACTAAGGACTGGTTTAACACCCGCCTCATTGCCGTCGTTGGGATTTCGACGGGCATCATCGCGCTTGTGATTGCCCTAAGCTAATTGAAGTGGTCTGCCGAGGCGTAGCCGCCATAGCGTGAGGAGTGTGCTCTGGCGGCTGACAGAATGGCCGCTGATCATGTAATTTTCAGCACCCCTAAGTACCCCGCTTCGGCGGGTTTTTTGTTGCGCTGATTCCAAAAAATGCACAGCAATATGCATTTATGTGCATTTCAGTGTTGACGCGAAATATGCATTAATGCACATTCACCTCAACGACACGAGGTGACCAACGATGCAAATTCACGAAGTAACCGCAAAGCTTCGCCCAGAACTAGAGATGCGCCACCCAAGCGCAGAGGTTGTGTTTGGCGCGGTTTACAACACTGAGGATCTGCACAAGGACACTGGCACGGCTTACGTTCGGATCGCGTCAAAGCCCTACCAAGTTGATTACGAGATCCAGTTTGGCGCGGTGAAACTCGAATGCGTGCCGCTGTTCTCTGAGACATTGGAGGACGCGGCGTGACCCTCCACGACAAATCCAACAGCACGGACATTGCCGAGCACACCTATGGTTCTGGCGCGTTCCGCCATGGCCCGGGAAAGGGAGCGCCGAAACCAGTCGCTTCGAGCGGTCTCGCGATGGTTTTCGCTGGCCTGATCGCCGTTCTGATTTCCTTGATGGTTGGACATGTTGTGGTGAAGGGCGTCTCAAAGGCGGCTCATTTCAACTACCACATGAACGGGGGCTGGTAATGACCGGGCCCGCGACATGCGCTCACTGCTCGCTAGCCTGCCGACTTACGACAGGCCGGGAGGTTTATCCTCATCGCAAGGATCTTTCGGACCTGCGGTTCTGGGTGTGCGAGTCATGTGAAGCACGGGTCGGTTGCCACAAAGAAGGCGCGGTTGTGGATGGCGAAACGAGCGACGGAACAATGCCGCTTGGTAGGGCTGCAAACGCAGAACTCCGTCGCGCAAGGTCTGAGGTACACAAGAAACTAGACCCGATCTGGCGAACTCAGCCGAAGAAGGAAAGACGGGTAGCGAGGCGTCGGGTCTATCGCGTGATTTCGCGGTACATGGGCCTTCCGATGCACCAAACGCACGTCGGCATGTTTAACCTTGAGCAATGCCGCCAAGCTTGGCGCGCGTTGGACGCTGTAAATCCCCACAACGTGATGGACCTTGGTCGCTACGTCGAAGAAATCGACGCTAAGCGTGAGGCTCCACGGGACGTGGTCTCATGAGAAAGCCGACAAGCTTCATGAAGGCTTTCGCCTGGCACAGGGCAGCTATCGCTGGCGAACGTCCTGCAACGATCGAAGGCGAAATCCAATGCGGATGGTTCCGGACACGCTTTATCAGGGGCGGTCCTTGGGTTCCGGCGCGCATCTGGCTGCATCGCGAGATTGACCCGGCGACGGGCGAACTGACCGACGACGAACGGTTTCTTGCGGAGATCGATGGCGAACGCCGCGACGCGCAGACGGTTTGGGACTGGGTCTGCGGGAATCCGATTTCGAAAGATCAATACGAAGACCTTTGCCGGATGAAAGAGCGCACTCCGGCAATGGCCGCCACTCACGTTGCGCTCGACCTCTCACAAAAGGCTATTCGACCATGACGCAATTCATTTCGGTCAAATTCAAAGACACGCAAACGCGCACCTACACCTACGCGAACAGCGGGGAACCAGTTGCAATCGGTGACAAAGTGAAGGTGCCGACTAAGGACGGTTGGAAAACGGTGAAGGTTCACGAGGTCGACCTCGAACAGCCATCGTTCGCCTGCAAGACAATCCTTGGGAAGGTCGAAACCAAAGCGGAGGAGAACTCCAATGCTTGATCAGGAGCTTCTCAGTCTGGGCGACAACAATGTGCCGGTTCTGAACCCAGAGGTGATCGAAGAGTACACCCGCAAGGTGCAGGACTTCGCAGACGCCGCTGGTGATTGGAAAGAGACTAAACAGATCACCGAGGACGCCCAAGCCGAGAAGGCAAAGGACTTTCTCGACGGTGCGCGCAAGCTTTTCAAGGACATCGAAGACCGGCGCAAGGTTGAGAAGGAACCCTTCTTGGCAGGTGGTCGCGAAGTCGACGCCAAGTTTGCCACGATCAAAGCTATCCTCGAAAAGTCTGCGAACATGGTGAAGCCGCTGCTAGAGGACTTCATCAAGCGCAAAGAGGCCGCGGAGGCCGCCCGCAAGGCAGAAGAAGCCCGTAAGGCCCGCGAAGAAGAGGAAGCCGCGCAGGCTGCCCTACGCGCCGCCGAAAGCCGCAACGACGCTGCCGGGATGGTGGAAGCCGAAGAGGCTGCGGAAGCAGCGCAGGAAGCCGTCAAGGAAGCCGAACAGAAGACATCGGTCAAGGTCGCTTCGGCCACCGGTGGGGGCAAGCGGAGTTCGCTGCGCACGATCCGCCGCGTCGAACTGAAGTCCCCAGCGATGGCGTTCAGCCACTTCAAGGAACACCCCGAAATGACAGCCCTGCTCTTGAAGCTGGGCAATGCCGAACTGCGCGCCGCCAAAGGCGCTGAAATCACGATCCCCGGCTTTGCGATTGTTGAGGACCGGAAGCTCTGACGGAGACACGTATGACAAACAAACTCGCTACCAAGCCCCTTCGACAGGTCCAATCGGTTCAAGAATTGCTCATGAACGACATGGCGCGCGACCAGCTTTCAAAGGTTGCCGCATCACACATGAGGCCAGAGCGCATGATGCGGCTCATGGCAAACGCGATCCGCACAACTCCAAAGCTCACTGAATGCGAACCGATCAGCCTGCTTGGGGCGATGATGACATGTGCCAGCCTTGGCCTCGAACCAAATACGGTGCTGGGTCACGCGTACCTGATCCCGTTCAAAAACCGCAGTAAGAACATTACCGAAGTCCAATTGATCATTGGATATAAGGGCATGATCGACCTCGCGCGCCGTTCCGGTCACGTGGTGAATATTCATGCCGACGTCGTGTATTCAGGGGACGAGTTCTCGTTCGAGTACGGGACCGATCAGCACCTTCGCCACAAGCCTGCGGGACCGCGGGAGAATCCTGAGTACGCTTACTGTCATGCCAAGCTGACGGACGGCGAAGCCTTCATCGTGATCCCTTACGCAGAAGTCCTTAAAATTCGCGATGCCTCGCAAGGCTATAGAACGGCGATCAAGTACAACAAGAAGGACACCCCTTGGATTGCGCAAGAACACCAGATGGCGCGCAAGACGGCTGTCAGGGCCTTGTTCAATGAGCTGCCTATCTCGATCGAGAAGGTGTCGGACGCACTGAGCATTGACGATCAATCCACTGATTACCAAGCATTTGCCATGGATCCGACCGGCGACATGCCGATGGGCGGCGATGGCGATGTGATTGAGGGCGAGGCCTACGACCCGGAAACCGGCGAAGTCACAGAGGAAGAAGACGAAGACGAGACGCCGCCAGTCGAAGAGGAACCGAAGCCCGCGCCAAGGAAGAAGGCTGCGGCAAAGCCGAAACCCAAGCCAGAGCCGAAGCCTGAACCTGAACAGTACCCGGAGACTGACGGCGTCGAAGAGTTCGCAGGATTGGTTTCGACGATCAAAAGCGAACTGCAAGAGGCCAGCAATGCGGGCGAGATTGAAGCCGTTCTCGACATGTTCGCGACCGACATGGAGCCGATGCAGGGAACCGAAAGCTACACCGAAATCCAAGACTTCGCCGACGCGCGTCGGGAGGAAGTGGCATGAACATGGACGAGGTCTTCACTGCAATTGCCGCTGATCCAGTCGCCGCAGTCAGCAAATCGCTGGGCCGCACTGAAAGCCCGTTCATGGCTCGACTGCCCGATCACATGCACGCTGGTATCGCGAAGTACGTGTTGACCGGCATTGTGCCTGGCTCATTTCTGCGCGCGGTCTTCGCGGGTGAACTTGAACTCGCAGAGCGGCACGCTGACCCGACCAACAAGCCATTGTTGGAGGTGTATGGCGACTTCCTTGAATTCGAAGCTCCGCCTGATTGCTGGGGCAGCCCGAAGCGCGTTCAGGAATGGGTCGAGCGCGGCGGTCTGTTTGGGAAGGTTGCGGCATGATCAAGCGAACAATCTGTGAATACGACATCAAGCACACCGGCGATGAAATGGATCGCTTGGATATTCTTTATTGCCTGCAGCAACTGAAATCGCTCTGTGAATGCGCTATCCATGCGGATGTCACGATCAGTAGCGATAAATCCGACCTCATTTCTGTCCGCATTGAAGTGGTGGACGCGACATGAGCAAGCGTTCCACACCTGAATGGATTGGACGCTCACCGGACGCCAAGATACCTGCCCGGGTGCGGCTGCGTGTGTTCGACCGGTTCGACGGTGTGTGTCAGATCACGAGCCGCAAGATACAGGCGGGCGAAGACTGGGAATGCGACCACGAGATCGCCCTAGCCAATGGCGGAGAACACCGTGAAGGCAATCTCCGCCCTGTGTTGGCTACAGCGCACCGGGCAAAAACAGCCGATGACGTAAGAGTTAAGGCGAAATGCGATCGCGTCCGCAAAAAGCACTTGGGCATTCACAAGAGTTCAAGCCCCCTACCCGGCGGCCGGCATGACAAGTTCAAGCGCAAGATCGGCGGCGGTGTGGTTCTGCGGGGTGATGACTGATGGCCGTCACGTATGCGCAATTCAAAGAAGGTGTCCTTGTCCCATACACGCAAGTCACCGCAGAAGACTGGGCCAATCTGAAACCCGGTGAAGTGGTCGAAGTCCGTGTCCGACAGAAGCGCAATTCGAAGTTCAACGCCCTGTGGCAGGCGCTGATCGGCTATACGGTCAACGCCCTCAAGGAAGGCGGGCAAGACCTGTCACGCGATGACGTCCACAAAGAAATCAAGCGGCGCCTCGGCTATACGAAGGTGGTTGAGCTATCGCCCGAAGATGCAGCCGCCACCGGCTCCACTCACGCGCTCGAGTACGTCTCAACCAAGTTCGACAGCATGTCCGAGCAAGCCTTCAAGGAATACGTGACCGCCGGCATCGGCGTCATTGAAGACGAGATTTGTCCGTACCTCATGGAAAGCCCGTGGGCCGACAAAGTGAACAGCATCATCACGGAGTTTCGCAAGTGACCGACCGTCCCATTCTCTTTTCCGGGCCAATGATCAAAGCGCTGCTCGCGGGTCGGAAAACACAGACACGCCGGATTATGAAACCGCAACCACAGTACGGCGATGAACTGCGCGGCATATACGCGCCTGGCTTGAGCGCTGTCTTTGGTGATCCCGACAACCCTCACGAAGATGACTTGTCGATCCGGCTGTTCAGCCTTGGCGACAGGCTGTGGGTCCGTGAGGCTTGGAGGACTTCGCATTACTACGATGACCTACCACCGAGAGACCTGCAAGATGGCACCCCCGTCAAATATGAAGCGGACGGGGTTTGGCAGAACTGGGGTTACAAGGCTGATAGCCCTAGAAATTGCAGGCTTCGAGCCAGCATGCATATGCCGCGCTGGGTTTCACGCCTGACGCTTGTCGTAACCGACGTCCGCGTTCATCGCATTCAGGATATCAGCAACGGCGACGCTGCTGCAGAAGGTGTCTCGGAACACGAAGAAATCGTAGACATCAAAACCACGCCAAGCGGCCATCCGGTTGAAATCCACGACTACCGATACCGCGTCGAAGGCATCGGTGACGATGACGAAGGCTATCTCGACGAATGGTCAGCCTTCCGCAATCTATGGATCACGATCAACGGTGAGGAATCGTGGGATCAGGATCCTTGGGTCGTGGCCTACACTTTTGAAGTCCACCACACGAACATCGATCAGATGGAGCAAGCTGCATGAATGTCGCTCAAATGCTCACCGCAGGCCGCGCGCCGCGTCACCTGTTCCCATGGAACAAGAATGGCAAGCTGAACGCGTGCCTGTCTCCGTGTGGAACCGCATTCCTGTTCGACGTGTGTATGCCAGCACTTCATAAGACGGGTTTTCCGATGACGGGTTATGGCGGCTACACCGTCATGGAAGACAGCGATCAAGAGCTCAAACGACACCTGCAGGGCGTAAAGCATGCCAAGGGCCGTGTCCTAAAGACAGGTTTGGGGTTCGGATGCTTTGTGCGGATGTGCCTGACAAAGCCCGAGGTCCAGCACATTGATGTCATCGAGATCAATGGCAGGATCATAGACCATTTCGGCGCTGAGTTTCGGGACGATCCGCGCGTAACTATTCATCACGAGGACGCCTTCGCGTTTGATCCCACAGGCTACAAGTGGGACTTCGCATGGCACGACATTTACACCGAAGCGAACGAAGGATTGGCGCATGCGCACGTCCGTCTGATCAAGCGCTATCTCGCCCACACGAAAAAGCAGGGCGCATGGCAGCTACCAAGAGAGACGAAGAAATTCGTTGAACGCCATTGGCCGGGGCTGGTGGTATGACCGCCCGCCACACCTACCCCTTCCCTCACTACGACGACGAACCAGAGGATGAGACGAATGAGCGATAGCACACAAGAGCGGGTGGCAGGCTTAGAGCAATTCACCGAATGGTTCCGCAAGAACTACCCCGGCCCAAACACCATCATCTATGATCCCGAATGGCATGCCCCGCGCGTGTTTAGGGCCGCAAACGCCGCCATCTCCGAGGCACAGTGCGTGCGGGTAAAAGACGCCTCGCTAACCCAAGAACTTGCCAATGAATTGCTGCGATATGATCGCGAAACAGGAAAACTATGGTGGAAGCCTCGCGGTGAGCACTTGTTCAAAGGCACTGAAATCCACACGCCAAATGTTCAAATGCGCCAGTGGAACACTCGCTACGCGGATGCTGAAGCCTTCACAGCTTCTGACCTAAAAGGTTACAAAAATGGAAAACTCTTGGGCATAAAATACCAAGCCCACAGGGTGATCTGGTTTTTAGAATTTGGGTTTTGGCCGGGCGTCATTGACCACATAAACGGTGACACCTCAGACAACAGACTTGAAAACCTGCGGGCGTGCTCTGTTTCTGAAAACGCCCGCAATTCGGCCATGCGGAAAGGAACCTCAATTTTTAGAGGTGTAAGTTGGCATGAGCAAGACAACCATTGGGTTGTTCAAATCCAAACAGACAGCGGCAGAAAGCGGATTGGCGGCTTTGAATCTGAATTGGACGCGGCGATTGCCTATGATCGAGCCGCGCGTGAGCAACACAGGGATTTTGCAACGCTCAATTTCTCTGACAGAGATTACGCCTGCATCCTGTCCGCGCTCGAACCCGCCCCGGTAACGCCAGCGCTTGCAAAGCTGCACACCCGTTTGGCTGAACTGGACGGGCTTTGCGCAAACGCAGAACGGCGTGGGCCCTCTCACGCGGGGTACGTCACGGACGCCACTTATCACGGGTGGTGTGGGGAGCGATCCGGCCTGCGGCTTGCCCTCCGCGCCCTCGCCCAACAGGACACAGGAGGCGATGGAGATGGTTGAGACTGTAACGCTCAAAATACCTCTGATTATAGACAGCGAAGGCAATTGGTCCGCTCAAGGCTCAGTCGGGGAAGACAAACCGGACTGGTCCTTTATGGACGAAACCGTTTGGTTTGCCGCTGGCGAGACTGACAATCAAACGGCTAGGCACTTTGTCGAGGTTGAGGTGCCAATTCCTGTCGTCAAGTCCCTAGAAGGTTCAGTTGCCGCGGAACGTGATGGGGGCGCACCAGAGCCGTTTGTGGATCGGGTATTTGTGGGGGATGGGTGAATGGATTTCGGCCGTTCGCGAGCGCAACTGGGCTTCATAGCATACATACTGATTATCGTCGCTGTTGGCTTTCTCGCAGGGCAAGCTACAGAGCGGCACTATTGGGAAAACACCAACATGGGCAACCTTTGTGAGCGCGACCACTATTGGGCATGTCGCCTTCATCCTGCTTGCGCCATGTACTCCCTGATTTGCATCGCCAACCTCGACTTTAAGGACGCCCCCACCCACCCGCCTAGCGCAGGAGGTGAGACGTGACTTGGACAAAACCTCTAGGACTTTATCGACGCGTCGAACGGCGCGAAAGCAACTATCTGCGCGTTGATAACCAACTCCAAGCGATTGTCTACGACGTTACCGTTGTTCAGTTGGTGATATTTTGGGTTCCCATATGGACTTGGGAATTTGACCGATGACCAAGCACAGCCCCATAGCGCCGCCAGCGCAGAGGAAGCCAAGCGCTCGGACCGCGTTCAAGATCACAGCGCGCCAAGCCCGCGACTTGGTAAACAATACCCCTCAAGGTTACGTGGCAGAGGTCAGGGTTGCTTTTGTTCCTGAGAAGCCCGTACCGTCGGCAAAAACCGAGGGGAAAGAATGCGACGACGTGTTCGGAACAGGGCAGTCCGATTGAAGCATCTAAACGCATCAGGAAAGTTCCCGTCGGGTAACACGCGGTACTATTACCGGCCAAAGGGCCAAAAGGGCATACCGCTCCCCGACTTTGCGCCAGACAGTGTTGAGTTCAAGGAGGCATACATAGAGGCCGTGAAAGGCCGTCGTGTCGTTCCGGGCAAAGCTGCATCTGGCTCAATCGAAGCTGGCGTGCAGGCCTATCTCGCAAGCGACATTCATCTCGGCAAGGCACCATCGACGCGCGCGCTAGAAAAGCGGTTCGGGCAAGAAATCGCTGCCAAATACGGACACGGGATACTGACCACCCTCAAGCCCGTTCACATAAGAAAAGCTTTGTCGGAGTTTGATGCGCACCCAGCCAATAACAGGCTACGTCTCTGGCGCGCCATGGGGCGCTTCTGGGTGGATCGGGGCATGATTGAGACTGACCCGGCCCGCGACGTACGTGCAAGGGCTACGCCAAAAGCCACAGGGGCTATACCGTGGACGCGAGATGACTTTCAGGCATTCCGAAACCATTGGCCTATCGGATCTTCGCAGCGACTTGCGTTTGAGCTGATGTATCAGACCTGCGCCGCTGTGGTTGACATCGTTCGGCTTGGCCCTGCAAACGTTCACGGCGATTGGCTGTGCTACACACGGCAGAAGTCGAAAGCTGAAGCCGTTTCGCCTTTGGCCAACGCGCCAGCATGGTTCGAACCGACTGGCGCCCTGCAGCAGAGTCATGCAGACGCACCAAAGCTGCTGACGTATCTGACAACGCAAGCCGCTGCCAGCCGGTCGCACAACGCGGTTGCGTCTTGGTTTTCACGCGCTTGCACAGAAGCGGGGTTGCCGGATCGAAGTGCGCATGGCGTTCGTAAAGGTCGGGCCGCAATATTCAAAGAAAACGGTGCAGATGTGGAAAAACGCATGGCAATTCTTGGCCATGAAACCGAGTCAGAGGCGCGCGGTTACAGCAAGTCTGCTGACCTCATTCGGACCATATCGGGAACAGAAGTTCCAACAAAAGTTCCAACTTTACGACACGGCCCTGTAAGTATCTGATATTAAGCGAAAAAATAAAGCGGTGGCGGACAGGAAGGGATTCGAACCCTCGAGACGGTCTCCCGCCTACGCACTTTCCAGGCGCGCGCCTTCGACCACTCGGCCACCTGTCCGAGAACGTGTCTAAGAGAAAGCGCGAGGGGGATGCAAGAGCGATTGTTAGGTTATCTTGTGTCCTGTTGCGCAGTTTGGCGAATGTTGGTGAAAGCCCAAAGAAACAACGCAGCCAAGACCACTTCGATCGCAACGGCCACAAGGATCGCCGGTTTGGCCACCCCTGTAAGCCAAGCATACCCGCCCGTCGCAGCGACACCCAGGAATGCCAGTGTTGAAGTGACACACAAAACGCCAAGAAATCGATGCTCTTCGAGGTCGCGCGCTGCCATCAACAACACGCCCAACCCGATCACTGCAGGGGCAAAACGGCGCGCTGCAAAATCCATATCCGTGCTGTAGTCAACAACATAGATGCGCATATAGCTGTCAGGCGAGATCAACAGCACCACACCAATGAATACCAAAAAGACACCGGTGATCAAAAACAAGTGACGGTGCATCATGGTTCAAGAGCGATGTTCACACGACGGTTCTGCTTGCCCTTGTTTTCGATCTTGCCAATCGAGACGCGTCCGATTTCTCCGGTGCGGGCGACATGCGTGCCACCACACGGCTGAAGGTCAACCTGCTCGCTCCCCTCACCGATGCGGATCAGCCGAATTTGCCCCGATCCACGTGGAGGCTGCACCGACATGGTTTTCACCAAACCCGGATTCGCATCAAGTTCGGCATCAGTGATCCAATCTTCAGACACGACAAGGTCGCGGTCGATCAACGCATTCAGTGCCGCTTCCAACGCAGCTTTGTCGTCTGGCGGCTCTGGCATCATGAAATCCAGTCGACCGCGCCCTGCCCCGATAGACCCTCCGGTGACTGGCAGCGGTACAACCACCGACAAAAGATGCAACGCTGTATGAATGCGCATATGTTTGTGTCGGCGTTCCCAGTCGAGCCGTTGAACGACATGCGCACCAACTGGCGGCAGACCGGATGGTTCGGCTGGCACCAAAACCGCTGCTCCGTCTGCGCCCTTAACGCATGTCGCGATTGCTAAAGACGCGCCATCCCAATCGATCCATCCGCTGTCACCCGGTTGACCGCCACCCGTGGGGTAAAAAATAGACCTGTTGAGGACGATACCGCCTTCGTCTGTATGCGCGACGACGTCCGCTGGCATTTCCCGGGTATATGGCTCGGTTCGAAAAGCTGCGGCGTGCGCGGTTTGGTCTGTCACGATGCGGGGTCCTCGGGCGTTTCGGGCTTTGCGGACTGGCCCGTCAGGGTTTCTGGATTGCGCAACCAGACGTCCCGCTGCGCAAACGGTATTTCAATGCCTTCCGCGGCAAACGCTTCATTGATTTGGTGATTGACCTCTGTACGCACAGCCAAAATCTGCGTCACATCACGCAAAATCATCCGGACATCGAAATCGAGCGAGTCCGCACCAAACCCTTTAAAATGAACAAACGGCGCGGGGTTCATAAGAACCATGTCGTGATTGCGCGCAATCTTTTGCAGGATGTCCGCAACCTTACGCGTATCTGTCCCATATGCGACCCCGACATCCACAACGAGACGGCCGAGAACATTACCACGGGTATAGTTGGTAACAGAATTTGCCACTAGGTCTGCATTCGGAACAATGACTTCGGTACGGTCAAACGTCTCAATCCGAGTGGACCTTACAGAGATATCTCGCACGGTGCCTTGCTGGCCGTTGACCTCGATCCAATCACCTTCGGCGATAGGGCGCTCGACCAAAAGGATGATACCGGAGACGAAGTTCTGAACAATGTTCTGCAAGCCGAAGCCGATACCGACGGACAAGGCACCGAACACGATCGCGAGCGCAGATAGATCGATCCCCGCGGCGACAATTGCAACAATCGCCGACAGGAAGATACCGACATACCCGGTGCCCGCGACGATGGCGGTCTGTCCGCCCTTGTCGATCCCGGTCTTCGGCAGAACCGATCCGCGAAGCCCACCCTGCAACAAGCGCGTGGCCACATAACCAATCGCAAAGATGATTGCGAATGTCAGGAAATCTGTGGGCGAAATGCGCGTTTCGCCAAAGGAAAACCCAGCTTGAAACCGTGCCCATAGCTCTGTCAGGTCGGTGACCCGCGCGCCCCAGATCAAGGCAAGGATCGGAACCGCCACTATGGTGAGCACTGCACCAGAGATGACGGGAAGCAGGCTTTCTGATGCTTCCAGATCTCGACCGGTCACGAGGTGATACACGTCTCGGACAAATGTCTGAACCGTGAGAAGCGTCGCGAACAGACCGAGGCTCAGGATTGTCGGGAAAATCGTTGAATTCGCGACATTGAAATACCCGATAGCCGACGCGACCGGGCCGACCACACCCACCAGCATAGCACCCTTGCCGGCCAAGCGCGCGAGACGTGCGGTAAAGGATGACGGTTCTGACGTGGTCCCGTGCGCGCTGGCTGTATCCTCAAGTGCTCCTGCACCATTTAGGATTTGCCCGACACGGAACAGCAACACGCCACACACCACATGTATTGGGAATGCCGCAACCGCGATGGACGTCTGTGGCCAATTGTCGAAGTCGCTGAGCGTCATCAACAAAATGTCGATCGCAAGGAACCAAGACAGGGCGTTGGTGTAATAACGCGCCTCGGTGCGGCGCTCTGGCGCCAGCGTGACCGAATGGAGTGACGCATCTTGTGAAAAGCGCTGCGCCGCCAGCCATCGGGTGAACAAGACAACAAACAGTACAAATGGCAGTACCGGCGCCATCTGAGCGCCCAATCGCCCAAGCAGACCGCTGACATCCACCGCCTGTACGATGAGGAACAGACCCAACACAGGAAACACGATGCGCAGAAGCGACAGAAGCGTGGTCCATACCCCCGTCCCACGACGGGTTTTGCTCCGTAACCATTCGCCCAGCTGAGAGATCCACCGTGGCGCGCGGAACACCATCAGAAATGCAATCGCCGCTATCACCAAAGTGGCGGGCAAATCGTCCATAAACTCGCGCCGCCGCACGTCGTTGGCCCAGTTGGTGGACACCTCCGTCGCGATTACGCGTAGCGTTGCCCCAAGCTGAGAGAACGCGTCAGGCCAAAGCCGTGGATCAATCGGCTCGTCCCCACGCTCTAGAAGGACATCCGTCTGCCTGGACCGAATGATTGAATCAATCTCATTGACCAGCCCATCCGCACGGGTAAAGGCCTCTTCTGCGCGCAGAAGCGGCGCGCGCAGCGTTGCGATCTGCTGCGACAGCTCTGTGCGACGCTGCTGAATTTCGGCGGGTTCTTCACCGGTTTCCGGCGCAGCACCCAACGCATCCAGCTGCGCCTGTAGAGTCTGCAATCGCGGGTCGCCTGCGTTTTGAATTTGCAGCCATTGGTCACGGAATGCCGCCACATCGGCGCGCAAAACCTCCAAAGCAGAACTAGAAGCCGACGCAGACGCCACCGCCTGTTCCGCGCGCTGCGCCACGCGGTCCCATGTCTCTGAGTCGACCTGGGTGTCCTGCGCGACAGCGGTGGAAACGGCAATCAGAACGAAAAGGGCTGCGGCCCGAAACAGTGCTGCAACGCGCATCATGCGTCTTCAAACACGTCCGGAACGTCGCGCGATGGCCCGTCCAACCAATCTGGCACTGGCAAACCCTTTTCCTTAAGGAATGCGGGATTATACAGCTTGGATTGATAGCGTGTGCCGTAATCGCACAGGATCGTGACGATGGTGTGCCCCGGCCCCATGTCCTTGGCCATTTTAATCGCGCCGCCAATATTCACGCCTGTGGACCCGCCCATGCACAGGCCCTCTTCTTTCATCAGGTCAAACACAATCGGCAAAGCCTCTTCGTCGGTGACCTGACATTTAAAATCAGGTGTAAATCCTTCGAGGTTGGCTGTGATACGCCCCTGCCCGATCCCTTCCGAAATTGATCCGCCCTCGGCTTTGAATTCACCGGATTTGTAAAAGGAATAGATGGCAGAGCCCATTGGATCGGCCAAGCCAACCTTGACACCTTTGGGCTGCAACACCTGCCCCACACCTGAGAGTGTTCCGCCAGAGCCAACAGCGCAGATGAAGCCATCTACCTTTCCGTCCGTTTGCTCCCAAATCTCTGGGCCAGTGGTTTCGATATGCGCCCGGCGGTTTGCCGTGTTGTCGAACTGATTTGCCCAGATCGCTCCATTGGGTTCTGACTTTGCCAATGCCTCGGCCAAGCGCCCGGAATAGCGCACATAGTTGTTAGGATTGCGATATGGTGCAGCAGGGACCTGCACCAATTCAGCACCCGCCAGGCGCAGCATGTCTTTCTTTTCTTGGCTCTGCGTTTCTGGGATCACGATCACTGTCTTGAACCCCATGGAAGCTCCGACCAGCGCCAATCCGATCCCGGTATTGCCCGCGGTGCCTTCCACGATTGTGCCGCCCGGCTTCAGAAGCCCTTTTTCAAGCGCGTCCTTGATGATGTAAAGCGCCGCACGATCCTTGACCGATTGGCCCGGGTTCATGAACTCTGCTTTGCCCAGTATGGTGCACCCTGTCTCATCGCTTGCCTTGCGCAACTTGATCAATGGCGTGTTTCCGATAGCCTCGGCCAGATCGCTTGCAAACTGCATGATGCCCCCCAAACACTGTTTCGTTTGGTGTAGGCGCGCCGCTCACGGAACTCAAGCAACACTCCGCAATCTGGCACGTTGGGACGCTAACCAATACAGCATCATCACCAACGGCCCAGCATTCACCTCTCCGGTTGAAACAAGCTGCATAACGCGCTCAAACGAAAGCACATGACTGCGAATATCTTCATGTTCAGACACCAAACCGTTTGCTGATGCAGAAAAAGAGTTAAGGTCTGTAACACTTAAATAACAGTGGAAAAACTCAGTTGAATACCCAGGTGATGCATAGACCTTAGCGATGTGTTCCAACGGCCCAAGAGACAGCCCCGCCTCTTCGACAGCCTCGCGTCGCGCGGCATCCTCTGGTGCTTCGCCCGCATCCACCAACCCGGCAATCGGCTCAAAAACCCAAGGGTTCGGATCCTCGCGCCAAAGTGGGCCAAACCGCAACTGTTCAATCAGAAGAACGTGATCCGTTTTGGGGTCGTATGGCAGGACCAATGCCGCATCAAACGCCAAAAATGTCTCACGCATGACAGACGGACTACGGCTTCCGTCAAACCTGACGTGGTCAAATCGAAACGCGGCCGTTTCAAAAAATCCATTGAACCCCGGCAAGCGCTCCTGAACCGTAACATCGCCAGGTTTGGCATCGCGTCGCACAGTGGACGGCGTTCCGTCTTTCGCCAGAGCACGCGCCCAATGGCGCGCCATCAAAAACGACCGCCACCCGGCAACAGTTTTAGCATCGTATTGATCCGCGCGTGCCATGACATCGCGTGCAGTGCCAACGGCCAAAGCGCCCCATTTGTTCACCCAATCGGCCAAGTGCCAATCGTCGCCACGCACGTCGTTATTAGTCATGGGATAGAAACAGACCGCTTGCTCTGACCCGCGATCCGTTGTGACTTGCACAATCTCAAGATCGTAGGAAAATGCGCCTTCGTAATACCTTAGACGGCTCTATTCATCTTCACAAACGTCCCGAAGCAACACGCCCTGAGCACGCCCGCCGTCCTCACGAATGATCATTGGATAGTCTTTACCCTGCGCCCATGACACATGATGATCCGCAAGCTCAGCGTGCGTCAGACGAGACGTCAACGCGCCTGCTTCGACCTCCAAAACGGCCTCAAGCAAGGGGGTATGGCACAGCGTCCCGTAAAAGAACAAAGACGACAAAAGGGGCTAGCCCCATCTTCTGGCGGCAAATTCCGACAGATAGCCAGTGACCAAAGCGCCGATTATGAACGTCACAATCATCATCGGATTGACCAACGTCTCACCATACTCAATCGCAATCTCAAAGATCGCGGCGAAGGCTTCGAGTGGGCCATCAAACCTGCGCTTAAGCGACAGCTGGAACATTTCGTTCGCAGCATTGAAAAAAAGCGACCAGAATATCAATGCCGCCACACCGGTCAGACCGTTGGCAATCGCGTCTTTGGTTCCGCGCCCCGCACGTCTGCCGACAACGACCCATCCTACCAGAAACCCAAGTCCGGCATTAAACTCCGAAAACCGCCCCCAGTACAGGATTTCCGGTAACAGTGTCTTAACCAGTTCGGACGCAAAATACCCCAAAAGTGCCAAGCAAATCGCTGCAATCGCTTTTGCGGCTGTGGGCATGTTATGCGGGTCTCGTGATCGTTATCTGCGTCACATCACACTGTCCGCCATGAAATGTTGACGCGCAAGAGGTCAGGTAAAAATTCCACATCCGGCGGAATCGGTCATCAAAACCCAGCTTCGCCACCTGATCCCATTTTTCATTGAACGTTTCGTGCCACCGGCGCAGCGTTTGGCTGTAGCTTTCGGCAAACTCGATGGATTGTTTGACGTCAAGACCGGCCTTCGCAATTTCCTGCCGCAACACGCTAGGGCTTGGAAGCATCCCACCTGGAAAGATATATTTCTGAATGAAATCAACGCCCCGATTGTAAACTTCCCACCGCGAATCCTCGACCGTGATGATCTGAAGCGTCGCGTTCTTCCCCGGCTTCAGGCAGTTTTTGACCGATGAAAAATAGGTTGGCCAATATTTTTGCCCCACCGCTTCGAACATCTCAATCGACGCGATCCCGTCATATTGACCCGTCTCATCGCGATAGTCCTGCAGTTTAAAGGTCACACGATCAGACAAACCTGCTTTCTCGATCCGGTCTACGGCGTACTTGTATTGCTCTTCACTGATCGTCAGACCCGTGACAGTCAGCCCGCGCTCTTTGGCGGCGTATTCGGCAAAACCACCCCAGCCGCAGCCGATCTCAAGCACGTGATCCCCCGGCTGCGCACCGATCTGGTCAACCATGCTCTTGTACTTCGCTGTTTGCGCCTTTTCGGTGCTTTCCTGACCTGTCTCAAACAACGCTGACGAATACGTCATCGTTTCGTCCAGCCACAACGAATAGAACTCGTTGCCCAGATCATAATGGTAACTGATGTTCTTTTTGGCCTGTCGTTTGGAGTTTGATTGCAACCAGAACCGCAACTGTTCGTACCATTTGATCAGGTTCATAGCGGGGAAGCCATCATAGACCTCGTTGTTGTCGGTATGCACAAAATCCATAAATGCCTGCAAGTCTGGTGTGCTCCACCAACCATCGAGGTAGGCATCGCTGAACCCAAGGTCACCTTCGCGGATCAGACGCGTGAACAGGTCCGTGTTGTGAACCTCGACTTCGGCAACTGGACCCGGTTCTGCTCCTTCCGCGCGAAATCGGCGACCATCTGGCAGCACAAAATCGATGCGCCCTTTGTTAAGCTTATCCGCCATCCCATAGACTTGCGCAAAGTAGCGCGGGAGGTTCGTTTGGCCGTCAATGGATGTCAGGATCATGCAGGGGTCCGATGTCTAGTTTGTGTTACATGTACCAAAATGACGCAGGCGTCGGCAAGTCCTTACGCTACCTAGCGTTTGGCCCGCAAAGACAAGCGATGATGTCGGGTAAGTGACGGATTTCACTCACCTTGCGGCCATCGCCGAACTGTCAGAAAACCATCAAAAGTCCCGTTTCTCATAAGCCGAAAGTGCTGCTTTGCGACCATCCTCGGCGGACACAATCGGGTCCGGATACGCGTCTGCGGCCGACATCCCCCAAGAGGTTGGGATAGCGTCAAAGTATGACAACGCATCAGAATGCGGGTTGGCATAGCCTTCCGCGATCCAGCGGCTGACATACCTGCGATCCTTGTCAAACTTATCCAACTGCGTCACCGGGTTGAACACCCGGAAGTACGGCGTCGCATCCGGACCAGACCCCGCCGACCATTGCCATCCCATCGCGTTTGAGGCCGGATCCCAGTCGATCAGGCAGTCCTCGAACCACTTTAGCCCGATCTTCCAATGGCACATCAGATGCTTGCACAGGTAAGACGCCACGATCATGCGCCCCCGGTTGTGCATGCGGCCCGTCACATACATCTCGCGCATCGCGGCATCGACAAATTGAATGCCGGTGCGCCCTTGCTTCCAGGCTTTGACCTCAGCTTTGCGCTCATCTTCGTTCCACGGAAAGCCCGCCCATTCCTCGCGCCAATTGTCATCCAGAATGCGCGGCGTGTGCCACATGAGATGATACGCAAACTCGCGCCAGACCAGCTCTTTCAAAAAGGTCTCAGCGCCTGGCTTACCGTCGTCAAACGCGCGTTTGCCTGCATGCCAGCACTGCGCCGGGCTGATCTCACCCAAAGACAGGTTTTCAGACAAACAAGACGTCCCGTCGACAGACGGCTGGTCGCGCGTCGTGTCATAGTCCGCGACTTTCGACGCCAAAAACGCCCCCAGCCGCGATTGCGCCGCGGCTTCACCCAAACGCACAAAGGGCTGGACCACAGGCGCTCCCCGATCCATAGCCGCCCCAAGCGCCCAAGCATCCAGGTTCTCACTCCTTGGCCAGGTCTCAGGTGCAGGAATGTCACACGGCGCGGGCACCGGCGCGTCAACGTCCCGACCACGCACGGATTTCCAGAACGGGGTATACACTTTGTAAAACGCACCAGTCTTGGTCTCCACACTCCATGGCTCAAACATCAGATGACCGGCAAAGCTCTTGGCCTCCACACCGGCGTCTTTCAAAGCGGTTTTCACATCCGTGTCGCGGGCAACAGAGACGGGGTCATAGGCGCGTTGCCAGTAAACCGCTGTTGCCCCGGTGTCTTCCACAAGCTTCGGAATGAAGGTGCGCGCATCACCCGAGCGCAGGATCAGCCGACTGCCCTTATCCTCAAGCGACCGCGCATAGTGCTCTAGCCCCAAACCAAAACGCCACTTTGGTGCCGCGCCCAGATCATCAATCGTGTCATCGCGCACAAACACGGGGATCACTGCACCGCCGCGTGCCACAGCAGCGGATAGGGCTGCGTGATCACTCAGGCGCAAGTCGCGCCGTATCCAAACCAGTGTTGTCTCTGCCATGCCTGCCCCCTATGAAGTCTTTGAACGCCACCTAAGCGCAGCGCATCAAACGTCAAACGCTGGATGGTTTCTTTGGGCCTCAAATACCTCGGGGGGCGCCAAAGGCGCGGGGGCAGAGCCCCCTACAACACTGCATCCAGCGCCTCGATCAACTGAGTGATCTCGGCCTCGGATGTGTAATGCACAAAGCTCAGTCGCAAGACGCCTTTGTTGGTATCCACATCCATCGCCTCAAGTGCGCGCACCGCGTAAAAATCACCGCCCCCGCACATGATCCCATGCGCAGACAATTCAGCAGCCACCGCTTCGCCGGGACGGTTCAGCGCCAAAGCAACGGTGGGCGCGCGCAAAGAGGCCTCAGAGGGGCCGATGAGCCGCACCGAATTTCGGTCTTTCACAGCGTCAAGCAACGGCTGCAAGAGCTGTATTTCCTGCGACCGCATCAAATCATGCGCATCGTCAGCACCGACCCCATGGTGCGCGCCCAACATATCCATGTAATCCGCCATCCCGGCACAGGCCGCAACCTGGGCATGATCCGGCCCCGCCGGGGTGAACCGTTTATACAGGCTGTCTGCATTGAAATAGTGGCCCTGGTTCGGCAACACCTCTCCAAGCGCGCGCCGTATCAACATGATGCCTTGATGCGGACCGTAGGTCTTGTAGCTGGAAAACAGATAGACATCCGGCCCCAACTGCCCGACATCCGCAAACCCGTGCGGCGCATAACTCACGCCGTCGACGCAAACAAACGCGCCGGCCGCATGACATAGAGCGGTGATCTCAAGCACAGGGTTGATCTCGCCCACGACGTTCGAACAATGCGGAAAGCAGACCAACCGCACCTTTTCATCCAGCAGGTTTTCCAGATCATCCGTGTTAAGATGTCCTGTATCCGGGTCGACCCGCCATTCCCGCACCTCAAACCCATAATCCGCCAGACGGCGCCAAGGGCCTGTGTTGGCCTCGTGATCCTGATTGGTGACGATGATCGCCTCACCCGGCGCCATGAACTGCCGAAACGCTTGCGCGAGAACATAGGTGTTTTGTGTGGTTGACGGACCAAAGCTGACCTCGTCCGTTGCAACCCCCAGCAGGCCTGCCAGTCGAGACCGCGCTTCATCCATCTCTTCGCCACCCAGACGCGACGCCTCATATGGCGCATAAGGCTGAACCTTTCGCTCTCGGTAAAACCGCGTCAGGCGGTCAATCACCGGCGCACAGGTGTAGGACCCACCGGCGTTTTCAAAGAAGGCCTGACCTTGCAAGGATGGCTCGGAAAAGGCGGGGAATTGGGCACGCACCCAGTCGGTATCAAGTGTCATGCACGTATCAGAAACGCAAAAGGCCCCGGCGCGCAAGCACCGGGGCCTTTCCGTTGTTTCATATGCGATTACTCGGCAGGCTGGACGACAGGGTCAACCGTTACCGCATCCACACCAGCCGCCTCACGACGACCATCGTTGAAGATCGCCTTGATCAGCGCAATGCACATCAGGGCCATCACAACGGAGAACGGAAGCGCGCCAATGACCATAGCGGTCTGAATAGCTCCCGTGCCCCCCGAGATCAGCAAGCCGCCAACCACAAGCGCCAGCGCAGCACCCCAGAACAGGATGTGCGGACGCGCTTTCGGGCCTTCGTCCCCTGCCGCATTGATCGTGTTCACGATCAGAACAGCCGAGTCAGCCGAAGTCACAAGGAACGTCATCAAAAGCACAACGATCACCACCGCCATACCCCAGGCCAAGGCCTGTGCAATTGGCGCGAGCATGAACTCGGTCATGGCAAAGATCTTGTCACCATTGGCCGCATCCAAGATCAGTCCACCAGCGTCACCATTCAGCTCCAGATCAATCGCGGTGCCACCAGCCCATGCGAACCAGACAAAGCACATCAGCGACGGCACGATCATCGCGCCCAGCACAAACTCGCGGATCGTCCGACCGCGTGAGATACGCGCAAGGAACAGGCCCACGAACGGCGCAAACGCAATCCACCAGGCCCAGTAGAAGACCGGCCACCAGCCCTGCCACTGCGCCAGCAGGAACGCTTCAGAGCCTTCGACACCGTCAGAGGCGTAGACATTAAAGCTCAGCCCCGGCAGTGCGATCAGATAGTCCCAGATGCCGATAAAGAACGCCGATGCGCCGAACCATGTCGCCCCGAAGATGATGAAAAAGCCCAGAAGGAAGATCGACAGCACCATGTTGATGTTCGACAGCCACTTGATGCCTTTGCCAACACCCGACAGCGCCGACAGCGTCGACGCGCCCATGATCACCAACAGCGCGATCACAATGCCCATCGTGGTGGCAGAGCCATCCTCCAGCGCGAGACCACCGATGCCAATCCGCGTCAGACCAGCAACAAATTGCTCAACGCCAAAACCAAGCGTCTGTGCGACACCCAGGATTGTCGCCACAACGGCAACGATATCAATAAGGTGCCCAACCGGACCGGACAGCGACTTGCCGAACAGCGGTGTCAGCGACGACCGGATCGTCAGCGGAAGACCTCGGCGGTAGCTGAAAAACGCGAGCGCTAGACCAGCAACGGCATAGCA
>ERZ1740070.559-NODE-559-length-25128-cov-5.781757_pt1 | contig 25128 bp, 18 predicted proteins | sample MGYA00581734_ERZ1740070 | MGnify/ENA primary metagenome ERZ1740070 (study PRJEB43018, sample SAMN04849744) | marine metagenome | isolation source: floating plastic debris | place: Pacific Ocean | collected 2008-09-01 | study: EMG produced TPA metagenomics assembly...
TACGAGATCGGGACGGGTGACTGGAGTTCAGACGTGTGTCTTCCGATCTCCTTGAGGCCGTGTCACACGGTCAATTGCGGCAAGCTTTGCTCCTGGCTCTACGCAAGCCCGTCCTGGCTTCACCCACTTCACAGCATTCATCGCACTCATATCCAACACGACACCACCCGATAGCGGAATCGCCTGTCCGTAGTTGCCAGTACCAGCGCCACGCACGGTTAAGGGCACCTTTCTTTCGACACAAGCTTGAGCGACTGCCAACACTTCATCTTCTGTTTTTGGACGCACCACAATATCACCCGTTTTGGCATTCAGCTGCGCCGCCAAGATAGGACTGAAGTAGTAATAATCTTTGGATAGTTTGGCAACTTGAGCAGTCTCTAAAACAGTCTCTACAGGCTGAAGACTCTCGGCAAACTGAGCCCAGTCAACGTCAGAGATTGGAGGCTGTGATGGGGACGCAAAAAGAGAAGTCATACAAAAAGGTAAAAGAAAGTGGACAGTGAGCGGGAGGTGTAGGGTTCAAACCTTAAAGAATGTCAGTCTAATGGGTGTTCTTGAGATAGCTACCCGTAGGCTTGTTGCACGCCAAAATTTGCACCCAGGAAACCGATGATCAATCCCAATAAAGGTTTTTTCGAGAAACTGTTCGATCTCTCATTCTCTTCATTTGTCACTCCTCAAATTGTAGGAGTTCTGTACATACTCGGCTTAGTCAGCGGCGTTTTATTCAGCCTAAATACGATACGGTTTGCCTTTCGATGGGGCTTTGCCAGCGGCGTAGGCACTTTGGTAATCGCCCTCTTGAGCTTGCTAATTTATGCCATTTTTTTGAGGGTATCTCTAGAGGGATTTGTAGCCATTATTCGTACCGCTGAGAATACAAAAATCCTGGCAGAAGAGGCGATTTCGCGTCAAACAAATAGCAGCAGACCCATCAATTGAGGTAGTTCTACGGAGGGAAAACAGACGCATATTGACAATCATTAGGAAGTGAGCATATCACTTCAAGCTTTGTTCATCTGCTACTCCATCTGTTATCTCTACAACCGCTATGACGCCTGCTATCTCCCACTCTAGCTTTCCAATATGGCAATACCTTAGTCAGCCAATTGGCCAAGCTGACCGTACGCTGATTGTAAATCCTCGAAAATTTTGGCGTCGCAACAAGGTACGGCACATTGAGCGCTGTTGGGTGATGTCTTACGTGCCAGAAGAGCGCACGCTGTAGAAGAGGATTCAGCAGGAAGAGGATTCAGCAGGAAGAGGCTCCAACAGAAAAACGAGCCGTCATGAGCACATCAGAATCATCAAAAATGCTGCCATTCCGCAACTACGAAATGGCAGCATTTTTGTGTTGAAGCCAGCGTTCTATTCTGAAGCCAGACTATTCGGTGCCTACAGTTTGGCTGAGTTCTTTTTTTGTGGAGTCCCAGTCAGCGATCGCGCTCCCCAGCCATAGCCAGTTACTCCCCAGCGAATTCGCTCTAAACTCAGCGGGCGCAGCATTTATCACTTCCAAGTAAGCATCAGTCGCCCGCACAATCAAAGCATTTCGCTCAGCTGGATCTGCTTCAATTTTAGACAGCGACAGCGCCACCATTGCCAATCCAGCCTTGGCGTTTAGCACATAGTCACCGTAGTTCTGCTGGGAGAAATAAGCGACCTTGGCCTCAGGCTGCTTCGCCGCCAGATCAATTGCCTTTTCCCAAGCATCCAGCGCTAGCTGCTCACGCCCTGTAGCGTAGTGAGCAAAGCCCAACGCCATCGTGATTTCCATCCAATCTGACTCACTCTCTAGCGCTGTGGTCCACGAACGCATCGCATCAGCCGCAGAATAATCTGAACTGCCTTGCTTCACCAGCCCCCACTGAGCACGCCCCTTAAAGAAAGCCACCACGACATCTTCTTGCTGCTCATTATCAGCTGACTCAAGCGCGGCAATGACTTCTGCAAAGTCACCTTGGCCGATCAATACCCTGGCAGACGTCGCTGCCGCGTCCAAATCGCCCTGGCTCAGCGCAATCTCTACTTGCGCAGGCAAACCAACACTATCCAATACCTCTGAGGTTGCCGCATCATTTGAGGCCGCTACTGGCTGGCGTCCTCGTTGCAGCCACACTGCTGTAGTCGTCCCGATCAGCGCAATCAAGGCAAACGAGGCAATACCAGGCCCTGTCAACAGCTTTGTGTGCACCGTATGGCTACGTGTTAGGCGCTCACCCACAAGCTCAGGCACATCATCTTTTTCCTCAACGGCCTGGCTCAAAGTAGGCGATCCATACGAACCCTTTTGCGAACCTGTTTTTAGACTTTTCGCTGGCTCCCCGTAAAATCCTTGTGGCGCTTCTAAGTTGTCAGGCACGCTCAGCTCTCCTTCTACATCTACCGAAGTTGATGGTACTGAGACGTTTTGTACCACGCGCTCTGTTCCTGAAACATCGTTATTTTTGACTAAATCTTGATCATCCACGGGTTCTGTCTCGTTTAACTTTGAGCGTGTTGTAGAGAGCACTCCGACTGCCGACAGCTGACGAGAAGGTAAGTCAATCTCAGCGAGTCCCGGCTCAGAAAATAACAAGTCGCCAAACGGATCGTTGGCTGAATCGAGCAAGCTAGAATTTTCCAGGTCATCCGAAGTTCGCACCAAATAGCCATCGAACAAAGGATGCATATAAAGCGTTGGCAGCGCCCAGTAGAACTGATGCGAACCATAGGCTGAAATCAAGCCCTGACGAGTTCGATTAAGGCTTAGGTCAATTGACTGACCTTTTTTGAGATTGCGATATAGCAGCTGGGTAAACGTAATCGCCACGTGGTCGGGAATTCGCTCTGCCATGGCAATCACCGCAGGCATGCCCCGGTTGACCAGTGCCTGAGCCAAGTTACGCTCTTGCCATCCTTGCTCAGAACTAGAGCTATAGCCGCCCCGACAAGAGTTGAAGACCGCTAACTTAATGCCGTTATTCACCAACAACCCAGCTAAATCTTCACCGCTGAGCCGCTCCGTCAGGCCAGTTTGCCGACTCACTAGGTAAAGATCACCCCCCGCATTGCCCAAATTACTGTGGCCAGCGTAGTGCAATACCTGATAGTTACCTCGCTCCAGCTCTTGGGTCAGCTCAGCGCGTCCAGGTTGCTCTAAAATCTTCAGCTGGACATCAACCAGCGTATCGCTCAGCTCCAGCGTTTCAGGATGACGCGTTTCAGGATGAAGCTCCGACTGCAAATGGTGGACTTCCTGCTTGAGTTCTAAACGCTCTTGGTCATCTGGTGAGGCGATCACCATCAAAATTCGCAGTACCTGAGCATTACCCACTTTGGCCTGTGGGATAGAATGCTCTTGCCTACGATTGAGAATGTAGCGAGAAAAAATAACGTCTGTGCCTGTCGTCAAAGGCCTGGTGCCAGCATGTAGAGCTTCCCAGGGCAGCTGCTGAAGGCGGGTATCTCTGATACCGATGCGGAGGCGAAGCAAATCTTGGCGATTTTGAGCCACGCCTTGAGCCGTCACCCAACTGTCGTGCAGCTGACCTTTGAACAGTTCGTCGTGCAGGGTCCGGCCTAGCTGCACCAAGGTCGCCGATTCAGGACTTTCGCCACCTGAGTGGGGTCGACGGCTAGCGCCTGCACGGGTAGGAATAGCGCGATTGTTTTGGCCCTGAAGCAAACCCAGCAGCGGGTCGTGCATGAGTGCTTTCGTTTGTTCTAGCCACTCGGCAACCGGCCAATGGACTTTTTCTTCAGCTAGCTGTACGCCTTTTGCCACCTTTTCGGTGCGCACCAAATACTGGTCGCCGCCAACGGCAGTGATAGATATGCCAAATTCCTGAATCACAGCTGCTCTCGTTCCCTGACGTGTAGATGTGGGATAGCCCGGTTCGCCACAATTGTTGCCGAGTCAAGCATGTACCAAGCGTCTAGATCTATTCTAGGCACTTTATCAAAGGCTTGTGTCAGTACGGTTGGAGCAGCATTTAATACTCCAAAAAAGCGCGTTCCTATTTAGCTGTTCCTGTTTACTAGGCTAAGAAACGACATCCTTCTTGCCCAAAGGCATTGGGACAGTTACCATCTTGCCCACTAATACAGAAGCTCCCAGCATGAACGATAGACTACCCACCTGATAGAAAACAGCGCGCATTCGGGAGTTTGGCAAGACAGAACGATCAAAGCAAAATCGCTGGAGAAACAGACAACGTCCCAGCTGGCACCTACCGATGAAGTGCGCTTAGTGCGTCTTCGCAAAAGCGACAGTCATCCGTGACAAAACCGAATCAATCAGACTCAACACAGACCCATCAGCTATCCGTATCTCATAACGACTGATCCAAAGAGGGATTTAATCTCCGGATAAGGAATTTATCTACAGAGGCACCTTAAGATGTGTGAAGAAATATAGATTTTTAATATTTGAGTTTTAGTCGGATGACCTCTCTTCAGATGGAAGCGGCTTCACCTAGTCGCCAGGTAGCTGCGTCACATATTTCATCCTCTATAGTGCCAAGCCAGATATCTGTGGTGCGCACCGCAGAAGTAACGACTCACTTGTCCGATGTTGCGCCATCTGAACCAGTATCAACTGATGGTGCAGAACGATTTTCTAAGGCGGAGATTCGTCAAAGTTTGCGGGCCTCTACGTTAGATGGCACTTTTTCATCCGCTTTTGAGAATGTTGTCAGAGGCGTACTGATTAGCAATTTCTTGTTGGGTTTAGGCGCTGATGCCTTTGAAGTCGGGCTACTGACCTCCATTCCTATGATGGCGCACCTGCTGCAACCGTTGGGTGCGTACTTTTCGGAGCGAGTTACGAGTCGTCACCGCTATTGTCTGTGGATATATGGCGCGTCAAGGCTGCTGTGGATTCTTCCTGCAGCGGGCATTTTTCTGTATGGCCAAGGCAGTTTAGATGCTCACAGCCTTACTTGGCTAACGATGGCCGTACTAGCGCTGAGCAATATGCTCGACTCTATCGGCAGCGCCTCGTGGATGAGCTGGATGGCGGTGCTGGTGCCATCGCAGATTAGAGGTCGCTATTTCAGCTTGAGGCGATCGCTCTCTAGCCTTACAGCGCTCCTCACTATTCCTATCGGTGGCTGGATTGTCTCTGAATGGATGGGCGGTGAAATTGCAGGTTACGGCGTGGCCCTTGTGATTGCCGTCGTCATGGGCATAGCCAGTTTAGTGTTCCAGTTTTGGATCCGCGATGTAAATCCACAGGTCGAAGCAGACGCACACAAGAGCAAGATGGCGCTAGAGGCACAAGCCAAGCCAAAGGATACAACATCCGATTCCAACTTGCTTGCAGACCGTAACTTTCTCAGACTCCTTCTATTTCTGGGGCTTTGGACGTTTGGACTAAGTCTGTGCAAGCCATTTTTCAACTTTTATCTACTGGATTCGTTAGCAATCGACGTTCAGTGGGTGACGCTATACAGCGGACTCGTCTACGGGGCTTTTTTCCTCATGATTACGCTGTGGGGACGGCTAGCCGATCGCATTGGTAATCGCCCAGTTCTACTAGTGAACTGTTTGCTAACTGCTCTGAGCCCTTTGCTTTGGCTGTGCACCGATAGTAGCCAGCTATCGGTATGGCTATTGCTGCCTCTTCTGCATATTTTGCAAGGCGGTACATTTGCTGCGCTGGAGCTGAGTACAACCAATATTCAAATGGAGTTGGCACCGCCGGCTCGGCAGTCTGGATATTTTGCGATCGCAGCCGCCACCATTGGCATCACTGGCGCACTCGGTACCACCCTCGGCAGCATCCTCGCAGAGCTGCCCAGTATCGGACTCACTGGACTTTTCGTTATCTCAGCCCTTGTTCGCCTACTGGGCATTGCACCTCTGCTATGGGTCGAAGAAGCTCGCGCCCTTTCACTGCGTGACCTAATTAGGCGACAGCTACAGTGGCTACCAGTTCAGCGGCAAGCGACCCGCGCAAAAGCATAAACCAAAAGAGAGAGCATAGACCGCCAAAAAATGTAGAGAGTCAGCATTGAAGCGATGCTTCATGCGCGCCGAATGAAGGATACCAAATGCATCATGTAATCTCGCTTTCCGATAGACACGCCTGCCATCCGAAGAATGTCGTAAGCCGTAACCAGATGAAAGTAGAAGTTTGGCATTAGAAATTCATCAACGTAGCGGCTACTCGGCAACTCAACGTAGGCTCCCTCACCGATGTCAATGCGCGTCAGCTCATCGAGTTTTACATCTTCAACGCAAATATCCGCAACAAGGCCCTTCGTATTTGCAATGTGCTTGTACGCCTGGGCAAGGGTTGTCACGGCTGGGTCTAGATTATCCATAGGTTTGCCGTCACACCATAGGGCGAAATTGCGCGGTTGATTGCAGGTAAAAGCAACTTGTGTGCCAAACGGAAGCATATCGGCCACAATTCGCTTCTCCAAATACGGCTCGCTGTCGCCAAAATGAGTTTGAGCCGACTCTAAGAGGTGCTCAAGCATCGTCAGGCGACTTTGGAAAATGGTTTTGACAGATTCTATATTTGACGAGTGCATTTTTTGCCCTCCAAAACTTCATGCATAGAGTGTAGCTACGCCTAAGGTTGGCAGGTACTCACAAAAGTTCGGTCACAGTGTCGTACTGTACAATTTTCAGAAATGAGCGATTCGTTCATTTGTACCATCCTTATCGCTAACCTCAGTAAGATATGGCCGCAAAGTCGCCAGATACTGCTAATGAAGGAGATGCCTCGGCCACTAGCCAAATAGCCGAACGAGCACATCAGATTCAGGCGCTTGCTGAGAGCTTAAGACCTGGACAGCGAGCCTTGGCAGAGTGGCAAAGTGGACCTTTGGCCGTATCGGCAGTGCCAGGGTCAGGAAAATCAACTGGCATGGCGGCAGGTGCTGCAATCGCAATTGCCAATCATCAGCTCCACGCTCGCAAGCAGCTCGTACTCGTCACCTTCACCCGATCCGCCGCCGCCAACCTTAAGGCCAAAGTTCGCCAGCATCTCAAAGAATTATCTCTGCCACAAAATAGCTTCGTCGTACACACCCTTCACGGCCTAGCGCTCAACATCGCCACCCGTCATTCAGAGATCTCCGGCATCAATCTTTCTTCTATCGATTCAGAAGGAACAACCCTCATTTCACCCACTCAGAGCCACCGCCTAATTCGCGCCACAGTAGAACAGTGGATTGTGAATAATCCGCTCACTTATCAGCAGCTAATAGAAGGCCAAAAAGACTTCGATGGAGAAGAAGCCGAGCGACTGCGCAGACAAACGGTACTGCGCACAGAAGTGCTACCAAACCTGGCCTACACCGTTATTCATGAGGCGAAAAGCTCAGGCCTATTGCCAGATGCGCTAATGGACATTGCACAGGGCATGGTGATTGGCACACCAGAAGATTCGCCAGATTATGCCGTGGTTGTGATTGCCGCTGGGCTGTATGCCATTTATCAGCAGCGACTGGTAGCGCAAAACATGATCGACTACGACGACATGATTTTGGCTGCGCTCAAAACGTTGCAAGAGCCCGAAATCCGCAAGCTGTGGCAGAGCCGAGTATTTGCCATTTTTGAAGATGAAGCGCAGGATTCGTCGCCACTGCAAACGCAGCTACTGGAAGTACTAGCAGGTGACCCTGAAGACAACAGTAAGCCTTTGAACATTGTGCGCGTAGGCGATCCGAATCAGGCAATTAACTCGACGTTTACGCCGGCTGACCCGGTGTTTTTCAATCAGTTTTGCGATCGCACCCAAGAAATCGGACAGCTCGCCACCATTGAGCAGGCAGGCAGGAGCTGCGATCGCATTATGCAAGCCGCCAACTTCACCCTCCGCTGGGTCAACAAAAATAGCCCTGGCAATCCGTTCCGTACCCAAGACATCCTACCCGTGGGCCCAAACGATCCACAGCCCAACGCCAACCCACCGCAAATTGGCAGCGGCGTAGAAATTGTAAGACCCGAGACCACAGTCAAAACAGTTAGACAGTTAGCCAAAAGGGCTTTAGCTGCCTTCAACGAAAACAAAGAACTCAGCATGGCTGTCTTAGTTCGAGAAGGACGTCAGGGTAAGTTCATTCGCGAAATTTTGGAAGACCCTGACCAGTTAGGGGTTGATCTAGAAGCGGAAGGCATTGAAATTTATGATGTGGGGCAGCGCGATCGCAAAAGCCACATCCCCCGCGAAATGCTCGACCTGCTCCAGTTCACAGAGCGACCGCACTCCCCAGACAACATCAAAGCCGCCCTCCGGGTCCTCGTCTCCCGCCAGATCATCCCCACCCAAGACCTCAACCCCCTTGCCACCAGCCCAGAGCAAGTCCTCTACCCCGGCCCCCTCGACCCACCGCCAAGCAACCCCGCCGCGCTCCAAGCCCGTCGCTACTGCGCCTCTCTCCTCCGCGCCCGGCTAGAACTCCCTGCCTACCACCTCATTCCCTTCCTCGGCCTCACCCTTCGCTACGACCAAAGCGAACTTGCCACCGCCGACAAGCTTGCCGCCCGCATCGCCCAGCAAACGCTAGAAGACAGCACCCTTACGGCCATGCTCGGCGCACTTCAAGAACTGCTTGGCAGCGAACGATTTCAGGCAGTCGAAGCAGAAGAAACCGAATCACAATACGCCCAACCCGGTCGGCTCACCATCATGACCATGCACAAGGCCAAAGGCCTCGACTGGGACATCGTCTTTTTACCCTTCTTGCACAAACGCAACATCCCAGGCGAAACCTGGATACCCCCACAAATGCAGTTCCTCGGCCAGTTCTCACTCAACGAAGTCGCCCGCGCTCAGCTCCGAGCCCATACACACGCCGTATATGCGCAAGACAACAAACCTGCCCCCATTCCAGATATCGAAACCGCTTGGCAACAGGCCAGTAACCTCAAGAGAGCAGAAGAATTTCGATTACTCTACGTCGCCATGACCCGAGCAAAGAAGCTGCTGTGGATGTCAGCAGCGAAGCAAGCGCCCTTTACCTGGAGCAAGCCAGAAAACTTGCAGGATGCTGAGATGACACCTGTGATCAGCGCGCTTACACAGGCAATAAGACCCTAATAATCCTCTTCTATCGCTTGGTCCAAAATCGTCTGAAAACAGGCCTCGCCGATTGCTGAGGGCGAGCAGTCTGGATCGTCCAGTAAAAACTCACCAATCGTTCGAATATCTTCAATTGGTTTAGAAAAACTGATGCGCTTCGTCTGTGCTAGCTCCGGCGGCGAAGGCAAATTTGGAATGTAGCGCCGCTCTACTTCAAACTCATCTGACTTCACAGATTTCCAGATCTTTTGACCGCTTTGAGCAGGCGCGCTATCGTCTATCGCCTTGACTTGCTCAAACATCGTAGCCGGCGTTTCTAGCTTTGTTCGCTTTTGCTTAGTGCTGGCTTTCTGCTGATTCTTCTGCGCCTTCGTCACCTGCTTCCACTTGTTGGTATGTGAGGTGAATAGCCGTAACCCCTCACGCATTCGCTCTTTCACATACAGATACAGTTCAGAAGAAGCGTCAATGCCTCGCTTTGTCGTCGTCAGCGGCAGCAGCCGAGCGTCCACACTCTTAAATTCCACAATGCCCGAAATAGAGATGAACTGAGGATGATAGCGAGGAATGCCCGACTCACCCCAGCCAGTCAGAATAGTTTTATCGTTTGCAACCACGACTCGGTCATTGCAAACAATCGTCCAGCCTGCGTCATCTCGTTTGGTACGCGTACGCTCAGAAGCTCTATCGACTTCCTTGTGGGTGGGTAGCTTACGGCGCAATCCTACAGCCAGCTTAATTTCCACATCTTCGCGAGTGGCTTCGTATAGGTAGGGCGCGATCGCTTCCATATCCCGCTTCTTTAGCTTACTCAGCCCTTCCCACTGCAACACAATCGGCCTAGGCTCAATCAGCTCACCGTTGAGCACAATCTCAAACCCCTTCGCCAAGATATAGCTGTACAAACCTTCTATCTCACTAGCTAGATCATTCTGGAAAGAATCAGACCCTAGCTGCCTAGCCGCTTCTGGCCGCAGCTGATCGATTGCAATAAACGTTCCATTCTCTTCTTCAGATCGTTCAATTGCCTCTACAGGCAAATCCCAGCTATCGTCACTCACCAGCCAGTCTGGCTGAATGATTACTTTAAAAGCATCATCGTCTGCCTGCGAAAAAACTTCTGCAGACTGACCCATCTTAAAAATAGCCCGCTTCATACCAATGCCGTAGGTGCCAATGGTAAAAATATCGTCATCGTCAGCAATGCCCTTCGGCTTGCCCATCCTAAAGGCGTATCGCTCGGCCACCTCAAGCGGAATGCCACCACAGTTATCTTCTATTTTGAACGCCGTTTCAGAAATTTCAATATTGGCCCAAAAGCCCTCGTAAGGCATCTCTGAACGCTCTTCATCCCGCAGAGTTCGCTGAATACCATCAATACAATTGTCTAAAAGATCGAGAATGGCATCTTTTAAATCGATATCGCGAGTGAGCATATCCACAAAGAAATTCTTTGTAGGCGAGGCATTAATCAAAGCCACAGAAACGAGTCCTCAAAAACGAAGATCACAATCATTATGAAGACCTACCTGCGCGATCGCAAAGCTTCTCGATGGATTAAGGAAATCACGAATTAAGGAAATCACCCAAATGAATCAAGTCTCTGTAGCACCTTGCAGTAAACCTTATCGCAACGCTCTGTATCCACCCCACTCATCGGGTGATAGGCATTTTTTTCATACAGAGCAACCGCCTCTTTCAGCACCGTCGCCGTCTCTACCCAAACCTCTTCAAAACTCCGGGCTGAGGCTGCCTGCTCTAGCTGCGCCAGTAAAAATCGCCCCAGTCCCTGCCCACGAACCTCAGGGAGCAAATACATCTTGCGAATTTCCACTGCCTTATTACCGCGCTCAATGGGGTGATAACCACCCGTCCCTACGATTTCCCCTTGTTTTTCTACCACCCAAAACTCACCGCCCGTCTGCTGGTAATACTTTTCCACTTCAACAGCATCTTGATCGCTACAGCCACCGCAGCTGACTTCCCAGCCCAGCCCGTATTCTTCCAGCACAGTTTTGACGACGTTGGCAGCAGGCTCGCGATCGCCCGCAACCCAATCTCGAATTAAAAAATCCTTGAACTGAGTCTTCATCCGTCATTTCCCTCAGCTATATCTGTTCAACTGTATCTAACTAACTATGAACACGAGGCTCAGGATGCAGCTCACTTAATATTTCACTTTCCTGCTCAGCCAATTCAGCTAGCCGCTCATTCACCAAGTCCACATTAAAGTATGTCGTCGCCAGTACCCAGTAGCTACCATAATGCCTAGCCTCAGAAGCCATCAGCGACCGATAGAATTTTGCAAGATCTGGATCTGGGCAGTACTCACCAATCAAGCCCAATCGTTCATGACTGCGTGCCTCAATCAATGCAGAGACTAGAAGCAAATCCAACATCCGGTCGGGCTCTTGCCGACGAACGCACTTTTTCAGCCCTGCGCCGTAGGGTGGCGGAGATACCGGCTGTAGCGGTACGCCTCGCTTATCGAGCCAGTTGTTGACCTGTTCGTAGTGACTGAGTTCTTCTTGAGCGATCGCAGTCAACTCCCGCACCAGCTCCACGCTCGACGGATAGCGCGACATCATCTGAATCGCAGTCCCCGCCGCCTTACGCTCACACTGCGCATGGTCGAGCAAAATGGTATCCATGTTGGCGAGTGCCTGCGCTACCCACGCTTCTGATGTTGGCGTTTTTAGAAATTTTATTTTTGGCTTGGCAGTCGGCTTCGCAGGTGGGGCAGCAACCATATAAGGAAGAGTCAAAAGTGAATGCGATTATTTTATCCGCAAATGCGCGACTAGGCCCTCTAGCCCCAATCGATAGCTATCTGCACCAAACCCACAAATTTGCCCAACGGCAACCGGTGCGATGTAGGAGTGGTGGCGAAAGACTTCGCGCTTGTGGATATTACTCAGATGCACTTCTACTGTAGGGATAGCAACCGCTGCGATCGCATCTCTAATCGCCACGCTGGTGTGGGTATAAGCCCCCGGATTAATCAAAATGCCCTGATGGAGATTCAAAGCAGCTTGAATCTGATCCACCAGGGCACCTTCATGATTCGATTGAAAAAATTCTAGCGATACACCTAAATCACTTGCTATTCGCTCAAGCTTATGACTAATCTTTTCCAGCGTTTGAGAACCATAAACTTCTGGCTCTCTCTTACCTAACATGTTCAAGTTAGGGCCGTTCAAGACAAGAATGCTCAGCAAAACGTAAGTCCACCTATAAGCCAACACAGTTCAGCTATCACAGCCGTTACTCAACTCTACAAGCTGACAAACCGCTGCCTTGCATACAAGCAGCCAGCAAAATCAAATGATTTTACTGCGATAGTTCACCATCTCAGCGGCGACCGTTCGTACGGCGATCATCTACAGGGATAGGAATAGGCTCGTGCTCTGGCTGAGTCTGAGGTCCAAATAAGGCGTCCATCACCTTTTCGACCCATTCTCTAAGCTTGTCGAGCGCGTTATCGATATAGTCCATGAGCTAGATTGCTCCCTCTCATCTTCTTAGTAAAACCCGTGAAGCGTGACTGGGGTCACAGACAGTCCGGGAATAGTGATCCCTGAACAGTTAGCATTCAGGTGCGCAACCGAAGGCACGCGTTGTGTACTTATGATAACCAATCCTGAGTAATGATCAATAAGTCCAATAAGGTAATTTACATAATTTCCCTTATTTCTTTAGACTGTGAATTCACGGAGAATCCAAGATCTCATCATTAAGATTGACTGAAGCCAAGCAGGCTGGGGATCAAGCCTGGTTAAAGCGTCCATATTGGCTGATACTCTGTCACCATACGTCTAATTATTTTGCCCCCACAGCTGAATTCGCAACCAGTTCAGCGCACTTAGCGCACTTCGCTGACGAATTTGCTCACGGGTACGCGAGTCCCCAAACAGAAGCTTCTCGGTGTAGGTACCCGCCTCTGAAGCCAAGCCAATATACACCAGTCCCACTGGCTTATCGGCACTACCGCCATCAGGTCCAGCCACACCGGTAATGCTGAGCCCCCAGTCTGTCCCTATGCGATCGCGCACCCCTTCTGCCATCGCCGCTGCCACCTCCAGGCTCACGGCCCCTCGCGCTGCTAGCACCTCACCATCGACACTCAGCACACCCTGCTTCACCCGGTTGTCATATGAAATCACACCACCCCAAAAATAGCGGGAGCTACCCGGCGTTGCGGTAATCAGCTGCCCCAATCCGCCCCCGGTACAAGACTCAGCCACGCTCAGGGTTTCGCCCTTCGCCGCCAGCAGCTCTCCTACGACCGCCGCCATCGTGTCTTCGTCCTGTCCGTAGCAGGCGCTACCCGTTCGCTGCCGAATCTCTTTAGCAACAGGATCAATCAGCGCATTTGCTTCAGACACAGACGCTGCTTTCGCTGAGATTCTCAGCTTCACCTCGCCACCCAGGGCATAAGTTGCCACCGTCGGATTTTCGGCCTCCAAAAACGAGCCCACCTTTTCAGCTAGCGTCGTTTCTCCCACACCCCAAAACTTCAACACTTGGCTGTGAATCACACCGTTGGCCCAGCCACTCGCTTTCAAATAAGGCACGGCTGTAGCGGGCCACATCGCCTTCATCTCCCAGGGCACGCCTGGAAACGTCATCACACTCAGCCCTTTCCTTGGCTCCCAAATCACGCCTGGGGCAGTCCCTACAGGATTAGGCAATATCTGAGCCCCTTCGGGGATTTGCGCCTGCCTACGGCTGCTATCTGTTAGCACGCGTCCATGGCGGGCAAATTTTTCGGTGAGGTCGGCGACCAGCTCTGGGCGCTCAGAAAGCTCAGCGTCAAAGAAATCGGCTAGTGTGGCGAGGGTGAGGTCATCGGGCGTGGGGCCAAGCCCGCCAGTGAAGATGATGAGGCGGGCTCGCTCGCAGGCGATCGCAACTGCTCGCTTAATTCGCATCGGGTTATCGCCCACCACCGTCTGATAATGATGGGCAATCCCTAGGCTGGCCAGCTGCTGTGCCAAGTAGCGAGCATTGCCATTCAAAATGTCGCCCAGCAGCAACTCTGTACCCACACAGATAATTTCGGCACTTTTGTTTGTCGGCACGGGCTGGGACGAAGTCATAAGAGAAGAAATTTGAGGGGGGTGGATTAAAGGCGGTGGGTGGGATTGTGATAGCTCAATTGTAATGCTGAAGGGGAAGTGCCTGAATTCCACACGTACTCACGAGAGAAAAAGGACGCCTATGAGAATCCAGCAGTTGCTAGTAGGCGGGCTCGTTTTTCGCACTATCATTGCCACCTTTCTCCCCGCTGGGTTCGATGAGGCTTACTACTTTCTCTATACTCAGCATCTAGATTGGAGCTATTTTGACCATCCACCAGCAGTAGCCTGGACGACTGGCGTTGGGATTTGGCTCACGGGTACGGCAACTCCTTTTACGATGCGGTTAGGGGCATTGAGTTTGTTTACGGGATGTCTGTGGCTGCTGTATGCCACGGGGCGTCAGCTATTCGGGGAAAGGGTAGGGTTCTTGAGCTGTGCGATCGCATCTCTCACGCCCCTCTTTATGCTCAGCTTCGGCATACTCACTGCTCCAGACAATGTCCTTATGTTTTTCTGGAGCCTTGCACTGTATCTATGCAGCCGAGAATTTTTTCCTGCAAACAAGAAGCCCTATCAGCCCACGCCTAAGCTCGTTTGGATTTCGCTCTGCATTGGGTTGGCCTGCCTAGGCAAATATCACGGGTTTATCCTAGGACTCTGCCTCGTTGGCTTCTGCCTCACCAGCGCACGCTGTCGCTGGACTCTGTTTTCAAAATGGCTCTGGCTTGGTGTTCTAGTCTTTGCAGTTACCGTCTTTCCTATCTTTTATTGGAATGCTCAGCACGATTGGATTTCATTTCGATTTCAATTAGGCGATCGCTTTGCAGAATATGACGCCGACCCCAATCGTTTTTCAATCGCGGCACTGCTAGGTGCCATCGCTAGCCAAGTCGGCTACCTCTTTCCCAGCATTGCGCTACCACTGTGGTTTGTCAGTTTCAAGACGCTGGCAAAAAGAGTCCATCAGCACTCGGACCGACTGACAACAAAGATGTCGAGCCCAGCACCCATCGAACAGCTCAACCGAGAGAAAACAAACTTTTTGCTATGGAGTGGGCTGCCAGTCGCAGTCCTTTTCACACTGGTGGGTGGCTACACGCACACTTTCCCTGCGTGGACAGCGCCAGGACTTTGGAGCCTCACGATTTTACTCGGGCACGCAGCAAAAAAATGGGCATTATCAAGCGTTAACCGCTGGCTCAAAAGCACAGGGTGGATAGTGGGCACATTGCTGATGTTTGCCCTAGCTCACATCACGCTCGGAACGCTTCAAAAGCCGAGCGACTATGCCATTTTTGGTGGCGTGATTTCAGCAGAAGCAGATCCGTCTACTGGGCTAATCGATGCGATGCAGCTAAGGCAGCTACTGAGCGCATCGCCCGAATTTAGAGATGCGATCGCCACCAGCAGCTTCGTCGTCACGCGTGAATATTGGCTCAGTGGCTACCTCGCCATGGCCATGCCCAATGATGTTGTCTTGGCAGACGCTGATAGCAGAACAAATCTACCCGTCACCAGCTTCACCGTAGACCCACGAGGCCACGCCTTCTGGTTCAATCCAAAGGCATACCTGGGTAAGAACGCTCTACTCATAAGCTTTGCAGACGTATCTCAAAGTGAAGTCCTGAGTGAAATCAGCCCTTACTTCGAATCTGTCACGCCACTGACAGAACTATCTACGCTGCGAGGCAATGAACCCACAGAAACTTTTTATCTTTACCAGGCCAGCAATCTTCTGAAGCCTTATCCCTATCCCTACTGATTCGAGATTAAGCACAGATTACTTAGCATGCTGAACTGCCCGCCAGCCGGTGTAGCTGAGCAACGCAGTAGACGCAAACACAAAAGGAATACCCGCACGCAATCCGGAGAAGGCCATTGCTAAGCTACCTACCCAAATCGCCAGCACATAAATAAAGACCACCGTAAATCGGTGAGAAAATCCAGCGTTCAGCAAACGGTGGTGCAAGTGTCGTTTATCAGCCACAAAGGGCGAAAGGCCTTGACGCAAACGCAGTACAATCACCGCCGACATATCCAAAATAGGGACAGCCAGTGTGAGCGACGGCAGGAGAACAGCGACAGTTGTCACGCCTTTTACCAGGCCAATCACGCCGACGCCCGCCAGCGTAAAGCCGATAAAGTAAGCGCCCCCATCTCCCATAAATATCTGAGCCGGGTTGAAGTTGTACTTCAAAAAGGCCAAAGAGCCGCCTGCTAGCGCCGCTGCGATGAGCGCCGCCGCTGGCTGACCCATGTACAAACTCACAATCATCATGACGACAGCGGCAATCCCCGAAACGCCTGCCGCCAAACCGTCTAGTCCGTCGATCCAATTGATCGCATTGGCCATACCCACGAGCCAAAAGATGGTCACAATTAGGCTGAGCCAAGCCGGTAGCTGCGTCAGGCCAAGGAAGGGAATGGTTAGGAATCGAATATCGACGCCCACTGACCAAGCGATCGCAGCCACACTCGACTGCATAATCAAACGGCTCAGCGGCGATAGCCCAAACAAATCATCGATCAGGCCAATCATAAAGAAGGCAAACCCGCCTATGGTCACGCCCCAAATAGAATATTCAGAAGATCCCGTTAGGGGCTCTCCGTCACCGCCGACAAATCCACCGATGCCCCACACCAGCAGCAGTGCAATTAGCACTCCCACAAAAATCGAAACACCGCCCAGCCGCACCATCGGCTGACTGTGCACCTTACGACCGCCTGGCATATCTACGCGGCCACTAGCCAACCCCTTCTTACGCACAATCGGCGTCAAAATCAAGACGACCATTGCTGAGACAGTGAACGCGAGCAAATGATAGAGCGTGAACGGCATCGGGACAGGCTATTTGTAGGGTGGGCAAATAATAATGTGAAGAAAAACGGCAGGCAAGCTATCTTTTGGATCTTGGTTGGCCGCAGTTAAGCCCTGTAACTGAACTCTACAAAGAATCTCGCTACATATAATCGCTACGCGTGCTTTGCACAAAATCCGGCTGTTCTGTAACGCCTTTCCGAGTAAATGAATTAGTCACAAATCAGCTCAACTGATTCGTCAGGAAGATTGTTCCCTTCATGCCACAACAAATTAAGTTGTTGTATTCATCTCTAACTAAATCTTAAAGCGCCGGAGAAGGCTCAGAGACAAATGCTTGGAGCATAGAGGGGCAATTTAGCGCCACTCGGCGACAGTATACCTCTTTAGTACCTACTCCATAGTAGGAAAATTATCAACATCTTCTTACTTGCTGCTGCTGTAAAAAAGCAGACTAGCAGGCAATAAGCACTTCAGCTTTGAAGTAAAAAGGCTCCAGATGACAGTACATCTGAAGCCTAAACGTTGATTATGAATGCAAGATTAAGCAATCATATCCATTGCCTAAGAGACTAAACCAGTGCAGGTTCGGCAACTCGCAAGTGGGGATATAGTGGGAAGCGATCACACAAAACGCTCACTCGCCGCTTACAGTCTGCCTCTACCGCACTATCATTCGGACTCTTCAAACAGTCCGAAATGATATTGGCAATTTCGACAAACTCATCTTCGCCCATCCCTCGCGTCGTCATCGCTGGCGTTCCTAGTCGCAGTCCGCTAGTGACGAAAGGAGACTCAGGGTCAAACGGCACTGTGTTTTTATTAGCAGTGATATTGACTTCGCTCACCAAAGCATCGGCAATTTTGCCGGTCATATTAATAGAGCGCAAATCTAACAGAACTAGGTGGTTGTCGGTACCATCGGAAACCACTTTGATACCGCGCTTCTGTAGCTGGCCAGCCAACGCCTGCGCGTTCTTAATGACCTGCTGGCAGTAAGTTTTGAACTCGGGCTTGAGCGCTTCACCAAAAGCAACCGCCTTAGCTGCCACCACGTGCTCTAGCGGGCCACCTTGGCTGCCGGGGAAAACAGCCTTGTTGAACTTTTTGCCCAAATCGGCATCGTTCGTCATGATCAGTCCACCGCGAGGGCCGCGCAGGGTTTTGTGAGTGGTGGTAGTTACCACATGACAGTGAGGTAAGGGATTGGGATGAAGCCCAGTGGCCACAAGACCAGCGATATGAGCAATATCGGCCATGAGGTAAGCGCCGACTTCGTCTGCGATCGCCCGAAACTTATCGAAGTGAATGGTGCGAGGATAAGCCGAGTAGCCACAGATAATCATCTTTGGCTTGTGCTCTAGCGCCACCTTACGAATCTCGTCAAAGTCGAGCTGTTCGGTCTCCTGGCTCACGCCGTACTGCACTACGTTAAACCACTTACCCGAAAAGTTCACCGGAGAGCCGTGGGTCAAATGTCCCCCATGGGACAAGTCCATACCCAAAATCGTGTCACCGGGCTGGAGCAGCGCCAAAAACACAGCAAAATTTGCCTGCGCACCGGAGTGAGGCTGCACATTAGCATGGGCCGCACCAAACAACTCTTTTACTCTATCGATCGCTAGCTGCTCAGATTCATCGACAAACTCACAGCCGCCATAGTAGCGCTTGCTAGGCAACCCCTCCGCATACTTATTCGTCATGACAGAGCCTTGTGCTGCCATCACAGCCGGAGACGTAAAGTTCTCACTGGCAATGAGCTCTAGATGCGTCTGCTGACGGTTTAGCTCTTTACCGATAATGGCCGCTAACGCTGGATCGCTCTGCTGCAAAAAATCAACATTTGCCTTTGTCATTTACGTAACTTCCCTTAGTCAACTCAACCTTGCTACAAAAACACACCGCTACAAAAACACCTAAAAACGGGCCTAACAATCGAACGCCGCTGCGATGTCTCAGCTTTTAAGGTTTTGATTTTATAAGCTTTTTCGAGGCTCTTATGATAGCCCGCTCCTAGACCAAAGGCGGGGAAAGCCATTGTAAAATTCTATAAGCAAAAAGAATGCACCAAGATAACTGTTTTGCATAGGTTACACATCTAGACATTGCACATCGTTGAGATTTCGCGGCCTTTGACGTCCGGCCCTCAATTTGACGTCCGGCCCTCAAAAGTTTTCTTGAATCCCGTAACCATCGGAAAGTTGCAGCCTACTACAAGAGAAACCAAGGTTCATTTCAAAATGTAACGCTTTGAAACATATAATAGGTAGGTTACAGATTGCTTGGATGCGATCTGTGCTTTCACATGCGGCTCAACTGAAGTTATGAATTTCAGTCATAGATTCATTGAGGCTGTGACGAACAAACACTTGGCGCTAGCCCTGCGATGCGATTGACGTATACAGTGTTAGGAGTGATTTGGTCGACATTTACTGATTGGCTCGGTGACCGATTTTACATTGGCCTAAGGTTGTTTCAGACTCTATGTAGGACATACTTCGCCGACTGTCCAGATTTCCCACTATTGTTCACTTTTCCAGTTTGAGGCATTGATGCTGCAACTGACTCACCCTTCAACGACGCTCGCACCTAAGGTTGTGCCTCTTCAGGAATCTTACGAGCGATGTCGGCAGATAACGGCAGAGTTTTCCAAGACTTTCTACATGGGAACGCGACTCATGCCGGAGGCGAAGCGCCGGGCAATCTGGGCCATCTATGTTTGGTGCCGCCGTACCGATGAGCTGGTGGATGGTCCCCAAGCTAAGTTCACAACAGCGAGCACACTGGACCACTGGGAAGCGCAGCTGGAGTCACTGTTTGCAGGAAAGCCCAAAGATGATTTAGATGTGGCTATGGTCGATACCCTCAGTCGGTACGATCTTGATATTCAGCCTTTCAGAGATATGATTTCGGGCCAGCGGATGGACTTGGTGCGCGATCGCTACGAAACCTTCGAAGACCTCAAGCTCTACTGCTACCGGGTTGCAGGCACAGTAGGCCTGATGTCCACGGTAATCATGGGGATGGACACCGAATTCAACACAGCACCGTGGATGCGGGCTAACCCAGCCATTCCGCCCATTGATGAGGCCGTCTCCTTGGGGATTGCCAACCAGCTTACAAACATTCTGCGAGACGTTGGGGAAGATGCTAGGCGCGGCCGCATTTACTTACCGCTCGAAGACCTAGCTCTGTTTGACTACACCGAAGAAGATTTGTTCAATAGCGTGGTTGACGACCGCTGGCGTGCCCTTATGCGCTTCCAGATTCAGCGAGCGCTTAAGTACTACCAAGAAGCCGAAGACGGCATTAGTCGCCTCCATCCAGATGCTCGCTGGCCGGTATGGACCGCGCTCATGCTCTATCGAAAAATCTTGGATGTAATCGCCGAGAACGATTATGACGTCTTCAACCGCAGAGCATTTGTGCCAAAAGCGAGAAAGTTCCTTTGCCTACCACAGGCCTTGATTCGTGCCCGCGTCTCCTAACACTGCAATCGTCGCATTACAATCAACTGTAGAATTGCATAAAAAACAGACAGGGTGCCCTACATTTGCGGGGCACCCTGTCTGTTTTTGGTATCTCTGTTCCTATCAAAAACCTGTAGGGGCGCTAGCACTGCTACGCCCTTCGATAATTCAGGAACGGTCGACTAAGAAGGTGTAGTCTGTGCAGCCAACATTTCCTTGAGCTTGGCCAAGTCCTGCGCCCAGCGAGGGTCAGGGCCTGTTGCTGCGGTTTTCGATTCAGCAACGACTACGTTGTTGCCACCACGACGAGAGCTGCCGCCTTTCTTAGAACGACGTTGCTGAGTAGACGCACCGCTATCACCATCGCCTTCTTTTTCGGTACGGGGCATTGCTTTTTCCACTTTTAGAGTGGCGTCTTGCAGTGTGAAACCGTTGTATTTTTCAACAAGAGTGTCTGCGATCGCGTCGTCTTTGGCAGTCACAAAGCCAAACCCGCGACATTTACCAGTCTTTCGGTCTGAAATTAGCTTAACCGAAACCAAATTATCGACTTCTTCTGTGAAAATAGCTTCAAATTCTTCGCGCTCTAAACTCCGAGGCAAATTGCCAAAGTATAAACGAACTGACATCGAGAACAACCTCTAACTTTTAAATTCAACAACAAGCTTCAAAAGCCCTGGAAAAACAAACCGTTTTTGACACGATGTTTTTGCCAAATGACTTCTGAGGCTCCACCTGTGGGTATATGAAAAATTTTCTATCACACTGCTAAAACATATTCAGAGTTAAGTAGCAGGCTGAGAGATTGGCCAAACCTCCCATGGAACAAAGCACCAAAAGATGCGCTCCAGCGTGATTATGATGAGCCATTGCAAGGAAGCTACAGAAGCACATTCGAAGAAAACAGTTTGAAAAATCAATGAATTAATTTCACACTTTTTTCGGCCTAATTGGATCACATTACTGCAAGGCAATCACACCTTTTGGTGGAAAAATATTCGTGCAAAACACCGTCTGATTTATAGATGTTTTAGCCTGATATTGTCGCAACTATCTTTCGCTGACAGGCAAACTGTAAGACTAATTTCCTTAACTAGCCATTACTAAAATATCACGATGTCAGTAGTCCCACGCAAGCGATCAGAAGAGAACATATCAGCCGTACACACCAACTTTTTCGAGTGAGTTTAATGCCGTTAATATCTCGGCAATATCTCGGCAACATCTCGGTTCAATGTGCAGGTCATCTCTACCAAATATCTGTCGACGATCCAAATAAAAAGCCAGCCGATAGTATCGACTGACTCAGTTGCTGTGTTGAGAGTAGGAGAACCCATGCCCGACTCAATGCGGTTCAGGAATTGACGCCTAATTGAGTAAATAGACATTCTTGAGTTCTTGCGTCGAATGTAGCACCCTTTGCCGTAGTTTCGCAATATTTCTTCATGTTTCATCCTGAAGTTAGATTTCTCTGCTTTTGAGCCTTCACTTTTTGAGAGCTAGCTGTAAGGACTGCTCCGAATCAAAAGCCAGAAGCCGGTCAGTAGCGCGATCACAGCCAGCAGCAAAGAATGAAGCGTATGCCCAGCCTGTATCAAGGTACCGTTATTCAAGCGAATTTTATCGATATCTAGCCAAATGCGATTCCCCCGGCGAAACCAGCCTAAAATTTGCACTGACTGACCAGTAAGCTCCCGAGGCGTTTTCTGCCGATTCAAAAAATTTCCCCATGGTCCTAGCACCGAGAAAAAATGCAGCTTTATAAGGCCGATTGAGGTTTGCAGCATCAGGTCTTGACCCAGCCAGTTGGCCACACCCGGACGCCCCGTCAGATGGCCAGAAAGCTTTGTCGGCACGCTGCTGGCAGGCAGCAACCCTGAGTCACCAACCCAGTCAGCAAAGTCCTGAGAAGGGCCCATCGAAAAAGACAAATCGGGAAAAAAGCGGTTCATTCGCATAATATTGCCGACGCTAACGCCTAGCAGCCAGCAAAAATGAAACAGGCCCATGTCTTTGTGCATCCAATCGAGCGCGGGCCACTCCAGCTCAGCTGCGATCGCACCTACACCCAACAGCAATAAACCCACACCCACACCCAGGCCAAATCCAACGTAGGGCGCTGAATGAATCCACAGCTGCTTCCAGTTCTGCGCAGACATTCCCTTCCGCTTCCTGGGTGGCGCAGCCAGCTGTAGTTCGGGTGTCAGCTTCCAATGCTGCGAGTAAGCCATCATCAACCGCAGGCGATCGCCCAAAGGCGGGTGACTATTGAAAATGCTCATCCATGCTCTCAATGGATTCTGACTATCCCAGGCAAACAGCTGTGCTAGCGGTAGCCGGCCATACACTTGCTGACGAGCTATATCCGTTGCCGCAGGTAGCAAAGGCCCTAGTCCTTCGACCAATATAGGTGTGTAGCCCTGCTTCTCGACACTAGCCGCTAAGCCGAAAGACAGCTTAGAGAGTGCTCTTGCTAATCCGTTAGGGTTGCCGGTTATTTCAGCAGCTTTGCGATCACTATAGTAAGTACGCACCCGAGCCATGCCCAAACCAGGCAGTCTCAGCATCCAAAACAGGCTGTAGATCACAGTTGCGATCGCACCCACCGCACATTTAATCATTGTTTTCTGCCGGTTTCCCCAGAGCGCAAGCTGCCAATACACTTGCAGCATGACCTGTAGAATCAACGTTTGAGTCGATAGCAGCGGCCAGTGCCAGCTTTTCCAATGAGACATCTCATAGGCAATAAGCACAGCGAGTTCTTCATCATTTAGCTGATCCAGCAGACCCTGAGAAACCACAAGCCTCGCATTTCGAGGTAAAAACCCATAGGAGAAAATAAGAGGGATACCAGTCGGCAGCTTGTGCAAATTCGGGAAAGCCCAGCGGCGCTGGCGACAATACCGGTTGATGAGAGTAGCTGCTTCAGCTGAGTGCGATCGCAGAGAATTAATTGAGAACGTTCGCTGTTCAACAGTAAACCGTAGCCAAAAATCCCATAGCCAGGGAGATGCCATCAAAGTCACACCCATGATGACTAAGAGCGGCCAAGTCACATCTCTTAGTCCACCTGGCAACGACCGCACCCAGAAGGGCAAAATGCTGTCTAGAAAGCTTAGATAGTCGTTGGTTACGCCGACTGCACGATGAATGAGGGTGCGACACAGAATATAAAATGCGATCGCGCCCCCAATTTGCACAAACCACAGCTGACCGCGCTTGATTCTGCCAAGGGTTCGCCCCTTATCTAGCCGGTTTGCATAGGGCCACATAAACCCTTCTGTCGAGTTGGCCAGCGCTATGTCGCCAACTCGAACATCTGGTGACTGGACGTCATCAGGCTCCGCATCCTCACCATTGAGATAGGCATAGTGAAACATAGAGACACCGTCAGACACTTCAGCCTCTGAAACTCCCGCTTCAGGCTCCTTTGAGCGCACGTGTTTAGAGGCATCCTGTTCGACAACAGCATGGGCTGATTTTGCACTGACGTCCATCCCTGAAAGCGGAGCAGCAGGTACTTGTTGCTGAGAGGAGACTGGCGGTGCCACTACAGTCGCCTGATTACCCTGCTTGCGTGGAGCCGATAGCTCATTCAAGGGAGTCAATGGTTGAAAACCGCTAGCTGCTTTACCTACTGCTACACCCGGCTCATCGTCAATAGGCTGAAAACCGCTTTGGGTGGCCGTCACGCTTTTAGCCGCTGATATTTGCTGTGCAATCTTATTTAGGGTCGTTTGCGACCACTGCCGCAGCGATGGGTTTGAGCTACTACCCACTTTTTGGCAAAGCGCTTTGGCCTGCTGCCAGTTTTGCTGACTCATATATACGCGGACTAAGCCCATGTTCGCCTTTGTACGATACGAGCTACTTTTACAGCTTTTGAGCTGCGAAAAGGCCTGAACCGCACGCTCATAATCGCCTTCCTGATACGCCGAAACGCCTACCTTAAATAAGCGTTCTAGCGCCATCTCTGAGTCCGTTGCTGAGTTCATAGATAGGTTTGCGCAGACGCACAAGGGTAGCGGCGTATGAGCTAGGGTACGCAAATTTCAAAAAAATCTAGCAGGCCATGCCACCCAACCGCTCTATTCCGAACTGTCACCATTCACGGGCTTACTCAGAACCCAGTATCATTAAGAAATGATTAACGCAACGTTAATTAACTTATTTACTTAACTCTCTTCTGTCTTTCTTCCAGGCCTCAATATCCGCCCATGACCGACGCTACCATTCTAATTCTGCTCTCTTCCGTCAGCTTCATGGCATGGTTTGTCAGTATGTTGGTAGGCGGTGGCAGTCCACTCATCTTGATTCCACTCGTTACCCTTTTACTGGGCGCACCCGCCGTCGCGCCTGTACTTACAATTGGTAGCGTACTGGGCAATGTGCAAAGAATTACACTGCTCTGGAAGCATATCGATTGGTCAATTACGCTCTGGCAGGTTCCCGGTGTAGTGCTGGGCTCTGTATTGGGTGCTTATGCTTTTACGCAGGTAGACGCGGAAGGGCTACAGGTTTTTGTAGCGATCGCACTCATCTACATGGTGCTACACGCCTTACTAAAAGACCGCATCACTGCCTTTATAGAACATTTCGCGAAGCTACCTACCTTTGAGTTCCAAGCCTGGCACTTCCTCCCACTAGGCTTTTGCAATGCAGTAGCCTCCGGGCTTGTTGGTAGCACCGGCCCCCTACTCAATCCGGCCTACCTCAGCTACGGCCTCGAAAAAGAGC
>ERZ1740070.561-NODE-561-length-25113-cov-6.529372_pt1 | contig 25113 bp, 20 predicted proteins | sample MGYA00581734_ERZ1740070 | MGnify/ENA primary metagenome ERZ1740070 (study PRJEB43018, sample SAMN04849744) | marine metagenome | isolation source: floating plastic debris | place: Pacific Ocean | collected 2008-09-01 | study: EMG produced TPA metagenomics assembly...
TCGCTGCAAGCTAACTTCCGTTTACCCTAAAATTAAGCTTTGACGCTGCACTAGAGGCATTGGTGACTTACTCATTGCTGCAGCTCAGCTCAAAGCCCAAGGATGGAATATTCATATTAATCTTGTGGGTCAAGGCGATATTAGGCGGTTTGAAATTCAGACAAAACGACTGCAGCTAAACCATGTTGAGTTTATCCAAAACATTCCAGAGCATAGCTTAGTTCACCTAATTCGCCAGGCAGACGTTTTTGTTATACCTAACCGCCACGAATCTCTAGAGAATTCAAATACCATTCTCAATCATTGTCTCCAGGCCCATACACCGATTGTGGCATCTGACCACCCGATATTGGCGGACAGTCTTAAACGCAATGCCATGATTTTTCCAGCTGGCAATACCCGTGCGCTAGCTCAACGCATCGATCAACTGCTTACAAATCCAGAGACCTACGCTAAACTTTCTGCTGCCAGTCAAACAACTTGGCAATCCCTTCAGCTGCCAGTACATTGGATATCTCTGATCGATCACTGGCTGCAGGGAACTACGACCGCTCAACAATGGCTGCAACAATATAGTCTTACAGCTTCGATTTATTAACGATCAAAGCGTGTAATCCCCTTTATCTAGTTTTCTGTAACCATTTTAGATCTAAAGTTTGGTACTACAGATTTCAAGGACATGACTTCAGCACATTGTCTTTGGATGTACTTATTGCCATAGTTAAATCGTAAATTTACGAAACCCAGCCAAATTACTATCTTTGAGATAAACAGGTAAATCAAACACGAGCACGCTTTATTAATAAAGTGCACAAACAGGAATACTCACTGTTTTGTCCTCTTGGTTTAGTTAAAACTAAAAGAATTTGAAACTTTATCATGTATAGACCAGTCCTATAACTGAGTCGATGTAAACTAGCCTGCAATTTTCGTTTGCCTACACTCCTCTAAAGACAGTTATGGAAATCTTCAAAACAACAATCCTTAATACATCTTTGCCCAGATTCCGAACTGTTGACGGATTAAGCTCTGTGGGGAAAAGTTTAGTGCAAATTGCTTGTACCTTAATCCTTAGTGGTATGTCTACTAGCCTGGTGGCTTCATCAGCGTTAGCTCAACTGCTTCCTCTTGATTCTCCAGATGTTGTCACTACTCAAGAGAGTTATCTCTCTAATAGCTCTTCAACAGTATCTTTAGAAAGCTACACTTTAGGGCCTGGTGATCAAATCAGAATTGATGTGTTGGTAGACTTCGAAATTTTTGCAGAGCCCATTGACCAGATTGTTTTGTTAGATGGTTCTCTGACACTGCCTTGGGTTGGCAAAATTGATGTTGCTGGCCTTAATCCTATTGAAGCCGAACTCAAGGTGGTTAATGCCTACAGCCGTTATATTCGTAATCCAAGAATCACCTTTCAGCTGCTACAGCCACGTCCACTCCGGGTTAGTCTTGTTGGCGAAGTCAAACGTCCAGGCGGTTACACCTTACAAGTTAATTCAGACGCTGGTGAACAATCTGAGGCTAGTGAGAGTCGTGTTAGATTTTGGCCCAGTTTGACCCAAGCCATTAGCAATGCGGGGGGGATTACTCGTTCTGCAAATGTCCGCTCCATTCAAATTAGTCGAGATGGACTGCTTGAACCAATTGAAGTTAATTTGTGGAGTTTGGTAGAAACTGGCGACCTACGCCAAGACGTTTTACTCAGAGACGGTGATCGAATTATTATTCCGACCGCAGAAAATATTGATAATTCAGAAGTTATTACCCTAGCAAGTACTACATTTGCCCCTACATCTATTAAAGTTAACGTGATTGGAGAAGTCAAATCACCTGGAAGTATTGAAGTTTCTCCAAATACTCCTTTAAATCAAGCTGTTTTAACGGCTGGAGGGTTTAATTCTCGAGCTCGACGAAGCCGGGTGGAGCTAATTCGTCTAAATCCTAACGGGAACGTTACTCAGCGCTCAGTTGAAATCGATTTAGCTCAAGGTGTTAGTAATGAGCAAAATCCAGTGCTGCAAGATGGAGACACAATTATTATCGGGCGCTCAAATTTAGCTGCTACATCAGACACTGCTGGTTTAATTTTCTCGCCACTCACTGATCTGTTTTTAGGGATATTTGGCATTAACTAACAATTGATACCCAATCTTTAATTTAATTTTCTCTAGTTACTTATTTCATCTTCAATTAACACTCTCTGGTGACAGCCTAACTCGCTATGAATTTTGTTCGTAACGTTATTGATTTAAACCTTCAGTACCTATTTGCGGCGACTCGTCGTGGCATGGTGCCGGCCACCACAGCGTTTATCTTAACGGTATTAGGAGCTGGTGCGGTCGCTAGGATGATGAAGCCAAGCTATCTAGCGGAGTCAAAGCTATTATTTAAGTTAGACCGTGCGGCTTCATTAACAGGGTTAGAGCAGGGAGACGCAGGCCCATTAAGCACCGTAACGTTTGCCCAAAGTCCTCTCAATTCCGAAATCGAGGTTATTACGTCTAAACCTTTAATTCAAAAAGCCATCAACACATTGCAGCTGGAAGACAATGATGGTAAATCATTAAAGATTCCAGATTTTTTGGAAGACTTACAGGTTCAAGTGATTTATTCAACCGACGTTCTATCATTTGCTTATCTGGACGAGGATCCAGTTAAGGCGGCTGATATTTTGAACACGCTCATGGAGCTGTATAGATCAGAAAAACTTGCAAGTACACAGGTGGACACCGCCAATGCCAGAGAATTTTTAGATCAGCAATTACCCATTACGGCTGAACAGGTACGAGAAACAGAGTATGAGCTACGAATCTTTCGCGAGACCTACAATGTAGTTGATCTTCAACAAGAAACCAACTCAGCGGTTACTTTTCTAGATAATTTACGCAAAGAGCAAGCTGACATACAAGCAACGTTGCAAGAGAGAGCTGCTATTGCAGAGACTCTAGGTAGTGAGCTACAGCTGAGCGTATCCGACGCAATTAAAGCTAACAGTCTAAGTCAATCTCCACAGATTCAAAATATTCTCCTAGATCTTCATAAGGTTCGGCGTGATATCGCAGCACAACAAGTAGAGTTTACTGAAGAGAGTCCAATTGTTTCAGATCTTCGAGCTGAAGAGGCCTCTCTGAGCGTTCTTTTAGAAGACCGAGTGAATGATGTAGCGGGTAGCGGAATTCGAGAGGGCTTACTCCAGATGGGGGCCACTCGAGAAAAGTTAATTGAACAATATGTTGACAACGATATCAAACTTACGGCTTTAACTGAACGTCTAAGAGCTGTCAATAGCAACATTCAAGAGTATCAAGAGCGAATTAACAGATTTCCTGAACTAGAACAGCGTCAGCGTGACTTGGAGCGAAAGTTATCAGCCGCTCAACAAACCTATCAAGAACTATTAAATAAACGCCAAGAACTTCAAGTTAAAGAGAATCAAATTACTAACTTTATCCAGGTTATTGAACCTGCCATTCCACCCGAAAAACCCTCTTCTCAAGTGGCCGTAAAGATTATAGCGATGGGCATCATTGCTGGTTTTGTATTGGCAATTTCAATCATTGTTGCCATTGACTTTTTTATTGTGGATGTTAAAGGCACCAACAAAATTTATGATCCTGACACCTATAATCTACCTGCTGATATCTAGTTAGAAACATTTAATCAATCAATCGGGTCAAATACTCAGCAGTAGTTAGCTTTCAATATTTAACGTCATTCACTCTGTTATGGTACTTCGCAGTATTCCAGCGCATGGGCTAACTCTCAATGAAGGCCCTAAAGTACAAGCACGTAGAATCCTAATTTTAGAGTGGATTGAAAGATTTGAGTATGTATTTGCTTTTCTCTCTTTACTAATTTATTCGGACGCTGTTTTGATCGTTATCATCACTGGTGGAGCCAGTGAAGGGGATGGCTTTAACTTTCTCAATGCCAACTACACCCCGGTCAAACTGTTTTATTTGGCTAACTATTTCATTACACTTCTTTTACTGGCTTTTAGATATAAACGAACACTGTATACGCTGCAAAGCAATCCACTTTTTGTAGCGATTTCTCTCTATATTCCCCTATCTGTTTTTTGGTCATACGCTCCAGGAGATACTTTCAGTGCTGGGATTGCCCTCACTTTCAGTACCTTATTTGGAGTCTATTTAGCCAGTCGCTTTAGCTTAAAACAGCAAGTGATGATACTGGGATATGTTCTAGTAACCATCACAGTTCTGAGTCTTTTATTTGCAATCATTTTGCCTAAATACGGCATTATGGGCGGCATTCACTTAGGGGCCTGGCGAGGAGTGTTTGTACATAAAAACCAAGCTGGGAAAATAATGGTGATGGCATGTGCCGTTCAGTTTATGCTGTTTAATTACGTCAAAGATCGCTACCATAAGTGGGTCTTTCTCGTGGGTATCGGGCTCTCATTTTTGATGATTATCCAGACAACGTCTGGAGGAGCACTGATCAATTCTGTTTTTGTAATGGTCATTGTCGTTCTAACTCGCATCTTTAGAGCGGAACCTCGAAAACTCTTAATCTCCGTCATTTTCTTAGCCGCTACCGCTGCCTTTATTGCAATGGCCTATAACCCTCTAATGTCCTTTACTCTGAGGCTTATTGGTAAAGATCCAACCCTAACGGGCCGTACAGATATTTGGGAATATATTCTCATCAAAATTGGAGAACGACCGGCCCTTGGGTATGGGTTAGCTGCTTTTTGGCGGGGTGTCAACGGTGAGTCAGTCTATATCATTGAACGAGCTGGGTGGGAAGTTCCAGATTCACACCATGGTTTTCTAGATATGACCTTGCAAATTGGAATTATTGGCAGTTCTATGGTCTGTCTTGCGTTATGGCAGACATTACTTAGAGGAATTGCCAGAATTCGTCTCTATGGGTCCTGGCTGAGTAGCTGGCTAGCCGTATATTCCCTCTATATTGTCATCGTTAATCTCTCGGAAACATCCCTATTAATTCAAAATAACATTTTTTGGATATTAACAGCTTCAACTAGCTTCACCGCCTCTGTTGAAGCTAAATATCTAGTGGACATCAACAGATTTGGCTTAGCAGATAAGGTAAAAATAAGCGAGGGATAATTTACTACTCGCTTAGGTATTGATTACTACAGCCTGACTGTATTCAAAAAATTAACGATTAAACAATTTAGAGAATCAGGTGAGACACCTTATCGACAAGATTAGCAATATCTTCCAAAAGTCTCTGGTACGAGATAGCCTTTGGATGATCTTATCCCAGGGTTCCAGCGTTTTAATCCAAGCCGTTTACTTCATCATTGTTGCTAGGGTACTGGGTTCTGATGATTATGGTATTTTTATTGGCACTACAGCACTGGTTGCTGCCGTATTTCCATTTGTTGGTCTTGGCAGTAGCGATATTTTTATTAAACATGTTGCCAGAGATCCAACCTTATTTCGAGGATACTGGGGAACAACATTACTCACATCCTTTTTATTCGTATTCGGCCTAATCCCGATCACACTTCTGATAGCAAATATATTTTTCCCTGCCAATATCTCCTTGCTACTTGTACTGCTGGTACTCTTAGCTGATTTGTTGGGTCTGAAGATGTGGGAGTTAGCTACGGCGGCTTTTATTGCCGTTGATCGAGTCAGACTAGCCGCTCAGGCTAAAATTTTGTATAGCATTGGCAAGCTAATTGCAGCGCTTGTACTCCTTGTTTTTTTTACTGATAGCAATGTTGCTGTCTGGGGTCTTTTATATTGCATTGGCTCAATTCTTCCAGCTCTGATCTCGGTTTTACGAGTTAACCGTTCGTTTGGTAACCCTATCTTCGATCTAAAAAAGTATCGACCTGAATTTTCTGAGGGATTTTTCTTCTCGATCGCGGCATCGGCAGAAACAGTCAATGCCCAAATTGATAAAACCATGTTGGTCAGTCTGGCATCCGTCGAAGTGGCCGGTATCTACGGCGCAGGCTATCGATTTATTGATGTTGGGTATACCATTATCTTTGCTGTCATGAGTGCTACCTACACGCGTTTTTTACGCCATGGCGCTTCTGGCATCAAAGATGGATTAAAGTTTGCCCGTCAGCTAGTACCGGTTGCCGCTGGCTACGGCATCATATCGGCCATTGCTCTGATTGGGGTTGCTCCCTTTGTCTCAACTGTCCTTGGTATGGACTATGCCGAATCTGCCAACGTACTTCGGTGGTTAGCACCTATCCATCTAATAGCGGCTTTACAGTTTATTGCCGCAGACACTCTCACAGGGGCCGGATTACAAAAACTGAGAAGTGGTTTGCAGGTAACCTCGGCAGCTTTAAATTTTGGTCTCAATTTATATTTAATTCCCCAATTTTCCTGGTACGGTGCAATTTGGGCAACACTAGCATCCGAGAGTTTTAAGCTTATTACCCTGTGGGCATTAGTTTTCTTTTATAAGAATAAGGAAGAACTACATACTCAGAATCTCTAAGCTAAACCTACTACTGAACCTGAGGAGGAAAGCTCTCATTGCTAGTTTTGACGCACCACCTATTGTTTTTGGACGGAACTGGCAACAGTCTTCTTGCGTCCACTATTGTGAACTGGCTAGAGGTTTATCAAGCGTCATACATCAGTAAATCTTGTCTGTATAGTCTTCGGTATCACTGCTGATTAAATTTGTTCTTTCTTCTTCAACAGCTATAAATTAATGAACATGGCCACCTCAAAAACTAAAGTTAGATTTTGTTTTGCTGATGGTTTAAGAGGTATAGCAGCTACTTGGGTGGTACTGTTTCACTTCCATGCAGGCGGTCATCTTAGTAACCTAGACCAATTACTACCTGGGTTTCTAACGACCGTGCTCTTTGAATGGGGTTACTTGGGTGTTCCCATATTTTTTGTGTTGAGCGGCTTTGTCATTGCCCACTCAATGCGTAAAATACGAGTTACTTGCTCTTATTTTCAAAACTTTAGCTTACGTCGAATTATTCGCATCAGCCCACCTTACTATTTCTCGATTGTTTTTGTTCTTCTGTTTGAGTTTCTCTCTGCAAAAGCAACGAGCGAGCTATTTGAATTTCCTTCAATTAGTAGCTTGATGGCTCATTTGTTTTACCTTCACGATATTTTTCGATTCGAGCCCATTAGTGATATTTACTGGACACTGTGTTTGGAAATGCAGTTCTACATTGTGTTCTGTGTTTTACTGGGCCTCTCTCAGTGGATGGAAGAAAAGCTTCAGCTAGCTTACAGCCGTCATATAGTTTTTGGCATTAGCCTACTAATAGGAGCTTTATGGCCGCTCAACGTTTTTCCTGATATTCTATTGCCTGGACTTTTCTTATCTACCTGGCATGGCTTTGCAATTGGTGTATTTGCCTATTGGGCCTGGCAGCAAAAAGGATACTATCGCCACATGTTTTACACATATGCGGGTCTACTGCTAATCTCATCCCTATCTGCAGATGTATCAGAAACAACTGTTTTTCTACCCGCTGCAACGATTACCTGTGTAATTACCAGTGTGCTTTTACTAGAAATTGGTCGTGCTGACTTGATGGAATCTACCTTAAACTGGCAGTGGCTCCAATTTTTAGGATTAATTTCTTACAGTCTGTATCTCTTTCACAATAAGATTTCAGGAGTAGCTTTCTTTTTTGGCTATAAAATTTTAGGACAAACTTTAGTAACAGAGATGGTGGGATTAGTTGCTATATTCGGTTTGTGCGTAGCCTGTGCAGCAGGGGCTTATTGGCTTTTGGAAAAACCTAGTATCTATTGGAGTCGACAGGTTAAACGAGTGTCGGTTGGCAGTGAAAAAGCGGTTGGTACGTAGACGAGCCTAACAACTGAAAATTTTATTCAAAAGCTTTGAGATCAAGTTTTATTTAGTTGCTTGATAAGCATAACCGCTAGCAAGCATATCTGTTAGCGGTCGTGCTTTTTAATTGGGTGCTAACGATGGCAGCTAAAGTAGTATTTGTCTAGGTTGAGTACCACCGTTGTCGTAATGTTTCCATCGCTTCCATAATTTCGATAGTTTCTGATAGTGGCATGACATCGCTTTCTAACTTACCGGTCTGCAGACATTTTACAACTTCCGTAGCTTCATAGTTGTAACCATTACCTACGAGACTTTGATATATATTCTGAGATTTATCTTTGTAGCGTTTTGCCAATGCTTTTAACAACTTATTTTGTTTTAGTGTACTTACTATAGAATGTTTCCATCCAGTAGCATAGTCATGCTTTCTGGAGGTAACAACGACAGGCTGATCTGAAAATTGATGAACTGTAATGTGTTCTGGCTTATAGAAAGGAGCCTGGATAACAATTTTACCTCGTGTGCCAATAATAACAGCCTCGTTAGAGCTATACGTTCGTAGAGTGGCATGCAATACGGCCATTGCACCGTTTGCGTAGCGCAAAATCATGGCAGACTGATCGTCTACGCCGGTTTCTCCGATGCAGGGTTCACCGCTGATCTGAGTGGGTTTCCCAAGCAAAAGAAAGGCGAGAGACAGTGGATAAATGCCCCTATCTAGCAGAGCACCACCGCCTAAATCAGGATTAAAAAAACGACTTTGAGGATCAAATTCTGTAGGATAGCCAAAGTCAGCTGTCAACAGGCGTACATCTCCAATTTCACCCTGGCGGATTAAACGACGAACGTCTTGAATCAGTGGCATAAAGCGCATCCACATCGCTTCCATGCAAAAGACCTGCTTTTGCTGAGCAACTGCCATTACATCTTTAGCTTCTTGAGAGGTGACTGTAAATGGCTTCTCACAGAGAACAGCCTTGCCTGCAGAAAGACAGAGGATGCTGTCGGCTTTATGACGAGTCTGAGGAGTTGCGATATAGACAACATCGATATTAAGATCTTGCACCAACTCTTCATAACTTCCATAGGCTTTTGGAAATTGAAACCTGTGGGCAAATGTTTGAGCTTTTTCTAATGTTCTAGAACCAACTGCCCACAGTTGGGCGTCAGGAACTAGCCTTAGTCCTTCAACAAAATGACTAGCAATGGCGCCAGTGCCTAGAACGCCCCAGCGAATAGGTTTATTCATAGATTTAATTTTACTCAATTTAAATTTATATTGGCATTGTTCTGTTGGAATAATGTGACTTTGACTGGCATATTACATGTCACTCTACTCTATCAGCTATAACAAAGGATTTTGATAACAGCCTTCTAGCATAATTTAGTTGAAAGAATACTGTATCTTTGACCATGATTTCAAAATTGTGCGTCTTGATAGCTGGATTGAACTATTGCTGAAACCACCTACTCACTTAAGGCTAAGAACCTTAAACAACAGCCTTTAGATACGTTAGTCGCTTTATTCGTCTAAATCTCTCTTATCAAAATTATAGGTTCCCTATTTATAGTCATTGATAGTCTTCTATTTGAGTAAACTTGAATGGAACAATTTTTCCTACCTTATATTCATATATGCAGGAGGACATATTAGCTGTGTATCCTTCATTTCGTCATATTCCCAATCAGCCCTGATGCTAAACTCTAACGAGCAATAGCTTGGGGATGTTGAGATGTCCGAAGTTAAATTCATGTGCTGTCTTAATCACTTTAATGATGCAGGTGATTTCCAATCAATTACCCAATGTGGAGTGTGACATTCACTCATCTAGCGCTCTAATAAAAGTCTCAGTTTGTGCCGCCACCTATAAGCGGCCTAATCTATTGCAGGATTTGTTAGAATCTTTGAACAAGCTAACATTCAGTCGCATTTCTCCGCCAGCTGTAGAAATCATTATTGTTGACAATGATGATGCTCGCTCTGCACAGGCAACAGTTGAAGCGATTAAACCTGTCTTTAAGTGGCCCCTGACCTATGTTGTAGAGACTAACCAGGGAGTTACCTATGCTCGCAATCGCTGTATTGCTGAGGCTTCTCAGGATTCTGATTTCATTGCTATGTTAGATGATGATGAAACAGCGACTCCTCAATGGCTCGAAGAACTTCTCATCAATCAACAAAAGTATAATGCGACCATTATGTCAGGACCTGTTTTAGCTGTTTATAGGGAAGGACAACAGGTGCCTGGTTGGATTCAGGCAGGGGATTTTTATTCCTTTCCTCGTTATAAAACTGGTCGGGAAATGGAAACAGCCTTTACAGGCAATGTGATGTTTAGCACTCAGCTCTTAAGGCGGCTTAAGGAAGGAGAAACATTTTTTGATCATCGCTTTGCCCAAAAAGGTGCAGAAGATGCCTACCTATTTTCTTATTTACACAAGCAGGGGCATAAAATTGTTTGGGCAGATGAGGCCGTACTCTATGAGCCCATTGCAGATCAACGCCTATCACTACGGTGGATTTTAAAGAGAGGCTTTTGGGCCTGGAGTGTCCATAGTTTAATTGAAACTGAGCTGTATCCATCGATTAAACGTCAATCGATGCGTACCCTTAAAGGGCTTGGGCTAATCACTTTGGGTGCTGTCTCCATAGGCCCGTCTGTCTTACTAGGCAAACATAAGCTAGCTGAAGCACTACTGCAGATTTGGAGAGGGATGGGAACACTTTCTGGTCTATTGGGGCGCCAAGGTAACTGGCAATAGGTTAAGTATGAGCACTCTTGCCTAAAGATGTTCATACTTAGATACCAAAATAATGGCTTATATCAGTTCTCTTTTATTAATTTTTACCAGCTTGCTATGTTTGAGTTTCCTAAGTTTTGTGCTCCATCTCTCAGCAGATTGGCAACTATCACAGGTGTTGTTTTGATCGCCGTAGGGGCGTTGGCTTGTTCAGACAGTTCTGATGCGGCCAAAGGTCAAGAGTCGAAAATTTTAGTGGATCAATTTGGTTACCGTCCGCAAGATCCAAAAGTGGCTGTTGTGATTGGCCATCCGGATGGTGCTCAGTCCTATGAACTGCGGGACGTGGACACCGAGCAAATTATCGATGTTATTGACCCAGTCAAGTGGGGCAATGGCGCTGTTCATACTCAGTCTGGAGAGCGGGCCTGGTGGGTCGATTTTTCATCGATTAAAGAGCCTGGTAAGTATGTGCTCGTACGTGAGGATGGGGAAACTCAATCAGCTGAATTCGAAATTCGCGAAGATGTTTATCGGGATGTCTTGATTGCGGCAACTAAGATGTTTTTCTACCAGCGCAGTGGATTTGCTAAGGAAGAGCCGTTTGCTGATGCTCGCTGGACTGATGATGCGGCCTATTTGGGACCCGGACAAGATACGGAGGCTCGTTTTGTTAACGATAAACTTAATCCGGCGTTGGCCAGAGATATGCGAGGAGGCTGGTTTGATGCGGGGGATACAAATAAGTATGTTACGTTTGCCCTACAGCCGGTACATCAGCTTTTGAGCGCCTATGGGCAAAATCCTAACATCTGGACAGATGATTTTAATATTCCAGAGTCGGGCAATGGTATTCCTGATTTGCTTGATGAAATTAAGTTTGAGCTGGACTGGCTCAAACGGATGCAGGATGAGGATGGGGGAGCTTTTATTAAGATAGGGGTGATTGACTACACCCCAACAACGGGGGTTCCAAGTCAAGATATGCGACCTCGATATTATGGGCCTAAGTGTTCATCGTCTACGATTGCGATCGCAAGTATGTTTGCCCACGCAGCATGGGAATTTCAATCGATTCCTGAACTTAGCGACTATGCTTCAGACTTAAAATCTCGAGCAAGGGCTGCCTGGGACTGGTATCAAACCAACCCGATAGACACCGAATGTGACACGGGTGAAATCAAATCGGGGGATGCCGATATGAGCCCAGAGGAACAGCTAGGAGCCAGTATTAGCGCTGCTATCTATCTATATGCCATTACAGGAGATGTTCAGTATTCAGACTATCTAGCTCAAAATATTTATTCGTCTCACCCCTACAACGATGGTGTCTGGTCTCGCTACTATCCTCACCAGGGGGATGCGCTGCTGTTTTATACCCAGCTTCCCACTGCAGATAGCACCCTCAAAGATGAAATCTTGGCAGCTTTTGAAAAAACACTGACCGACAACCCAGAAGCCTACGGCAACGATGACGATTTAGATCCCTTTCGGTCCTATATGCCGGATGAACAATATCACTGGGGAAGCAATCAAGTAAAGGCTAATTACGGCAACACCAATTACGACCCGATTCTCTTTGGGATCAATGTTGCTGAATGGTTTGATTACACAGATCGAGCAGCGGGGGCACTCCATTATCTGCACGGAGTGAATCCTCTAGGAATGGTTTATCTCACCAATATGTATGAGTATGGTGCAGAAACATCAGCCAACGAAATGCATCATCAATGGCTTGATAAGGATGTTTATAGAAATGCGTTAACGTCTGAACGTGGTCCGGCTCCGGGATTTTTGACAGGGGGTCCCAATCAAAATTATTCCGGTGATGAGATGTTAACTGCGGGGCCACCCATGAAAGCCTACATCGACAGTAGCGATCCAGAAATACCAACATGGGAACTCTCGGAACCTGCCATCTACTATCAGTCGTCCTATATCAAACTACTGTCTAAGTTTGTCACAGCAGACGACGACAATCGTTAACCAAACAGCTAGCATTTCCTAGATTTTATTAGAATTCTCTCGGATATAGTTTCTACCCCATGACAACCATGGTGCAATCAGATTTTATGGTTTCATGTAGCCTCAGTGCCTATTCTTAAGAGACTCTTACCTAACTATTTTTCCTATCTGATTCCAAGCTTTTTACAGCAAGTGCTTACGTTATGAATATCGCGATTGTCGGCTGCGGCTTTGTTGCCGATTACTATCTCAAAACACTACCACTTCATCCTGAACTCAAACTAACTGGGGTAATGGATAAAAAACCAGAGCGAGCCCAAAATCTATCCCAGCGTTATTCAGTTCCTATTTATGAAACCTTGGATGCTGTCTTAAAAGATACCTCTGTTGATATTGTTCTCAATTTGACCAACCCTCGGAACCATTATGACGTGTCTAAGGCCTGTTTAGACTCTAATAAACATGTTTACTCTGAAAAGCCGTTAGCGACCACAATACCTGAGGCTAAAGAATTAGTTGAGCTAGCAAAGTCTCGAGGACTGCATATTTCATCTGCCCCCTGTAATGTTTTGAGTGAATCAGCTCAAACCCTTTGGAAGGCTCTTAGGGATGACGTAATCGGTAACGTGCGCCTGGTATATGCAGAGATGGACGATGGTCTGATTCACAAGATGCCCTACGACCGTTGGCTAAGCGAGTCGGGAAATCCCTGGCCCTATAAGGATGAGTTTGAAGTTGGTTGCACCCTGGAACATGCTGGCTACTATGTTACCTGGCTAACGACCTTTTTTGGTCCTGCTCAAACGGTTACAGCGTTTTCATCTTGTCTGATTGCGGATAAAGAAACAGATGTTCCCCTTAGACCTGTTGATACGCCTGATTTTTCAGTGGCCTGTATCAAATTTGAATCGGGTGTGGTGGCCCGATTGACCTGTGGTATTGTTGCTCCCCATGACCATGAATTTAAGGTGATTGGCGACAAGGGCGTGCTGAGTATTCAGGACTGTTGGTTTTATGGAAGCCCTGTCAAGCTACAAAAAATGATGAAGATTCGCCGAAAGGTCTTTATGAGTCCGTTTAAGCAGACGCTGCCCATGGTGAAAAAGCCACCCACATTTAAGTCAAAAGGAGCAAACCATATGGATTTTTCCAGAGGTGTGGCAGAAATTGCGACAGCGATTAAAGAAAACCACCCCGGTCGTCTTTCAGCAGATTTCTCGCTGCATAACAACGAGCTGGTTTTAGCCATCCAGAACAGTTTAGAAATGAGCTGTACTTATAAAATGACCACCACATTTAAGCCCACTCATCCTATGCCCTGGGCAGTGTAATTAGAAACTCACGGACGATTATCAACCATGCCGAAAGCTCAAGCCAAACGACTTGTACGCGATCTCAGCACGCAGGCACTGCAAAAACGAGTGGGTATACGACAGAACCTGTCTCCTCAGCTATGGAATCTGTCCTATGACAACAGTGCGCTATCCTTACACGGTGTTGCTCTTCACGACATTCTAGAACAGTATGGTAGCCCGCTACATATACTGAATACCGAGAAGCTAGAACACAATGCCCATGCCATGATGTACGGGCATCAACAAAACCAGCAGCTCAGTGTTTATTATTCTTATAAAACTCATCCTGTCCCCAGGGTACTGCAGCTGTTGCACAGCTATGGTGTTGGGGCCGAGGTGATTTCTCCCTACGAGCTGTGGTTAGCGTTGCGTCTGGGGGTGGCTCCGCAAAAAATCATCTATAACGGACCGGCTAAGTCTGACGAATCGATCAAAATCGCCATTGACAAAGAGATTCGGCTATTAAATGTCAATCATTGCGAAGAGTTAGAGCGGTTTGCCAAAATTGCGCGGCAGGTGGGCAAGAAAGCCAATATTGCCATTCGTCTGGTGTTCTCTAAGGGATGGAGTGGGCAGTTTGGCTTGGGTGTGGATACGGGAGAAGCTCTGGCGGCCTACCGGCAGGCGCTCACCATGCCCGAACTCAATGTAACTGGGGTGCACTGTCACCGTGGTGTCTTATTTGAGAGCCTAGAAGATACGGCGAACTATCTCCGAGGTATTCAAGACTTTTTGGATACACTGCACCAGGAACTCGACTTTCACCCTGAGATTCTAGATGTGGGGGGGAGTATTGGCATTCCGACGGTGCGATCGCTATCCAACTTTGATAAAAAGCTTAGCACCACGTTTCGGATTGAAGCCCGAGAGCCAGCACCCCAGAGCTATCCAAGCCTGGAAGACTTTGCCGACCTGATTGCCAAACAGCTAACGGACTATTTTCATCGAGTGCAACGTCCTGTTCCAGAATTAGTGGTTGAACCAGGTCGCGCGATTACGGGAAATACTCAGTTTCTGCTGTCTCGCATCGTCGATACCAGGGCGACATCAGAAATCTTTACCTACGGTATTTTAGATGCCGGTGTTAGCGTTGCCGAAATTGTTCAAACCGAGTTTCACCAGGTATTTCCCCTAACGCAAAAGACCCGTCAGTCCGAAGAACTCTATCGTTTGGTGGGGCCTATTTGTCATATGGGAGATACTCTATACCATGCCTGGCGGCTACCTAAGTTAGAAAAAGGTGATGCCCTGGCCATTATGGATTCAGGTGCCTACTTTGTGCCTGAGGCACGGGCATTTTCATTTCCCAAACCCGGTATTGTCGGATTAGAGAGCAACGGTCGCTCTTTTGTTATTCGTCAATCCGATACGTTTGAAAGTCTTATCCACATGGATTGTCTGGCTGAGTAGGCCGTTTCACCTGTATTTTAGCTCGTTTGCATTATTGTTTGTCCTATGGTTGCCCTTAGCTCATCTGTCCAAGCTCCTATCATGATGACCATGGGAGACTATTTTGGCACTCTGGCGGTTGTACGGTCTTATGGTAAGCATAACCAGCCGACGCTGCTGGCTGACCCCAATACGGCTACCTTAACCCACCGGTCTCGCTATCTCTCTAAGGCGCTGCAGTCCCCACCGGTGGAAAATTTTGAGGCGTTTTTTACCTGGCTGATGGACTATGGTCAACAGCATCCTGGGGCATTTCTCTATCCATCGAGTGATGATATGACCTGGCTGATTGCCCGCTATCGAGAGCAGCTAGGCAAGTATTACAAGCTTTACAGTCCTGGTGTTGAGACCATCTATGCCCTGTTAAATAAGCCGCAGCTGCATGCCGTTGCCCACAAGCTTCAGATTCCGGTTCCATCTACAATTGCACCGACTTCTGTGGAAGCACTTAAAACCCTGGCCCATGACCTGACCTATCCGGTATTGATTAAACCAAGAACCCAAATTGGTATGTTGCGCCGTCAAAAGGGGCAGGTCTGTGAGACACCAGAAAAGCTGTTAGAGATTTATCCAGATTACCAACAGAAATTTTATTATCATCCGTTGCTGGTGGAGTTTGACCCAGAGGTGAACTGGCCGATGGTGCAGTCGTTTCATGCCTCTGCTGGTCAGAATACCTACAGTGTGGCTGGGTTTGTCGATGAGAGTCAAGAGATTTTTCTTACACGGGCGTCGGCTAAAGTGTTGCAGTTCCCAATTCGGGTGGGGGTGGGTCTCTGTTTTGAGAGTCGTCCCATGAATCCCACTGTGTTGGAATATCTCAAAGCTATTTGTAAAGAAGTAGGCTACTACGGTGTATTTGAAGCGGAGTTTATTGTCGATGGCGATGAGCTGTTGCTGATGGACTTTAACCCAAGATTCTACGTGCAGATGGCCTTTGAACTTGCCCGTCAGCTACCGTTGGACCAGCTGGTTTTAGCCTATGCCAACAACGACATCGAGTATGGCAAATCTATTCAGGAACAGAATAAAAACTGGGACCACACTGTCGTATATCGGTTTTGCAATCAGTGGCGGCTGTGGCTGATTTTGACCACCCAAGCCATGGCTGGGCGATTTTCTTGGGTGGAACGACGTAAGTGGTTAACCTGGGCTAAACAGGCTGGCTGCGATCCAGTCTATGTGGCTGACGATCCTAGCCCCCGTCGAGCAGATATACGAGCAGTGGCTCAAAGTTGGCTTAAGCATCCGCGTAGTACGTTTAGGACATTTTTTGCAGACTTGTAAAGCTATTACACTGGCATTATTTGTTGATCAGAGGCTGCGGACTGGGCTTTAATAATTTTGGCATTGCTAATCCTCGAGCTGGTTTTAGCTGTGAGAGGTCGTAAAGTAACCACTGCTCTGGGCTGATTAATCCCCTAAATCAGCAATCGCACATTTTTTTGCCAGTGACATCATTTAGTACGGCCTCTACGACTTTGGCCGCTCCTGAATCTGAAAAATTGGCTCGAGCATAGGCTTGAGCATTGCTGCCTAGATGCTGTCTGAGATTGTTGTCATGCCAAAGAAGGTGGAGCGCTTCTTTCAAGCTTTCTACACAGTTAGGCTTAACTAGCCAACCTGTCTCACCATGGGTAATGTAATCAGCTGTGCCATAACAGTCAGTGGCAATGATGGCCCGACCCATTACCATAGCTTCCACCATGGTTACCTGACCAGCGCTGGTGACGTCCTCTTTAGGCTGTAGAGGAACAACATTGATCCGAGCCTGCTGGGCGAGCCTGAAGCATTCCGCCCGAGAGATACCGAAGGGGGTTTGTACCTGGTTTGGAATGGTTAATCCTTCTAATGCCGACTGACCGGATGCAACAACAGTAGACAGGTTGAGCTGCTCAACCGCCTGAAACAGTGTGTCAAAATCTCGATGGGCTGAGCCTAACGAGGTGATAAATGGTTTGTCTGTTGCTTCGTTGTAGGTAATGTTAATATCGGGAGATGGAAATGGGACAAACTGAAACCGACTTTTGGGCAGGTTTAGCCATTGACTGTAGATTTCAATTTCTCGATAGCTGTGGACCAGAAATCGGTCGATCTTGTTTAGGCTAAAGCGTGCCAGCCATCGACGAGGCCCAGTACTACAGTTACCCACATTAAATACCCAAGCAATGACGGGTTTATTGGAGCGTCTTAGAAACTTTTGTAAGCCGATGGCCGCAGGCAGCTGAGGAAAAACAGTGATTAATCCATCGGCCTCTGTGTCAAGAGCTTCTTTGGCTTGTTTCCAATATATTTTCCATTCTGAGAAAGTTGTTACCGTTGCTTTTTTGTCGTGCCATTTAGGCAGTGGCTGTCGTGGAGCAATTAGCTGAAATGTATGCTCATCCTCAGAAAAGTAATTGTTAAGCCAACGACAGTTATCGACATCATCCTGACTAAAAAACGGCGAAACAACGGCCCACTTCATAGGTTGAGTCCCTTAGTAAATCCTCTCGATGGATAAGTCAATATCAATCCTTACTAAAAATTACCCAGCCGTATCAACAGAATCCAGATTTTTTTAGGAGACTTGGTATAACCCTTATCTATTTAGCAAGTAATATCAAGGCTTCAAACGATAACTCTGATTTTTATTGGACTTGATTACAGGGAACCTTAGGTATTTTCTGATGTGAGGTTGGCTTAAATACGGCACTTAGGGATAAGGATTTTATAAGGTCCAAAAATTAATGCTGGAGAGACGTTCCATGGAACGTCTGTGCGTCCAATAGTGGGGACTAATTAATTTTGTTTCCTTATCTGAATGTTGACATCAGGATAGTAATCTTAAAGGTGTTGTTAATCCTTTTTTTAGTTAAGAAATTGGTGGGCTAGAGAAACTACAGAACTAGCCTTAAAGAGCCTTCTTACGGCTGTTTGTGGGACCATAAGAGAGCTGTAGTCAGGCACTTATTCAATGGCGTAACTCAGCACTAGAGGTTCTAGATTGAGAACTTCAGGAGCACAAAAATCAACTTCGAGAAAAGCTAAAATATCTTTTGATTGAGGGTTCCCTCGATTTCGACCGGTGACGCCTGCTGCAATCATAATTCCACAGCAGCCATGGCTTTTGAGTTGTTGCTGCTGCCATGTGTCTAACGCTTTGCGGTGATGATGATCGCCGATGTCATATTCGTGAAACAGGTGTAAGCCACTGTCCCCTGTTTGCCAAATACCCAGCTGAAACGTCAGTTGATTAAACGGGTCGTGACCAGGATTAAAACACATGGCCTGAATGCCTCCCAAGTGCTCAAGCTGCTGAATGAGTGCTGTGGCTTTGGGGCGTGATGTTTGAATAACAACCACGGGCCAGGATGCTTTGCTGACGATGGTTTTTCCTTTGGATAGCGTCTGGTAGTACATATTACTTGAGCGTAGCTGTTTTAAGCGCTCAGGCGACATCTTAGTGAGTAAAATCAGCGCTCCGTCGGGGATGAGATCGTCTTGTATTACAGGAATATTGACGATCTCATCGCTAACCTCAAGCATGTCTTCTGTTTCTGCCATTAAGTTGGCAGAGATTTCTGGCAATGACATGACCTTGACTGTACATTGCTTGGGGCCTTCGGTTTCTACAGGGTTAGGAACCCGTAATGTTGTCTCAATGGGCTCTAATACATCGAGTGGATCGGGGGCTTTTTGAAAAAATCGCTGAAGTGCATCTAAGGTGACGATTAAGGTGGCTGCTTCGATATCGTCAAGTTCGTGACGCATGCCCTCTAAGGGGTGAATGCTACCAAATTCGTAATCGTCTGGCTCTGGCTGACGCGGTCGGTCAACTGCATAGTTGAGAAAAAAACAGTCTTGGGTAAGAAAGACTTGCTGTAATAGCTGGGACGACATGCGATCGCACGACAAAACCTGCTCCCGAAACTGCAGAAGCGAATCTAGGCTGCGATAAAACAGCAAACCATAGTCCACATCGGCCATCCCTAAAATAGAGATATATAGCGTGTCGATATCCCAGCGATTAAGTTTGACCGCCAGCAGCTCCTGTTCGCTAAGACGATACCAAGGGGCCTGATGCCAAAGTGCCAGGGCCTTCTGGCGCAGTTGCTCGCTGTAGGCAGCCGGAACAGAGGGGGGCGGTGTACTAATCTGAGACAACAAATGATCAAAGATTTCATCAACCCAAGGCAGCTTAGCCCCATAGACCACATCAATACCCAGCTCCTGCAGCACCCCCCGCAAAAAAAACTGTAGCTCTCGGTCGTTAACAACGACTCGCTGAGGGCGACCGGGTTCAGCGGGACCTTGAGGATGTTCAATTGCCTGCAATAGACTCCTCGCGACCGCTTCATAACCACTGTCGGTAGCGACCATATCGACACTGCGCACATAGCCCTGATTGCCATCGATCCACAAAATACAGTCGCGGTCCTCCTCCTGTGATTTAGGCATTGAACAGCGCCCACCCTCCCAAACACTGTTGGTTTGAGGCAATTTTTGAATACGACGGCGAGTAAACGGGCTTAGTGGCGGCATAAATTCAGAGGCTAGCTAGCAAAGAAACAATTGGTTACTTTGAACACATTTACCAGCAAATAGCTGCTGTTATGAACAGCCTCTATTGTGGAAAAGAATGTCATCATTTGCTACGACCCGATAGATTTGTTCAATAATTGCAGCTCAGGTGACTGTTAAAAATTATAGGCAAGCAGTTACATACAAATGCTTGCGCGTATAGATGATTTGCCCAGACAAACTCAATAACAATCATTGAAGCTCGAAACGTTCCCCATCAATGGCTGAGCTAAACTAAACTAGAGCCTTAAACGTCAGTCGTTAATTTAAACAAGCCATGACCCAAGCCACACAATCGCAACAGGGAATCCTGATGACTGAGTCAGCCCTAAGTCATGTCCTCGCATTAAAAAAGAAACAGGGAGATAATTTATGTCTGCGTGTGGGAGTACGCCAGGGAGGCTGCTCAGGGATGTCCTACCTGATGGACTTTGAAACCCTTGATAACATTGGCGAACATGATGAAGTGTTTGATTATGAAGGCTTCAAAGTAATTTGCGACAAAAAAAGCATGCTGTATCTCTATGGGCTTGTTCTTGACTATAGTGATGCCCTAATTGGCGGCGGATTTCAGTTTACTAACCCCAATGCCGATCAAACCTGCGGCTGTGGTAAGTCATTTAGTGCCTAGGTCTACATACAATGTGCTTGCCACGATGGTTGTCGGAGGCGCTTTCGCCACTTAAAAGCGCTCGGTCTAAACGTGGCCAAGGTTTAGAATGGGAAAGTTTTTGACAGTAACTTTCCCTATGAGCCAAACCATTGACGAACAATTTGAAGCAGGTCTAAATCGCTATCAGGCTGGTGAACCGGTAGAAACGCTGATTCCCATATTTAAGGATCTCAGCGCCCAAGCCCCCAAAAATAGTGCTATCTACACCTGTCTATCGTGGCTCTACCTGCTGGTAGAAAAGCCAAATGCTGCCTATAAGGCTGCTCAAAAAGCAATTAAGATTACACCCCAAGACCCGCAGGCTCACATCAATATAGCCATTGCGATTCTAGATAGCGGTCGTAAAGGTGTGCGTGAACACATAGAGCTGGCGTCTCAGTTAGTCATGTCTGTCGAGGAAGTCCAAGACGACATCCGACAGAATTTTGAAGAAGGATTAACGAGAAAGCCCGACTGGAAAAGTCTAAAAAAAGTAGAAAAGTGGATTTTTGAATAGATAAAACCCCTGCCAAATAAGGGTTTGACTCAGGACTTCCAGTTTTTCTAGACAAAAAATGGAGTTACAAAAGTTCATCAATTTTTGTCTAGATCGCTGAGAGAACCCAGGGTTAACCCTCGTTTTTCTATCCTGGGTCAAGGGGCTTTCTTCAGCTTTTTGTAAGGGTTGCAGGACAATGATCCCCACGATTTTTTAGCTATTTTTGTCGGTCAGATAACTTAACGCTTGAAATAAAAAGGAACTGATAAGCTTAAGAAAAGATTCCAATAAGTAATTCTTTTTTATTGGACCTCACCCCGTTGCAAGGAGCCTTAAAAAATGGATAAGCATGCTGTAGAAGTTAAACCTGAAACCAGAAATCACAAGGGATTCTTTGTGCAAGATGGTCCCTATGAATTAATGGCAATTGAAAAGTCTGGCTGGGCTCTAATTTGTATTGATGAGTCCGTTTGTCACTACGTTGACCCCGATAATTTACAAGCGTCTCAGGGACTGGATGTAGATGCTGTGTAAGGGGTTTGACCCTACACCCGTCAATATTTGTAACCGGTAAAACTCAACTTCTACAGTATGGCTAGCCTCGAAAGAGCAGCCATATTTTTTTATGAGCTTTTGCGACTGAATCGACGATTAGCTAACCCGCTGAGGGGGTCAAATCTGATTAGAAGCAGTTAGTTTTAAGTGCATTTGTTAGACACCCTAAATACAAATTGCTCAAAACCACTAGATTACAAAACTTAACGATATTTGAGGGGATATTTGAGGAGCCGGCAGCCGATCGATTCTGTGAGAGCTGTCAGAATAAATTACACTTCTATAGCGCTGGTTTTAGGCGCAATGCATCCGAGGCATTTAGCATCAGCATGTTATGAAAGATCGGCTTATTAACTGGTTAAATACGGCGTTAACCGTCAATCTTTTTTTTGTTCTACTTAGCTTTATTTGGTTTGTAGCGGCGCTAGTAGGGCGAGCAGCCCAGATCGACTTAGGATTTGATCTTTGGTATCGCCTGTGGGACCCCTTGTTTATGCCCTCTATTGGCATTTTGATGGCAGGGGCCATTATTAGTGGCCTGATTAGCTGGGTATCTCGACGCTTTTTTGCCAAGGGATAGCTGAACTTTTAATAAACTCGGCCATACCAGCGCATGAGAACCTTAGCCAGTCGCGTTGAATCGTGGCGGATTGCGCCTTGAGCCGTCTCATTCATCACATTGGCAATCACGATACGACGACCTGAGGCAATGACAGCGTCTCGGTCAAAAACCACTCGCTCTGCGCTTTCCTTGCGATAGCGTTCTAAAGCAGCGGTCGAGGGCGATCGTTTCTGGACGAGTACGGCATCAAAGAGCCGCTGACCACAGGCGCGATCAATAGCACGGATATGCTCAGATACGCTGTAGTCATCGGTCTCACCAGGTTCGGTCATAATGTTGCACACATAGATCCGAGGTATTTGGGCGGCTGCGATCGCATCGGCAATATCAGGAACCAACAGATTCGGGACGATGCTGGTATAGAGACTGCCCGGACCCATAATGATATAGTCAGCCTCCTTAATAGCGTTGAGCGCCTTGGGTAGGGCCGGTGGAGCCGTCGGGGTACAGCCAATATTAATGATGCGGCCGCGGGCTTTAGTAATATTTGACTCCCCTTCAATCCGGCGACCGTCGCTAAGTTCGGCCCACAGTTTGACATCGCTGAGGGTGGAGGGCAGCACTTCTCCTCGCACGGCCAGCACCTGAGAGCTAGCAGCAATGGCCTTTTCCCAATCGCCGGTCACCTCATTCATCGCCGCTAGAAACAGATTGCCAAAGCTGTGACCGCTCAGACCGCTACCGCTGCTAAATCGATATTGGAATAGCTCAGTGACGAGCTTTTCTTGGTCGGCGAGAGCGGCTAGACAGTTGCGAATATCCCCCGGCGGCAGTCCGCCCATCTCGCGTCGTAGCCGACCGGAGGAGCCGCCATCATCAGCCACAGTAACAATGGCTGTAATATTGGCACTGTAGCGTTTTAAGCCCCGCAGCATGGTTGATAGCCCGGTGCCGCCACCCACGACTACAATGCGCGGACCGCGGTTGAGCTTACGGTGGGATGCGATCGCATCCCACAGACTATTTTCCTGACTGCTGGGCAGCAGTACCTCTGTAATAGCCCCCAGAGTTCGACTTTGGCCCCAGACAATAAGCGACAGCCCGAACAATATGGCCAGCGGTCCACTGATGTAGCGGGGAATCAGCTGCGTAATAAAGCGCAATACTGTCGATACAAAGCGAACAGTTAAGAAGACCGGCGTCAGTCTGAGCCAAATCATCGCTCCTAGACCCACCAGCAGCACCCCAACCGTACTCAAAAACAGCCAGCGTTTAACCAATAGCCCCGGCAACCGCCAGCGCACCCAGCGGTTATGGACCGGATTTAGATCCTTAGTTTCCTGCCAAACAAACCGAATATTGCGCCTTAAAAAGGTTCTAATTGAGCCGATCCATAAGAGCATAGCCTGTCTCTCAAGCCCTTTGCATAACCATACGCCCTTGTGAGTATAGGCGTATCAAGGTTCTCAGCCTAGGCCAAAACCAAACCAAAACTCAAAAAAGTTGATCTCTTCTCTAAAAAATGAAGTACATATAGCGAAGATAGGGCCCCGCTATGGCATGCCCATTCAAGAGGGAAGCCTGATTCTGTTTTCTAAGTCGGATCTGCCCAGAATGCCTGATGGACTGTGGCAATGTCGGCTTCTACTGCAGCGACCGGACCAATAACAGTAATATTCTTCTGTCCTCGCTGAAAAATCTCGCGACAGGGCACATCAAGGGTAGGATTTTCAGGATGATTACCCGTTAGCGCCAGCAAGCGTGACTCTGAAAGGCCATAGACTAGCCGACCGACATTGCCCCAATACTGGGTGGCCGCACACATGGCGCAGGGTTCTACTGTTGTGTAGAGCGTACAGTGCCACAGATAGTCGGCTCCAAAGTTAGTGGCTGCCGCCCGGATCAAGACAGATTCGGCATGGTTCACCGTATCCACATTGCCCTGGCTTAGCAGAATGGTTTCATGATCTGGGGCAACCAGGGTAGCTCCAAAGGGATGGCGGCCAAAGGATTGAGCCCGAACGGCAATCTGATTGGCATAGCGAAGATGACGGATAACCTGCTCAGGAGTGGGGTCTTTCCGAGTCGGAGGTAAGGCAGGTAGAGGGGCCGTAAATGGGGACATGGACTTGTCTTAGAGATTTTTTGATTAGAGCGCTACACGCCTTGCCTATGGGGTAGTACCTACTCCTTAGTAAATTTGGGCACTGAATTCGGGGGCCGGCTTGTTTATGGTATTGCCAAGATAAAGAGCCTTAACATTACTCTACATACCGGACTCCCCCACTTGAGCAATGACAAATTCTTTTAACCGACGTAAGTTTCTTAGCTATGGTGCGGCTACAGCAGCTACCAGCATTTTGCTAAAAGCGTGTTCTCCTAGTACAACACCGGAAGCGACCAGTGACGATACTGCAGCAGCAGGTGAAGCCGCCTCTAGTCTGGCCATTGTGTTACCGGGCACCATTACAGACGGTGGTTGGAATCAGCTGGGCTATGAGGGGGTCAAGCAGGCGGGTGAAGAGCTGGGCATTGATGTGGCCTATGTGGAGCAGGTAAAAAATGCTGACCAGACTGAGGCCCTAGCCGACTTTGCGCGTCAGGGGTATTCCCTGGTTGTAGGCCACGGGGGACAGTTTGACGCGGCGATTGAACAGGTGGCAGCTCAGTTTCCTGAGACATTCTTTTTAGGGGTTAATGGCGACATTGTTGGTGACAACTATGCCTGTGTGCGCACCAACTACAACCAGATGCTCTACCTTAGCGGCATGATGGGGGCGGCCATGAGCACCACGAAGAAAATGGCTTACCTGGCCGGGATGGAGTTTAAGTCTACGCAGCAGCAGGGGGTGGCTATGGATTTAGGGGCTAAGGCCATGGACCCCAGTGCTGAGGTGATATCTAGTTTTGTCGGAGACTTTAATGATATTGCTAAGGCAAAGGAATCGGCGCTGGCGCTGATGTCTAGCGGAGTAGA
>ERZ1740070.563-NODE-563-length-25076-cov-5.844331_pt1 | contig 25076 bp, 26 predicted proteins | sample MGYA00581734_ERZ1740070 | MGnify/ENA primary metagenome ERZ1740070 (study PRJEB43018, sample SAMN04849744) | marine metagenome | isolation source: floating plastic debris | place: Pacific Ocean | collected 2008-09-01 | study: EMG produced TPA metagenomics assembly...
ATGGGGGTGCCTGGAAGTCGCGTATGCGGACTTTGTGACCGCTATGATGGCGTTTTTTCTCTTGATGTGGCTTTTGAATGCGACAACAGAAAAACAGCGCAAAGGGATTGCGGATTACTTTACGCCCAGCATCGCGGTCAACCGCGTCTCGGGCGGCGGTGATGGCGATTTCGGCGGGGACAGCGTGTTCTCTGAACAGACGCTCGCGCGCAACGGGTCGGGGGCCAGTAACCTCCATCCAACCTCTGCGCGTGCGTCTGCCGGACAAACCGGCGGGATGGATTCCAATGCCAACAGTTCAGATGCGCAAGACCCGGAGGCTCTGTCAGAGGCGCTTCAACAGGTCGAAGACATCTTGCTTGGCAAATCTGGCGAAAGCGAAGTGGCCGATGAATTGCTGCGCCACATTCAGACACGTGTGACCGATGAAGGCCTGATCGTGGAGTTGTTCGATCTGCCGGATGCGCGCCTCTTTCGGGGGGAAACCGCGCAACCCACACAGTTGCTGCGTGACCTGGCAACAGTGATCGTGGGCGCGGCGGATCTGGTTGTGAACGATCTGGCGATCGAAGGGCATACCCATGCCCGGGCCGTCGTCGTGGCCAATGCGCCGGTGTGGGATATCACGGCGGATCGGGCCAATGCCATGCGGGCGCTGATGAAGGATCGTGGTTTGGGCCACAGCCGTGTCGACCGTGTGACCGGCCATGCCGACAGGCGGCCGGCGGTGCGCAATCCTGTGGCCATTCGCAACAACCGGCTTGAGGTGATTTTCCTGCGATCGGATGTCTAGATCAAATAGAACGCATTTTAATTGTTAGCGCGCTGTTAAACGGAGCACCTTACTGCTGCACCTCAAATCTTATTGGTGCAGCAGAAAGGCGTGTCCATGACAATTTCTTCCTCTTTGAACGCAGGCGTTGCGGGTCTGACCTCCAACGCGACCCGTTTGGCGGCGATCTCCGACAATATCTCGAACTCCGGTACATTCGGGTACAAACGCGTTGAGGCGAATTTTGAATCTCTTGTATTGGCGCAAAATGGCGGGCGCTACACCGCCGGGGGCGTCACGGCCAATACGACACGTTTGATCGACCAATCCGGCTCTCTTGTCAGCACATCAAACCCCACCGACCTCGCGGTCAGTGGTCGGGGCCTCTTGCCCGTCGCTTTGGTGAGTGAGGTTGAGGCCGGCAACGGCTCGCCGCAAATGTTGCTGACGACCACCGGATCGTTCCGCACCGACAGCGATGGACGCCTGGTGACGGAATCGGGTCTGGTCCTGATGGGCTGGCCCGCCAATGCCGATGGCTCCATCCCGCAGTTTTCGCGCGACACCTCTGACGGGCTGACCCCCATTCAGATCAGTGCGAACCAACTTTCGGGGGAGCCGACCACACAGGTTGATCTGGGCCTGAACCTGCCCGCGGTGGAAACCGATGCCGGGGCCAGCGGTGATTCTCAAACCCTGTCGGTCGAATACTTTGATAACCTTGGCAAATCTGAAAGTCTGCTGTTCGCTTTCACGCCAACTGTTCCCGGCACAGGGTCGTCCAATGAATGGACATTGACCATCGAAGATACGGCACAACCTGGCGTCACAATCGGCGAATACACCCTGCTGTTTGATGACACGCGGACATCGGGCGGGCGCCTGCTCAGCGTGACGGATGTGGCGGGTGGGCCTTATGATCCAGCCACCGGGTCTTTCATCGTCAATGTCGAAGGCGGGCCGATGGAGATCAATATCGGCCGTATCGCGGGCACCACTGGCCTGACGCAGCTCTCCGACAGTTTCGCACCGCTTCAGATCAACAAGGATGGATCGCCCGTGGGCAATCTGGTCTCCGCCGAGGTGGATGAAAACGGCTTCGTCTTCGCCACGTTTGAAAGCGGGATCACCCGGGTGATCTATCAGGTGCCGCTGGTGGACGTGCCAAATCCCAACGGTCTGACCTCTTTGGCGCAGCAAACCTATGCCCCCTCTACGGAAAGCGGAACGTTCTTTCTCTGGAACGCCGGTGATGGCCCCACGGGGGAGGTTGTGTCTTTCGCCCGTGAGGAATCCGCCACGGATGTGGCCGGGGAACTGACCGACATGATCCAAACGCAGCGGGCCTATTCCTCCAACGCGCGGGTGATCCAGACCGTCGATGAAATCCTGCAGGAAACCACGAACCTGATCTAACGATTGGGGCGATTTTGAACCCATGTTTCGCCGGTGGCTGACCTCTGATACCGCCGGCGAAATCTCAAATATCCCGGGTGGCGCCTGTCGTATGAACCCGGTCTTTGCCGCCCGTGTCTTATCCCGGGCAAGCCTTGCCACATGAGAGGACCCACATGAGCATCTCAACGGCCCTTGCCAGCGCGATCAGCGGGCTCAATGCCAGCTCTCGACAAGTGCAGACAATCTCCAACAACCTCGCCAATGCGTTGACCCCCGGCTACGGCACCCGCTCGGTTGAGCTGTCGTCCGGAAGTAGCGACCTTGGCGGCGTGCGGATCACCGGCATCACCCGAAACGTGGATGAGGCGCTGCTCAGTGACCGCCGCCGCGCCGACAGCACCGTCGCCGACAGCACGACCCGGGCGGCCTTTTTTGCGGATATGGAACGCACCCTCGGTTTGCCCGAAGACCCGTCATCGCTGACCGCGCGTCTGGCAGAGCTGGAATCAAGCCTGATCACGGCCTCTGTCCGCCCTGAGGAAGAAACCCGCCTGCAATCGACCGTCCTGCGCGCACAAGAGGTTGTCACGGCGCTGAATCAGGCCTCTGACCGTGTGCAAACCCTGCGATCAGAGGCCGAAATTCGGATCCAGCAGGATGTGACCAATGCCAATGAATATCTCCTGCAGCTGGAACGCTTGAACACGCAAATCGTGGATTCCCGGAACCGGGGCACCCCCGCGGCAGGGTTCCAGGATCAACGCAGCCAGGTTCTGGATCAATTGGCTGAGATCATCCCATTGCGGGTGTTTCAGCGCGACAACGGATCGATTGCGATTTACTCCCCCACAGGTGCCGGGCTCCTCGATGGCAGCGCGGCAGAGCTCAGCTTTACCCCCAACAACGTCATCGTGCCGCAAATGACCCAAGACAATGGTCTGCTGTCCGGTCTGGAAATCAACGGCATCCCCGTCACCACGTCCGGGGATCTCAGCCCCATCGCCGGTGGACGGCTGGCCGCCAATTTTGCTGTCCGCGATACCTTGGCCGAAGACACGCAAGCCCAGATTGACGCCATCGCGCGCGACCTGGTCGAACGGTTCCAAGATCCCGCCATTGACGCCACGCGCGCGCCCGGCGATCCTGGTCTCTTCACCGATGCGGGCGCGGCCTTTGACCCGCTCAATGAGGTGGGCATCGCCGGGCGCATCGCGCTCTCTGATGCGGTCCGCCCCGAAACCGGAGGGGAGTATTGGCGCCTGCGCGATGGCCTGGGGGCCGCAACGCCGGGCGCCGCTGGCGATGCGACGCTGCTCAACACGCTGACCGATGCGCTGGGCGATCCCGGGTCGCTGACCTCCGGCAATCTCGGCGGATCCGCCCGTGATATGACCGGCCATGTGGCCGCAATGCTGGGCTATTTCGGGCAACAACGGCTCAGCCTGGATCAATCGGTCGCCTTTGCCCGCACCAATCAAGCAAGCCTCGTCGAAAATGAGCTGAGCTTTGGTGTCAATTCCGACGAAGAGCTGCAGCGCCTGCTGCTGGTCGAACAGGCCTATGCCGCCAATGCGCGGCTCATTCAAACCGCGGGCGAGATGCTCGACGAACTTTTGAGGATTTAACCCATGGATGGTTTCGGCGTTTCTGACCTCTCACGCGGCTACGGGCTGCGCGCGCTCAACAGTGATCTCAATCTGTCCCTCATTCGCCTCAGCCAAGAGGTGGTCTCCGGCCGCTCCTCCGACACGACCTTGCGGCTCAACGCGCAGTTTTCCTTTCTCACTCAAATCGAAACGGACCTCGTGCAGACACAGGCCCGCATCAGCGCCCTGACCGAAGTGGCCATCACCGCCGAGGCGCAGCAAACCGCGCTCGACCGTGTCGTGTCCAATGCCGATGATCTCTTCAACACGCTCGTGGTTTCGCAAAACAACGCCGGCGCGCTCAGCGTGTCCTCCTTGGCCGAACAAGCTTACGGATTTCTCGATACGATCGTTGCGGCCCTGAACACCAATCAAAGCGGGCGCTACGCTTTTTCCGGAACCGAAGTGACCACGCCCCCGCTCGTCTCCACCGATGATTTGCTCGCCGATCTCGCCATGGCCCTCTCGGGCGCCACGAATGAAGACGATCTGCGCGCGCTGGCCGATGATTTCTTTGACCTCCCCGGCGGCGCCTTTGAAACCAGCGTGTATCAAGGGGCCGCCCAAAGCCTCAGCCCGATTGATTTGGGCAATGGTGAAACCGTCACGCTCAACCTGCGCGCCGATGACCCGGCCTTGCGCGAGATGCTCAAGGCGGTCGCCTTGGCCGCCGTTGCCGATGATCCCGCGATCCCCTTTTCCGAGACCGACAAGCGCGAGATCGTCCTTGGCCAAATTGATGAGGTGCTGAACGCGCGCAGCGGGGTGATTGAACTGCGCGCCAAACTCGGCTTCTCGGAGGAGCGCATTGACCGCTCCACCACCCGGCTTGAGGCAGAGCGCTCCAGCTTTGAGCTCGCGCGCAGTGATCTGATCGACGTGGATCCCTTTGAAACGGCCACAGCATTAGAGGCCGTGCGCCAACAACTCGAAACCTTGTTCTCCGTCACGGCGCGGACGCAGAACCTCAGCTTGGTGAACTTCTTATGATCGCAAAAGTGATGTCACTTTTTGGCGCACTGACCCTGTGCCTTTCCATCATGACCCAGACCGCTATGGCCGATGTGTCCTCATCGGGGGGGACCATCCGCATCAAGGATCTGGTGGAATTTGACGGCGTCCGTGGCAATGATCTGGTGGGTTACGGCCTTGTTGTCGGTCTCAACGGCACGGGCGACGGGTTGCGCAACGCGCCCTTCACCGAAGAGATCCTCACCAACATTCTAGAACGGCTCGGTGTCAACGTCACCGGCGAACAGTTTCGGCCCAAAAATGTGGCCGCGGTCTTTGTCACCGCGTCAATGCCGCCCTTTGCGCGCGCCGGATCTCAGATTGACGTGACGGTGTCGGCCATCGGGGATGCCAATTCCCTGCTTGGCGGCACCTTGATCATGACCCCGCTCAACGCCGCGGATGGCAATATCTACGCGGTGGCACAAGGCACGATCATCGCCGGTGGGGCCTCCGCCGAAGGCGATGCCGCGCGCGTCGTAGAAGGCGTGCCCACCTCTGGCACGATCCCCGCCGGTGCTCGCATTGAGCGCGAGATCGAGTTTGAGCTGGCCTCGCTCAGCACCATGCGCTTGGCCCTTCGTGAGCCAGATTTCACCACGGCGGGCCGGATCGAAACCGCCATCAATGCAGCCTTCGGCGGGCGCACCGCCTTGATGCTCGACAGCGGCACGGTGCAGGTCAATGTCCACGCCACCCAAGCCCGCTCAACAGCGCACGCGATCCGCAATATCGAAAACTTGATGGTGCGGCCGGAACGCAAGGCGCGCGTTGTGGTCGATCAAAGATCGGGCACCATCGTGATGGGTGAAGATGTCCGCATTTCCCGCGTCGCGGTGAGCCAGGGTAACCTGACCCTGCGCGTCGATGAGTTTCCGTTGGTGGCCCAGCCCAATCCCTTTGCCAATGGTCAAACCGTTGTGGTGCCGCGCACGCAAGCCCAGCTCCAAGAGGATGAGGGCACCGGCCTGGCCGAAGTCCCACCAGGCACATCCCTGTCCGAAGTGATTGCTGGCCTGAATGCACTTGGCGTCGCCCCGAGGGATATGATCGACATCCTCAAGAGCATCAAAGCCGCCGGCGCGCTCCATGCAGAATTCGTAGTCCGGTGACGCTGAATGAGCGGCAGTGTGGCCAAGTCACTTTATCTCTAGCGAGAGTTGCGGCAATTGTGACCAGCAAAGCGGCTCACAATGGTTTTGTAAAAGCCGCGGTGAAGAGGGGTGAAGGGAGTGACCCTGTGAACTCGTTTGATGCGGTGAGGCCAATGTGAGGTCAGTGCGAGGTCAGTGCCGTCAAAAGATACTAAAAGTAACCGCGCACCAGGCTCGTTGCGATCAAGGTCCAACCATCGGCGACAACAAAAAAGGCCAGCTTAAACGGCAGCGACACGATCACAGGCGGCACCATCATCATGCCCATGGACATCAGCACTGCGGCCACGACAAGGTCAATGATCAGGAAGGGCAGAAAGATCAGAAAGCCGATCTCAAAGGCGCGCGCGATCTCTGACAACAAAAAACTGGGGACCAAAACCGAAAGCGGTGCATCCGGCGCCAGGTTGAACGACGCCCCATCAGGCCGCAAGGCGGACAGGGCAAAGAACGTATCCGCGTCAAGCCGCGCTGCCATGAATTCCCGAAACGGTTGCAATGTGCGTGGCACAGCCGTTTCAAGATCAATGGTCTCGTTCAAAAGCGGTGAGATGCCCGTCTCCCAAGCGACGGTGAACGTGGGCTCCATCACAAAATACGTCAAGAACAGCGCCAGGCTCACCAACAGCATATTGGGGGGCGATTGTTGCAACCCGATGCCCTGGCGCAGGATCGCAAGCACCGTGATCAAAAAGGGAAAGCTGGTGGCAACAATGGCAATCCCTGGCGCAATCGACAGCACTGTGATCAGCAGCAAAAGCTGAATACTGCGCGCCGTGAGGGAACCGTCCTCGCCAAGATTGATAGAGATATCTTGCGCCATGGCGCCTGATGACAGGCTCGCGGCCACGGCGATCGTCAGACAAAAACTCGCCCAAGGGACCGCCGTGCATCTCTTTGAGGGGGTTGGCCACCAATCCCTTTTGCAAACGGTTCGCGTCCAGACATGTGCCCCGAAAGGGATCCAGGACATCCGCCCGCCAATGGCCCAGGAAACGATTAGATTTATGGTCCTGATCAAAGCCCTGTTCAGGGCCACAGCCACTGCCATAACCACGGCACAGACCGACGTCCAAGCAGTGGCGCAGACTGTGCCGCGGCTTAACGTACGGAGCCGGGCACCGGGTTTTAGCGGAACAGCACCCCACTCAGTGCCCCAAACGTGGCCCCAATCACGGCTCCAAATACAGCCCTGAACGCGGCCCCAAACATTGGCCTGAAGAGCGGGCAACGCCATGGCCACCCGCCAAACGGGGTCGGCCGACGGGCTTGGCACCCTGGCCGCCCAGCATATCGCCCGCATGCCTGTGAAAGACCACAGAAACGTGGTCCATGTGGCCAGTGTCAGTAGGTACGCACTCTCATGCATCATGGCCCCGCTCAGCAAGGTGTCACTCCAGACCGTCTTGCATTTGCGCCACTTCGGTCAGACGCACCGCAAGTTGGCCCTGCGCATCGCCATCCAACTCTTCAAGCTGCCCGCGCGCGATAAGGCGTTCACCCACATAGAGCTCGACCGCATCATCCACGCATTTGTCGAGTGGCAGCACCGAATGTTTCTTGAGCGCGAGCAGGTCCCGGATCAACGGGCGGGCCCGGCCCACCGAAATCGTGATCTCGATGGGAACAGCGGAAAAGGGGCTTTTCATATCTGGCATCGGGGTTTCAGCGTCATCCGGGCTTGTCATCACGCGGTCTCCTTGGTCAGTTCAGTCTTTGGCGCGCTGTCTGTCTGGGTTTGAAAAAATCCGTGCACGGCGGCTTGGATCCCGTCGATCAGCGCTGCCGTGTCGAGCTCTTCTTCGTGGTCCGTGCCGAAACTCAGATGCACCTGCCCTGCCGCCAGCGTTTCATCCGTGCGCAGCTCAACCACCATGTTGTCATCCAGCCCCTCGACCATGGGTTCCAGCATCTTGAGCCCGTTCGGCGCAGTCGACAGCACAAGCGCGCTGCGTGGCCCAGTTGTCATCTGAGCCTCGATGAGTTCCAAAACACGCGGTCCCAGCGTGTCCTGCGCCATCGCTGGCAAGACCGTGTCAACGATTTGCGTCAGCAGCGGTTTTATATCGGCGAGCAGGGCTGCATACGCCTCGTGATACGTCATCGACAGATCACGCATGTTTTGCGCAAAATCGGCGGCAACCTGATTGCCGGCGTCGGTGTTGGCCGCCTCGCTGTCATCCCTTCCGGCCTGATTACCGGCCTCATAGGAATCAAGCTTTTGATCCTCAAGCGCGACCTCGTTGAGGGCGGCCGTATGGGCGGGCTGGGTTGTGCCGAAATCGGGCAGGATACGAGACAGTGCCACTATGCCTTCTCCTCCTCGCCCTCAAGCCACGTGCGCAAGATCTCAACGGTTTCGTCGCGGCGTTCATCAATCAATCCGCGCAGCCGGTCGACCGGGTCAGAATTGCCACCGGCCATATCAATGCTCGGCAGGCCACCGCCCAAAGCATCTTGCAGTGAAATCTCGGGCAGTCCGCCCGCATCCTCAGAGCCGGACACAAGCGTCATGTCACGCCCATCCGCGCCCGTGTCCACGGGATCAATTTCACCGGTAAGCGCCCCATTTGTGTCTGACTGAGCCACGGTAGAACCTGCCGCGACCGGGGTCGCGCGCGCAGCTGTATCGGGCGGCGCGGCAAGTTGCGGCACATCTCCGCCCCCCCGAGACAGGATCGGGCGCAAAACAAAGAGACCAAGAATCAGCGCAACAATCCCCAAGATCGCCGCTTGAATGAGGGACATAACATCGAGGCCCAAACTGGACAGTACAGAGGCTTGCGCTTCGGTCCCGGCCGGGCCGGGGGCCTCAAATTCCAGCGTTTTGATCGTCAGATTGTCGCCCCGTGCCTCATCGAACCCAACGGCAGAGGCCACCAGGTCGCGCAAGTCCTGTAACTCCGCGTCTGAGCGGGGTTCAAACACCGCCACGCCATTCGCATCCGTGCCTGAGGTTCCGTTGACCAGCACGGCCACACTCAGTCGTTTGATCGCGCCCGGGGCCAGCGTAACTTCGCGCTCAGTCTCAGAAATTTCATAGTTCACCCGCTCGCGCGTCTCGCTGTTCTGACTGGAAGAACTGTCGCCACCGGCCTCGCCATCCGGCAGGTTGGAGGCCACCGTCACATCGCCACCACTGTCAGACGAGGTGCCAGAGCGCTCTTCAGTGTCGGTGCTGATCACGGTGCGGCTTTCGGGGTCAATCACGCGTTCGCGCAGCATCTCTGAGCGGGTCACCGTTTCAACGCTCACCTCCACCACGGCATTGCCCGGACCCACGCGCGCCTCCAGCAGGCGGGTGACCTTCTGGCGCAGCGTATCGGCGCGCTCATCGGTGGCATTGGCCGGCGCCTCTTCCGCGGCAGAGATCAACTCCCCATTGCCGTCGATGACAGAGACATCTTCGGGCGCAAGCCCGGTCACGGCCGAGGCCACAAGAAATTGCAACGCGCGCGCCTGTTTGGCAGAGATCGCGCCCGTGGCCGTGGTCACCGCGATTGACGCGGACCCCGTGACATCGCGTTGAAACGGGTTGGACCCGGAATTGGCGATGTGCACGCGCGCGTTGGAAATCGCGGGGTGGGACACGATCGTGCGGGCCAGTTCGCCCTCTTTCGCGCGCCAATAGGCGGCGTTGAACATTTGTGAGGTCGTCCCGAATCCTGACAAATTATCAAGAAGTTCGTAGCCGCGCGATGAATTGGCGGGCAGGCCTTCGCCCGCGAGCGTCATGCGCAATTCATCGCGGCGTGCTGCGTCCACCATGATCGCCCCGCCGCGCACGTCATAGGCCACGCCGCGCTGTTCCAGGGCGGTCACAACCTCCCCCGCGGCGCCGCTTTCCAAGCCGGAGTATAATAGAGACATCGACGGGGCAGACGCCATCCGGGCAAGCCCCAGCACGGCGGCAAACATCGCGACACTGGCCAGGATGACAATCATCCGACGTCGTGTATCCAGCGCATTCCACAGGTTTAAAAGCTGCTGCAATTCTTTGCCTCCGCGATTGCGGTCGTTCACCGCGCGTCTCATTTGTGTTTCGCTCATCAGGCTTAACAATCGGTTAGTTCCTGCAGGGTATTGTTCACCAAAATCGGATTTACGGGCTTTTTCATGGCTGACACCGCTGACATTGATGAACCAACAGAAAAGAAGCGTTCCAAACTGCCGATTCTGATCGGTGTTGTGCTGGCTCTTGCGGGCGGGGGCGGCGGATTTTTTGTGATGTATTCGGGTATGCTCGGCGGCTCTGAGGAGGCGGAGGTGATGGCGGAAAAGGATGCCAACCCTGATCTGCCCATGGCGGATACGGGCGGCGATGTGGCCTTTATCCCGATAGATCAACTCGTTGTCACCTTGGATCAGGCGGCGGGGACGCATTTGCGGTTCCGGGCCAGCCTTGAGGTGGACAGCTCCGCAGAAGAAGAGGTGACGCGCCTGCTGCCGCGCGTGGTGGATGTGCTCAACAGCTATCTGCGCGCAGTTGAGGTGGCCGACCTACAGGATCGCTCTGCTTTGACACGTATCCGCGCGCAAATGTTGCGTCGGGTGCAGGTCGTGGCGGGCGGTGGACAGGTGAAAGACCTGTTGATCATGGAATTTGTGCTGAACTGAGGACCTAAAATGGATCTTATCGCTGATATCCTTCTGGCCGCGGGCGCTTTTGGCGCTGGGTTTTACTGTTTCATCCTGTCGCGGCGTCTGAACCGGTTCAATGACCTGGAAAAGGGGGTTGGCGGGCCTCTCGCTGTGCTGTCTGCGCAGGTGGATGATCTCACCAAGACGCTCACGCAGGCGCAGGCCACCGCGAATATGTCGACCATGTCTCTGGATGGTTTGACAGAGCGGGCAGAAGCCGTCGCCAAACGGTTGGAATTGTTGGTGGCATCCATGCATGACCTGCCGGAGGCGGAGACAAGAAAACCTGAACCCGTTCAAGAGGATACCCCGCTGGGGCCGATCTTCCGGCGGCGCGCGGAAGGGGCCTGAAGATGGGGTTGTTTCGGATGCGAAGGACAAAGCGCGCGGGGCGCAGTGTGTTGGGTGTGATCGCGGGGCTTTTGATAGCCTCGGCGCTTGTGCGCCTAGGAGTTGGAGCGGAACAGGCCGTCGCGCGGGCGGTGGACGGGGTGCAACCCGACCTTGCGCAATCGGGCGAGGACAGGGATGGGCGGGTGCCGACCATGGCGGCCATGGCTGAAGATTTTCCCACCGAGATGAGCAACGCAGAAGTTTCCGACATGCTGGCCGCTTTTCAGGCGCGCGAAGCGCGGTTGGCAGCCCGTGAGGCGGCCCTGGATGAGCGTTTGGCCGCCTTGAAAGTCGCAGATCAACAGATTTCCGAGAAACTTGCCCGGTTGGAGGCCGCAGAGGCGCAATTGCGAGACACGATCGCCCTGGCCGAGACGGCGTCCAAGGACGACCTCGATCGCCTGACGCAGGTGTATGAAAACATGAAACCGAAACAGGCTGCGGCCTTGTTTGAGGAAATGGACCCCAATTTCGCCGCCGGGTTTCTGGCCCGCATGCGCGCCGAATCAGCGGCAGAGATCATGGCAGGGCTCAGCCCGGAATCGGCGCATCTCTTCAGCGTGGTTTTGGCCGGGCGCAATGCCAACGTCCCACAGGAATGACCGCGTCGCGCGCGCGATCCCGCACAGAAAACTGCACGAAAAAATCGTGTTGAGAGGGCGGACGATCAGGGTTTCTTAACTGACATCTGCCATCGTGCCAGTAGGTAAAAAGGCTGAGGCGCAGATGCTGGGTTTTGTGGGAATTGCGGTTGTTTTCGTGATGGTGTTCGGCGGCTACATGCTGGCCGGGGGCAAGTTTGGGATCATCCTCAAGGCGTTGCCTTTTGAGATGATGATGATCATGGGCGCGGCCATCGGCGCGTTTCTCATCTCCAACTCCGGGAGCGCCGTGAAACAGGTGCTCAAGGATGTGGGGAAGGTGTTCAAAGGCCCCAAATGGAAATCTGAAGATTATCGCGATCTTCTGTGCCTTTTGTTTGAGTTGATCCGGCTGGCCCGACAGAACCCTGTCGCCATTGAGGAACATATCGAAGACCCTGAAAACTCGAATATTTTTTCTCGCTACCCCAAGATTTTAGCGGACCATGAGGCGATTGAGCTGATCAGTGATACGATGCGTTCGGCCTCGATGAATTACGATGATCCCCATCAGGTCGAAGATCTGCTCGACAAACGGATGGAGGCGAACATGCATCACGCGATGCATTCCAGCCATGCGTTGCAAACGGTGGCGGATGGCTTGCCCGCGCTCGGCATTGTGGCCGCGGTGCGTGGCGTGATCAATACCATGAGTTCCATTGACCAGCCCCCTGAAATCCTCGGCAAGATGATCGGCGGCGCGCTTGTGGGCACGTTTCTGGGCGTTTTTCTGGCCTATGCCTTCGTCGGGCCCTTTGCCGGCAAGGTAAAGGAAGTGGTGGAGGATGACGCGCATTTCTACAACCTCATCCGCGAGGTTCTGGTCGCCAATATGCACAACCACTCCACCAGCATCTGCATTGAGGTGGGGCGTCAAAATACGCCGCATCACAACCGCCCGAGCTTCAATGACCTCGAAGATGCGATCAAAGCCGTCAAACAGGATGCCGCATGATACGGAGTACCCTCGCCGCCGCTATTGTCTTTGCCACCTTGTTCAGCGCGGCATGGGCGCAGACCGTCACGGTGCGCAGCGGTGAGCATGACGATTTTACAAGGCTGGTGTTCAACATGCCCGGCCGGCTGGATGTCGCGCTCCGATACCAATCGGACGGGGTGGCTCTCACCTTTGAAAGAGAGGCGCTCACCTTCAACACGGATACCGTGTTTGACATGGTGCCCACCACACGGCTCAGCGCTCTGTCAACCGACGGCGGAGAGGTCCAGCTCACCTTGCAATGCCTCTGTGATATTGAAACGTTCTGGGCCAGCGATCGTGCCTTCGTGGTCGATATCAGCGATGAGACAGAGGTGTCAGCGGCGCTTTTCCCGGCCCCACCGCCGGATCAAACTGCGCCACCGACAGAGCTCGGGTCACGCGCAAGTGACGCGCCCAGACCCGTGTCTGACGACCTGCCGGTGACCGAGCCTGCGCCCCCGGCGCCGAACACGACCGCGCTTGATCTGCTCTCCGGGGCCGAGACACCCAATGTCGGATCGGTGGCCTTCCTCATAGCGGATGCCTTGGACAGGCAACCGGAGCTCGCATCGCCGCCAGGGTCCGATTTGACCGACTACGCCAACCGCGTGCGCGAAAGCCAAGCCGCGATCGTCCAACAGATTGGGCGGGCCGCCACGCAAGGATTGCTGTCGCCCCGAGATGATCTCGTACCGCAAAGCCCTGATCCAGTGCCTGACACCGCACCCGATCCCGCACCGCTGCTCACCGCGCCACGCGAACAGCCCGATGATACGCAAACCACCACCGCCCAGACCCCCGACACCACGCCGATGGATGCGTCTGACAATGTGATGATCAGCGCACAAACCAGCGTGGATCAAGCGCTGTCGAACCGGATCAACCTGGCCTTGGGCGGCGAAGACAGCTCCGGGTGCATGTCCAAGGCGCGCGTGGATGCCGCCAGCTGGGCGCAAGAGGGCGCCTTTATTGACCAGATCGGACCTCTGCGATCGAAAATTTTAGGCGAATTTGATGAACCGTCCGAGGATGCGATCATGGCGCTGGCGCGCTTCTACATTCACTTTGGATTTGGGGCCGAAGCCCGCCAGGTGATGGGAATGCTGCCGGTCGGGACCCCTCCGGACCCGGTTTTGCAGGCGATGATCAACATCCTGGAATTTGGCGATGACGGGTCTGCATCCGTGTTGGCAGGTCATATGGATTGCGATCCTGTCGTCGCGGTTTGGTCCCTTCTGTCCTATGATGAGGTTCCGGGCAACCAACCGATCGATCCTGACGGCATTGTGCGCGGCACCCAGAAACTGCCGCTGCATCTGCGCGCCTTTCTCGGCCCGCTTGTGGGTGACAAATTGCGCCGTGCCGGATACCCCCGCGCAGCAGATCATGTCGCCCGCGCTTTGCTGCGCAATGACGACACCACCAGCACGGCCGCCGGGTTCCTCAATGCCCAGAACAAGGCGATTGGCCCAGACGCCGGCAACTCGGAGGCGGCGTTGGAGGAGGTGATCGCCGACAATGCAGCGCCTTCCGCCGAGGCGCTGTTGCAGTTGATCGAGGGGCGATTGGCGCAGGATGAGCCGCTGTCTGAGGACATGGCCCTGCTCGCCGGCGCTTATGCGATGGAGTACCGGGATGTGCCCATGGGCGGCGATCTGGCCCGCGCCTATATCCTGTCATTGGCCTCCACCGGGGCATTTGGCGACGCGTTTGCGGAACTTGATCGGCTGGCCGGCGCCGCGCCCGCGCCACGGCCTGGGACCATGACCGACCTGATGGAGGTGCTCACGCGTGCCTCCAATGATCCTACCTTTCTGACCTACACGATCGGCGCGGACCCATCTCTGCGCTTTGAACTGGATGATGAGGAGGGCAATGCAGTGGCCACCCGCCTGATTTCGCTTGGGTTTTTTGAAGCGGCAGGCAGCTTTGTCGCGCCTTTGGCGATGGGCGGGGCGGAACGGGCCCGCAAACTGCTGCGCGCAGAGATTGCGTTGCAAGCCGGGCGCCCCCGCCAGGCGGAACTTGAATTGATCGGGGAGGGCGGCGAAGACGTCACTGCTTTGATCGCGCGGGCGCGCGGCATGGCGGGCGAGCATGGCGCGGCACAAGATATGTACAGCCGTCTTGACGATGAAGAGGCCGCGTTGCGCCAAGCTTTGCTCGACGGGGACTGGGAAACCTTGCAAACGCATTCCGACCCCGCCATCGCCGCCGTGGCCGCACGTCAGGCGACCCCCATCGGTGACGCCGATCCAAGTGTCGCCCAAGTGCTGGCGCGCAACACCGCGATGATCGAAGACAGTCAATCCATGCGCTCCGAGATAGAAGCGCTGCTCGGTGGGATCACGGTGCCAGAGGTGGATGCGGAAACCGATCCGTAAATCCGAAACATGATTACCGAATCGTAAGGGCTTGGCCCCTACACTGTGCCTCAAAGGGCAGAATGCCCGAAACGTGCGGAGTTCGAACTGTGCAAAAGCCAGTTTTGGTGCAGAAAGCAACGCGCGTGCTGCGCGTGTTCACAGGGTTGGGTCGATACGTCGGTCTCGCTTGGGTCTGGATGGTGTGCCTGCCGCCAACCCCTGCGGAGGCCAGCGCGCATGGGATCTGTGATCAGGTCGCGCGACAGGCGGCCCGGGAAAGCGGCGTGCCCCTTTCGGTGATGAAGGCCATCACGCGCACGGAAACCGGCAGGGTGCAGGGCGGCCGCCTGACCCCTTGGCCATGGACCGTCAACATGGAAGGCGCGGGTCACTGGTTTGACAACCGGGCGGAGGCCGAGGCCTATGTCGCCAAGCATCACGCCCGCGGCGCCCGCAGCTATGACGTGGGCTGTTTTCAGATCAATTATCGCTGGCATGGTCAGCATTTCTCGTCCCCCACGGCGATGTTTGACCCGTTGGCCAATGCCCGCTACGCCGCGCGGTTTCTCTCAGAACTCTACGCAGAGACCGCGGATTGGTCCAAAGCGGCCGGGGCCTATCACTCGCGCACGCCCAAATACGCGACCCGCTATCGCACGCGCTTTGACAGAATACGCAGCGGGATCGACAGCAGCATCGATGGCACCACAAACGGCGTGCAAGAGGGCATACCTCTCGTCGCGCAGGCCACGCCCAACGCTGTTCCGAGGGCCCCACGCCCGAACCTCTACCCGCTGTTGCAGCCGGGCGCGCAATCGCTTGGCTTCGGCTCTCTTGTGCCCAACACGGCGTCATCCCGCCCGGCACTGATCACTCTTGACGGGCGCGCCCAGCCATGACCGGTTTCAACATAAAGGATATTTTCCAACCGACCGTCCTGCTGGCGCTGGCGCTTATGGCGGTGATTGTGATGATGATCCTGCCGATGCCGGCCTGGGTTTTGGATGTGGGCCTCGCCGCGTCCTTTGCGCTGGCCATTCTCATTTTCACCGTGACGCTGTTCATTGAGCGCCCGCTCGATTTTTCGGCCTTTCCGACGATCCTGCTGGCCTCCTTGATGTTGCGTCTGTCGCTGAATGTGTCCTCCACCAAACTGATCATCGGGCAAGGTCACACCGGGACAGATGCCGCCGGGGATGTCATCGAAGGCTTTGCAAATTTTGTCATGGGCGGCAGTGTTTTCCTGGGCCTCGTCGTGTTTGGCGTCCTGTTGATCGTGAATTTCATGGTGATCACAAAGGGGGCGACCCGCATGGCCGAGGTCGGTGCCCGCTTTGCCTTGGATGGGATGCCCGGCAAACAGTTGGCCATCGACAGCGATATGTCCGCCGGTGCCATTGACCACGCAGAGGCCAAGGAACGCCGCGAGCGCGAACAGCAGGAAACCACCTTCTTTGGCTCTCTTGATGGTGCCTCCAAATTCGTGAAGGGGGACGCGATTGCGGGTCTGTTGATCACGCTCCTGAATTTCGTCATGGGCCTCATCATGGGCACGGTTGTCCATGACATGCCATTGGGCCAAGCCTTTGAAACATATTCCATTCTCACGGTCGGGGATGGCTTGGTCACGCAAATCCCGGCGGTTGTGATCTCGATTGCGTCCGCGCTTCTTTTGGCCCGCGGCGGCACCCAGGGCTCGACCGATTCCGCGCTGGTCAAACAGCTCGGTCGTCATCCGGCCGCCATGGGCACGGTCGCGCTTTTGATGGTGTTGTTTGCTCTGGTGCCGGGCCTGCCCTTTGCCCCATTCATCGCAGGCGGGCTGGGGCTTGGCGGTACGGCATTCTGGCTTTATCGTCAACAGCTTGCATCGGACCAGGCGGACCCGGAGGAGGCCGCCCCCGACCTTCCATCAGAGCCCTCCATGGGTGACATTCTGGAATTGGACGACATCCATGTCGAGTTTTCACCCGATCTGGTCGACATGGTCTTGGATTCCGGCACCGGGCTCGACGCGCGGATCGCCAATATGCGCCGTCACGTGGCCACGCATTTCGGCCTTATCCTGCCTGAAATTCGGCTCACCGATGACCCGTCTTTGCCCACGGGAACCTATGTGATCCGCATTCAGGGCGTCGATCAGGCGCGGGCGATCCTCAGGCCCGACCACATTCTGGCGCTCGACCCCGATCGCAGCCCCGGCTTGCCCCAGGGGGAGGCCGTGGCCGAACCCGTCTACGGTGCGCCCGCCCGTTGGATCCCGGCCAGCACCAAGGATGCCGCGGCCCTGACCGGTACCACTTTGGTCGGCCCGGCGGAGGTTCTGGCCACCCATTTGCTGGAAATCATAAAGCGCAATCTCAGCCGCTTGCTGAGCATGAAGGCGATGCGCCGTTTGCTGGACGAAATGGTCAATATCTCCGATCCCGTCCGGGCTGAGGCCAACAGAAAACTGATCGAAGAGTTGATCCCCGACAAGGTGCCGCCGGACCTGTTGCACTCCGTGCTCAGGCTGCTTTTGTCCGAACAGGTCTCCGTGCGCAATCTGCCCTTGATCCTTGAGGCGATTGCCGAGGGTCGGCCCAACCATACGCAGCCGGATGCTCTTTGTGAATTTGTCCGCCAGCGGCTTGGGTTTCAGATTGTGGCAGGATTGCAAAGGCAGGATGGCACCTTGCCCTTGATCCAATTGGCCCCGGAATGGGAAGACACGTTTTCGACCTATCAGATGGAGGCCGATCGCGGTGGCCTGGATGTGGCTTTGCCGCCGGATGTGTTCAACGCTCTGGCGTTGGCCGTCGGCGAGGAGGTCGCACGCGCCAGCGAAAACGGCACCTTCCCGGCGATTGTCACCTCAACCCTGCGGCGACGGTTCTTGCGCACGGTTCTGGCGGCGAAAAGCATCACCAACCCGGTTCTATCCTTCGAAGAGATTGGGCTTGAGGCGCGCCCTGCCTTGATGGGCGTGGTCCCCGCATGAGCAACCTCGCGGGCCTTCTGGACCTGACCGAAGAGGTTCTGTGGCTGCATTTCATCGTGTTTCTGCGCGTGGCGGCGGCGATCTCTATCTTCCCCGGTTTTGGGGAACAATCCGTCCCGGTGCGGATCAAGCTTGGCCTTGCCATCATGATGACCGTGATCATTGCGCCAGCGGTCTCTCCTGCGCTTTTGCCTTTTCGCGATGCGCCGCCGCCGCTAGGTCTTATCGTCTTGACGGAGGCGGTCGTGGGCCTTTTGATCGGCATGGGCATTCGGCTTTTAGTGATGGCCATGCAGACGGCAGGGACACTAGCGGCGCAATCCACGTCACTCTCGCAGATCCTCGGCACCCAAGGGATTGAGCCGATCCCGGCCATGGGCCACATTCTGGTTTTGGGGGGGATCACCCTGGCCATGATCCTTGGTCTCCACGTCCGCTTGGCGGAGCTGGTGATCCTCACCTATACCCTGTTTCCGGCGGCGCAATTTCCCGATGCCTCTTCCGTCTCGCTTTGGGGGATGCGCCAAGTGGCCAATGCGTTCGCGCTGGCCTTCAGCCTGGCCGCGCCTTTCGTGATCATTTCCGTGCTTTATAACCTGACGCTTGGCATCATAAACCGCGCCATGCCGCAGATGATGGTCGTCTTCATCGGCGCCCCCGTGATCACCGGGGCGGGGATCTTGATCCTGCTTGTCATGGCCCCGGCCATGCTGTCGCTTTGGGCGGATGCTTTGGGGATTTTCATGGCCAACCCGTTTGGGGGTCAGTGATGGCGCGCCAGGATGATGATGCGGACAAGTCATTTGAGCCGACCCAGCACAAGCTTGATGAGGCGCGCAAAAAAGGTGATGTCGCGCGGTCCGCAGACATCGACACGGCCGCGACCTATGGCGGGATTTTGCTTGTGGCGCTGGCCGCCGGTGCATGGACGACTGAGCAGGCCGGGTCCGCAATGCGCCATCTCCTCGATCAACCAAACGCACTTGCGGATGTGGTCTTTGGGGGCGGCGGTGGCACGGTGGCGTTGTCCGGGATCCTGATTTCGCTGTCTTTGGCCTTGGTCGCGTGGTTTCTCATTCCGGCCGCTATGGTGATTTTGTCCAACCTGGCCCAACGCAGTCTGGTGTTCGCGCCTGAGAAATTGCGCCCAAAACTGTCGCGCATCGATCCCATTCAAAATGCCAAAAACAAATACGGTGTGACCGGGCTCTTCGAGTTTGCCAAGAACCTGGTCAAGCTATTGGCCTATTCGACCGTTCTGGGGGCTTTTTTGTCGGCGCGGCTGTCGGAAATGGCCGGTGCCCTGCATGCAGAGGCGCGCATGGTGGGCGCGCTGATGGTCGAACTGATCGTGGAGTTTATGGCCGTGGTCCTTGCGGTCGCGCTGGTCATCGGGGCCATAGATTTTATGTGGCACCGGTTTGATCACCGCCGCAAGCTGCGCATGTCCTATCAAGACATCCGCGATGAACACAAACAGCACGAAGGCGATCCGCATCTCAAGCAAGAACGCCGTCAACGGGGCACGCGCATCGCGATGGACCAGATGATGGCGGAGGTGCCAAACGCTGATGTTGTGATCGTCAACCCCACCCATTTTGCCGTCGCCTTGAAATGGAGCCGTTTGCCAGGCTCTGCGCCGGAATGTGTCGCCAAAGGCCAGGATCACGTGGCGCTGGCCATCCGCGATCGCGCCTTTGAGGCGGGCGTGCCGGTACGACAGGACGCGCCAACAGCGCGGGCACTCTTTGCCACCGTGGAGATCGGGCAAGAGGTGAGCCCGGATCACTACCGAGCGGTGGCCGCGGCCATTCGCTTTGCCGAGACGATGCGCCGGCGCGCTCGGGTCTTCTCATGACCCCCGCCGCGTTGGAGGATCTGGCCCGGCTCAGCCGCGCCCGCCAGGATGCAGATGCCGCCAAGTTGCAGACCATTCGCGCCGAGGAAGTGAAAATCCGTGCGCAGCTGGCCGCCCTGGCTGCGCGCCATCGCGCCGCCATGACCCTATCAATTCAGGAAAAGCTGTCTCAGCAAAGATTGGGTGCAGATATGTTGTGGCAGGTTTGGGTGGGGCGCCGCCGTCGGGAATTGCAGATGCATTTGGCGCGTTGCCTTGCCCGAAAAGGGGGCGCGCGCCGGGCGCTGCAGAAAAGCTTTGGCAAACGCGTCGCCCTGCAAGAGGTGCAAGCGGAGGTCGAAGGCAAGGCCGAACGCCTTGAAAAACTGAAGGCGATGGAAACGATGACCGAACTTGGGGTTCTTCAAAACCATCAACGCCCGTGACAGGATGCGTTTCACAGCCCGGGTTACATCGGACGCAGTCCAAAAGCCGCAGCTTCAAAGGCAAGGTTGGGTTGGTCAGCCTAACACGGGCCCGCGCTTTACCAGTTGGGCTCAGACACCCGTCCGCGATGCGCCAGTTCGGTTGGGCACCGGCCAGCGATGCGCCTGTTCTGCGAGACGCGGGTTTGCCATGCGCCTTGTGACGGATCTATCCAGAGGAACCGCCAGGCAGTTTTCTGGGCATCAAACCGACCTGTCGGGACATTTTACCAATGCGCGGTGTACCCAGATCAGAGGTCCTGTCGTGCAAGATCCACGATGAGAACGCCAAAAACGGTTCCCGGCACAACCTTTCGCGCTGTGTCTGTCAGGCCCGTGCGCAAAACCTCCAGGTTTGCGGCGTTTGTGAAAGCGCCATCAAAACCACCGACATTGGCGTGGTCGAACATCACCTGAAGCAGCGCATCGCGCAGTTTCGGTTCCCGCTGAAAGACGATCTCGCGCATCCCGGTCTCAACCTCCAGGCTGAGAGACATAACCACCAAAGAGCTCACGGAGCCGTCCGATACAACAGGCACGACGAACTGGTTGTTCAGCTTTACAAACTCTGACGCGCTGGTGCCCTCCGCGTCCATCTCATCGATCTTTTCCGCTGGTGCGGCGCGCGAGGCCGCGTCGGCCTGCCCCTCATCGTCTTGGTCCTGCGAAGGCATTTCGACCTTGGCATCCTCTACTTCGACTTTTGGTTTTAGAAACCAACCCGCACCCGCCCCGCCGGCCAATCCGACAAAGGCAAGGATCAAGGGCAGCAAAATCGCGCGCATCGCGTCACCTCAGAATGGAAGCAGGATATCAAGAACTTGTTGGCCGTAGCGTGGCTGTTGCACGTCTGTGATCTGTCCTCGGCCGCCATAGGAAATCCGCGCAGACGCAATCTTGTCGTAGGTGATCTCATTTTGGCGAGAGATGTCTTCAGGTCGCACAAACCCGCTGACCAGCAGCTCGCGCAATTCGAAATTCACCCGAACCTCCTGCACGCCTTGAATTTCCAGCACGCCATTGGGCAAAACCTGCGTGATCGTGGCGGCCACGCGCAAGGTCAATTCCTCTTGCCTGCGCACGCTGCCATCGCCTGACGAGGCCGCGTTCGATGTGATATCAACCGCTGTGTCCAAACTGGCCCCATCCGGCAACGCCTCATTGATGCGCTGCGGGATGCCGAACAGCTGCGGCACCTGCAGACCTTCGGACCCGTTGCGGGATCTTTGCGTCTGGTTGGAAATCTGCGCCTCTTCATCGATCTCGATCACCACCGTCAGGATATCGCCCTTTTGCATGGCCCGCCGATCGCCCAGAAGCGAACTTCGCCCAGAACTCCAGAGCGAGGCGCGATCCACCTGACGCGATGGGTCTGCAACCGGGGGCAGGCCGCCATAGATCATTGCGGCATGTTCATTGCCCTCTACAGCGTCGGTAAATGTCGGTGCGCGCCCAATATGTTCGATGCGCGAGCAGGCTGACACAGCCAAACCCATCGCCACCACCGCAACAAATCCTCTGATCATGGCAATCCCTTTTTAATTTGCGACAAAGACCGTGCCATCCGGCGCGACCCATCCGCTGACCGTCGTGCGCGATGACAGGTTCATCACCCGAACCCGTTCACCCGGGGATGCGCGGCTGAGCGAACGGCCTTCGGCCGTGATGTGCAGGCCGTTTTTCTGAAACACCAGCGGCACCAATTGGTTTCGTTCAATGACCGCAGGCGGCCCGATATCATTGAGCCGCACAGGCCGGCCGGCATAAATCGCGATCCGTGCCTCTTGGCCGATCACCTGCCCGGGGTCCTGCGCCGCGCCGATCAAATCGCCCTCTGCCACGGTCAGGTCGCCCGGTAAGATCACGCTTTGCGCCCGAATGGTGCGGGTCGCAATCACGATATCGGCGCGCAGGATCTCGGGGATCAGGCAGGCCACAATCGACAGCGCTATGATGCCAAGTTTGATCATCGGATCTGCGTGGTCGCGCTCATCATCTGATCGACCGCCGTGATCACCTTGGCGTTGAGTTCGTAGCCGCGCTGCGCCTCGATCAGTTCGGTGATTTCCCGCACTGGGTCGACAGCGCTGTCCTCAAGATACCCCTGCCGCACTGTGCCAAGCCCGTCTTGACCCGGCGTGGAGGCAATGGGCGCGCCCGAGGCTTCGGTTTCGAGGAAATTGTTCCCGCCGATCGCCTCCAACCCCTTGGGATTGCTGAACCCGATCAGGTTCAACTGTCCCAAAAGCTGCGCTTCGGCCTGTTCGGCGAAATAGGCATACACCTCTCCATCCGGGTTGATGGAGATTGAGCGCGCGTCATCCGGGATGGTGATCTCTGGCGCCACGGGGAAGCCCGCGGCCGTCACGATTAACCCCTCGCCATCACGTTTCAAAGCGCCATCGCGGGTATAAGCCGCCTGGCCCGACGGCAATGTGATCTCCAGATAGCCGTTGCCTTCGATCGCCACGTCAAGATCGCCACCCGTCTCCGACAAGGCCCCTTGTTCGAGATTGAGGGTCACGGCGGCGGGCCGCACCCCAAGCCCCAGCTGCACGCCAGTGGGCAGAACCGTGCCATCGGTGGCATTGATCGCGCCGGGCCGGGCCAACTGTTGGTAATGCAGATCGGCAAATTCCGCGCGGCGGGTGTTGTAGCCCGTCGTGGTCATATTGGCGAGGTTGTTTGAAATGGTCTCAACCCGCATTTGTTGGGCGGCCATGCCGGTGGCGGCGATTTTCAAAGCGCGCATGGGAATATCCTTTCAACTGTCATTAAGCGGTGCAAATCTGTGGTCCGTGGCGGCATCACTGATCCCGCATGAAGGTTCGGATCGCGTCGCGAACGCGTTCATTTTCAGCATCCAGAAAGCTCTGACCCAGCTCATAGGCGCGCTGCACTTCGACCATTCGGGAGACTTGCAGCATGGTGTCGACGTTGGAGCTTTCCACATGGCCCTGGATCACGCGTGCATCCTCCGCCGGTTCCAGCGGGGTTTCAGGGCGAAACAACACCCCGCCTTCCCGGATCAGATCGCGAGGGTTGAGCGGCTGCACCACACCCAATTGACCCAAAAGCTGGCCATCCGCACTGATCGTGCCATCGCCGCCCACATTGACAGCCGTGGCATCAGGCGGGATGAAAATCGGCGCGCCGCCGGCATCCAGCACATTGTACCCGTCCAGCGTCACAAGATCGCCCGCCGCCGAGAGGCTGAAACTGCCCGCGCGGGTGACCCGCTCCCCATCGGGGGTCTCGACCAGGAAAAAACCGTCGCCTTCAATCGCGAAATCCAGCTGTCCACCGGTTTGTGTCAGGTTGCCCTGCACATAGGATGTGTTGCGCACATTGCCCCGCGCCATGGACAGAGATGGCCCGCCTTCCGTGCCGACGACAAACTCCGAAAAGATCACGCCTTCCTGCCGGTAGCCGGTCGTAGAGGCATTGGCGATGTTGTTCGCGATGGTCTGCATTTCATGCATCAACCCGGTTTGCCGGGTCAGCGTAGTGTAACCGCTGGGATCCATCTCAGCCTCCGATGATCAAAGGGACAAGCATGTCGTGGAAGTAGGAAACGAGCGTTTGGGTCATGAACCCCATCGACATCCAGAAAACGAGGACAATCGCGCCCAGTTTGGGCACAAATGTCAGCGTCAGTTCCTGGATCGATGTCAGCGCCTGAAACAGGCCGACAAACAGCCCCGCCGCAAGCGCCACGCCCAGGATCGGCAAGGAAATGACCAACGCCACCCAAAGCCCCTGACGCAACGTGTCGAAAAAAACGATCTCGTCACTCATGGCATCACACCGGCATACGCAGGATTTCCTGATAGGCCTCAACGACCCTGTCGCGCACGGTCACCGCGGCCTCGACGGCCATTTCCGTCTGTGCCAGCGCCTGAACCAACGCGTGCGGGTCTGCGCCGGTGGTCATCGCGGCTTTGGCTGTTTCTTCTGTGTCTTGCAGGGTCGCAGCAAAATCACGCGTAATCCCGGCCAAATACTCCCCCGCACTTTGGCTGGAGGAGGGCTCTGTGGCGGTTTTGGCAGAGGCGTATTTCTTCGCCGCGCCAAGTGCTGAAATATCCATTTCTTGGATCTCCTTTAGCGTCTGAGAAGGTCAAACAGGCTTCTGCCCATTTGCCGGGTTTGCTCGAACATTCTGAGGTTCGCCTCATAACTGCGCTGCGCTTCGCGCGCGTCGGCCAGCTCAATCATCAAATTGACATTGGAGCCTTCGTAATTGCCGCTTTCATCGGCCATGGGATGGGTCGGGTCATAGATGCGGGCCAGCTCGGATTTATCCATACGGACCCGTCCGGTTTCCACCAGGCCGGGTGTGTCTGACCCCATCATCGTGGTGTGGAACGCGATGGTCTTGCGCCGGTAGCCGGGCGTGTCGACATTCGCGATGTTCTCCGACAGATGCCGCAACCGCTGAGACTGCGCCTGAAGCCCGCTGGACGACACCGAAAGAGCATTGGAAAATTCTGACATGTTGCCCCCTTAACGCCTGCTAAAGCTGCTGCGCAGAATGGTCATGGAGGACTGATAGATGGCCATGGCGCGATCATGCTGCCGTTTGGCATTCACCCCGTGCATCATCTCTGATTCCAAAGACACGGTGTTGCCATTGGGATCGGCGATCGCATCGGGGCGATCATACGCTGCTGGTGCCTCGGGGGAGTGTGACATTTTCAGATGCGTGGACCGGGTCGCGCGCATCTGAAAATCACTCGCTGCATTGCCCATAAGGCTTTGAAAATCCGCGAT
>ERZ1740070.564-NODE-564-length-25044-cov-4.870983_pt1 | contig 25044 bp, 13 predicted proteins | sample MGYA00581734_ERZ1740070 | MGnify/ENA primary metagenome ERZ1740070 (study PRJEB43018, sample SAMN04849744) | marine metagenome | isolation source: floating plastic debris | place: Pacific Ocean | collected 2008-09-01 | study: EMG produced TPA metagenomics assembly...
GATCGGCAACATCAACAAGCGCCGCGACCAGGATAAGGCGGATCGCGATGAACTGGTTCGGTCAGTCCACAAACTGGCCGGTACAGCCGCCACATTTGGCGAGCCTGAGCTGGGTGACGCGGCGGCCGCGCTAGAACGCGCCATGGCCGAAACGCATTCGGCTGAGGGATGTGAGGAATTGGCCTTTGCCTTCCTCGCTCTGGCGGATGAGCCGCCTAATGCGGCGCAATTGCCCTAGTCGTGTGCAAGACCCCAAGTGCAAGCCACGCCACGAGAGTGCCAACGCAAATTGAGCTTTGACGAAACAAAAAGGAAAAGGGCGAGACCCATAAGGCCTCGCCCCTTCCAAGACTTTCGAACAGTGTTCGAAATACGCGCCGAGCTTAGAACTCGTAGCGCACGCCGAACTGGATACGCCAAGCCGTTGCTTGCTCAAACGTATCAGGCTCACCCGCGCCATCGTCAAAGTCGGTGATGATGTAGCGACCCTGATCGTCCACACCGGCTTCAACCAACGAAACCACGTTGTTATCGAAGTCACCCGGATAGGCGCGACGGGCGTTCCAGTCGCTGTCGAGCAGATTGAGGAAGTTTGCAAAGTCGACGTAGAGTTCGACGCGATCCTGCTTCACACCCGTGAGCGATCCGAGGAACGGCAGCTCCTGGCTGACACGAACATCCATGTCGTAATACCACTCGTTGCGGCAGCTGTTGCGCTCGATCGTCTGACCAGGCGTGAACTTGCAGTTCAGGTCCTGCAGAACGCCGGTCGCAGCGTCATTCGCGCCGTTGATAGCGTCCAAGAACAGATTGACCGCATCCGGATCGCTAAGCGGCGAGAGGTTCGGATCGCTGACACCCGTCGGGATGTAGGCGAGCACGTTGTTCTCGTTCGAGCTGTCGGCCGAGAAGCCGTCGCCGGCCGGCTCGTACGTCAGACTGAACGGGTTACCTTCGGTTGCCCGGAAGAAGATCCCGATATTGGTGTTGTAGTCCTGAATGAACTCCTCACGGAAGTTGAGGGTCATCACGAAGTTGTGACGCACCTCATCGCCCGCTTGCGAGACAGCGATGTTCTGCTGGTCAAAGCGCGCCGTGTGTTCAAAGTTCGAGCTTGCCGTTGAATCGCGGAAGTCGAGCGTTTGACGGCTGTCCGAGAAGGCGTAACCGAAGCTAACGAACACACTGCCGTTCTCGGTAAAGATACCTTCGCTGAACTGCTTGTTGAGGCTGAGCGAGAAGTTGTGGCTGTCAAAGCTCGGACCGTTCGTCAGAACATGGCCCTCTTCGAGCTGCGCGCCGTCGAAGCACGCGGACGTCAGACCGGTGTAAACGGGCGGTGTGGCGCTAATATCCTGCAGCTGAGCGTTACAGCCATCAAGCAGCGGATCGATCTGACGGTAAATCGGGCGACCATCGACGGTGAAACCGTTCAGGCCTTCGCGCGGATCGACCGCCTGAAGAAGGTCGGTGACCGCCAGAGTGTCGTTGAAGCGCGTGTAAATATAGTCGGTCTTCAACAACCAGTCCGAGAAGAAACCGGTATCCGGCCCAATGTAAGTCTGGAAGCCGATATTCGCACGAACCGCCGTCGGGATGTCGAGGTCAGGGGAGGTCGCGTTCACAATGCCCGCGCCCTGCGCTGCCCGCGCTTCACCCGCGTCAAGAACGCATTGCGGCACGTTCGGACCCGATACAACGATCTGGCCATTTGCGTCGAAGTTCGCCGGACCACAGTCTCTGGTGTCCGCACGGCCAAATGTGAAACCATCATTCGAGAAGGCGTTCGAGAAGAACACCACCGGATCCGCGCCGGAGAAGACGCCGACACCGCCCGTGATGCGGCTGTCAGAGAAGAAGCCGTCGTTGTCGAAATTATAGGTCGCCGACAGACGAGGCAGGATCAGCGGGTCGATGCTTGAGAATGGCACGCTGTTGGTTGCGCCAAAGCGCTCAAGAAACAGCGGGTTAGGCTGCGGCGCATCGCCATCATAGAACTGCACGCGCACACCAGCGGTAATCGCCAGTTGATCCGTCGCCTGCCAATCGTCCTGCAAGTAGAACGAATAGATCTGGCGGCTAAACTCAGCCGCTGAATTGCTGAAGTCGAAGTCTTGGGCAACCTGCTGATCAGCACCGATCGTCGTTCCGTTGACGAGACCGCTACCGAAAAGTGTGTTGGTGCTCGTGCCGTTGTTCAGGATACCAGCTTCGAAGTTGTCGAGGCTCGAGAAGTAGAGCGAACCCGTCGCGTTCTGAACGAAGACGTTGAACACATCGAGGCTGTTCACCTCAGTACCGATCTTGAAGGTGTGCCCCGCGCCGGCTTCGTAGTTAAGCACGAAACGGGCTTGATCGATCCGCGTCGAAAGTTCGTTCGCTGAGCGGCTGAATCCAGGTCCGGTTACGAGGCGTCCGTTGCTTCCAATGTCCGGATTGGCCGAGTTGTCGATGCCGACTACAAGCACTGTATCCGGATTTGCCGCCTGCGCCTCACCAAAACCAAGCGGGTTTTGAAGGTCGGCCACCTCGGCGCGGCTGACACGGATATCGGTCGAGATCGCGTCGTTCCATTGCGAATAGAGACGCAGCGAATAGGTGTCTGATTCGGTGCCCTGCACCTGGAACGTGTTCAGACCGCCAAAACTGCGGAAGAAGTCAGGCGAAATGCTGTTTTCTTCCAGGCGCTGATAGGTGCCTTCAAGACGGTGGTTGTCGCTAAGGATGGCGTCAACACGGCCAAAGAAGCGGCGGTTCGTAATCGGCGCGGAGACACCGACGCCGCCAATATCTTGGCCGTAAACGTCGTTTGCAATCTGCGCAAACCGGTTGAAGTCTTCAACAGATACATTCGCCGCTTCATCACCCGAACCAAATCCAAACGGGGTACGGTTGAAGCCGTTCTCGAGCTCGGCTTCTTCATAGCCGAACGAGAAGAACATACGATCAGGGATGATCGGCCCTTCAAGCGTTGCGCCCCAGCGCAGCTCGCGACCAGCGTTGAAGGGACGCGACACGCCATCGGCCTGCACGACCTCATCAGCCTGCAGCCCTTCATCAAAGTACGTAAAGAAGGCCGAACCGCTGAAATCGTTGCCACCACCCTTGGTGACGGCGTTGATGAGACAGCCGGTGAATTCGGAATACTCAACATCAAACGGAGCGAATTCAACCGAAATTTCCTCAATCACATCGAAGGGGATCGGAGTTACGCTGCGCGATGCGAAGGGCAGGCCGTTCAGACCGAAGACGTCGCCCTGAACAATACCGTCAACCGTGAAGGTGTTGGCGCGGCTGTTCGCGCCAAGGCAGGAAATCTGCTCGGCCTCATCATCTTCACCTTGCGAGATGGCAACGCGCGGGTCAATGCGGATGATGTCGCGAATGTCGCGCGTGATCGACGGGAAGACTTCCAGTTCGCGCTGACCGAACGCTGAGCCCGGACCAACGGCAACCTGAGAGGCGCGAACACGCGCGCCCGTGACGACGATGGTTTCGCCGGTGGTGCTGGGGTCCAGAGAGAAGCGCAGGGCGGTGTTACCCGAGACGCTGAGCGAGACGCCTTCGATCGTCTGACCTTCAAAGCCCGGAGCCGTCACGGTTACGGTGTAGGGGCCGCCCGGCGGCAGCGAGCCGAGGCGGAAACCGCCGTTGGCGTCGATGGCAACAGATCGCTCTTGGTTGGTGCGCGTGTCGACAACCACCACGGTTGCGCCGGGGACGACCATGCCTTGGTTGTCCGTTACGCGGCCTTCGATGCCGGAGGTGATCGACTGCGCATGAACGGGTGCGGTGAACGTGGCAGCGGCGCTGAGCGAGACAACGCTGGCCGCCAAGAGATATTTGATTTTCATGAATGAGGCCCCTGATTCACGATGGAGAGGAAGAGGATTTAAATGAATCACTACTCAATAACGCGTGATGTCTTGCCACTAGTCAGCGTCCAAGACGGAAAAAAGTCAGTTTTGTGACACTTTTGTGAAAGCTATCCAGATGGCGTACGCGACGGATCAATGACGCTTCTATCAAGCGCCAGAAACCCCGGAACTGCTGGGGTTTTGAGTGTGTGTTGCTGCAATGCAACGAAAACCCAAATTCTCAGAAAACGAACTGAGATTTCCGATTTACAGGCGATTACGCCAGATTGATCTCTCGTAAGCGCTGCTGAAGAAAATCATGCGCGCTGATCGGAGCTTCAGCGCTCCCCTCTCCCATTTCGCTGACGCACGAGTCGAGCGGGATGATCTGAAAGTCCGGGCGGAAATGTAGAAAGAACGGCATCGAATAGCGCGAACGCAGCTTTGCAGGCCCGCTGGGATTCACAACTCGGTGCGTGGTTGAGACCAGTTTGCCAGCGGTCAAACGCTCCAGCATGTCCCCGACATTGATGACCAGCGCGCCTTCGGTCGCAGGGACGGCGTGCCATTCGCCATCCTTGGCGAGCAATTCTAGCCCAGCCTCTTCCGCCCCCAAAAGCAATGTGATCGTGTTGATATCGCCATGCGCAGCGGCTCGGATCGCTCCGTCAGGCGCATCGAGCGCGAGCGGCGGATAATGCAATAGGCGCATGACCGAGTTTCCATCCGCGATGGTGGGATCAAAGAAGTTTCGATCAAGACCCAGATGAAGCGCAATCGCCTCAAGAACGCGGCTTCCGGCGTGTTCAAAAGCGCCGAACAGTTCGCTGAACGTCTCTTGAAACTCGTCGATTTCGGCAGGCCACACATTCTCATCCATATAGTCGGCGAGCTCATGCCCGTTCGGAAGCGTGCGGCCCACGTGCCAGAATTCCTTCAAATCGAAAATCTCGGCGTCCTTGGCCTTCTCGGTCCCGAACGGGGTGTACCCGCGCGCGCCGCCTTTACCGGCCAGATGGTAAGCCCGCTTGGCTGCGTCCGGCAAAGCAAAGAAAGCCTTCGACAGCTGGTCCGCGCGATTAATGAGATCTTGCGGAATTCCGTGGTCGCGGATGACGGCAAAGCCGTTCTCGGCAAAACTGCGACCAAGTTCGTCAGCGATGTCTTCCAACGGCTGAACGAGCGAAACGCTCGCAATGTTTACGGTGTTGTTGGTCACGGAAGCGTTCTTCGCCCTTGTATCAGTCATATCGATTTGGATGTTCATTACGGCTCGCCCATGCTTGTGCCAAGTCGCAGGCGGGCGTGCCATCCCTAAGTGGAGGTGGCTTTGACGCCGATCAAGATGGCGAAACGCCTAAAGGGGCAGAAACAGGCTGGCGAGCGCGGCGCTCATCAAGTTGGCAAGCGCCCCGGCAACCAAGGCCTTGAGCCCCAGACGCGCGACGGTTGAACGCTGGCTTGGTGCCAAACTTCCGATCACCGCCATTTGAATGGCGATCGAGGACAGATTGGCAAACACGCACAATGCGTAGATTGCCACGGCGCGGTTGCGCTCGGACAAGGCGTCCGCGGCGTCGATCAACTGCAAAAAAGCGACCACCTCGTTGGTAATCAGCTTTGTGCCAAACGCGCCGCCAGCCACGATGGCTTCGGACCAGGGCATCCCCAAAAGCCACATTGCTGGCGCGATGGCGTATCCCACCAATTGCTGGAATTTGAGATCAGGATAGCCGAACCAGCCGCCGAACCAGCCCATAAGCCCGTTGGCGAGCGCCACCAGCGATACGAAAGCAAGCACCATCGCGCCCACCGCAACCGCGAGGCGCACACCGGTCATCGCGCCCTGCCCGGCGGCCTCGATCACGTTGGCGGGTTTGACGCCCTCTTCGAAACTGTCGACCAGTTTGACTACGGGTTCGCTGGCTTCATCGTCGGTTTTCTCGTCCGGCATCATGATCTTGGCCATCACAATGCCGCCCGGAGCCGACATGAAGGCCGCCGACAGCAGATAGGGCAGGTAGTCCTTGCCCAAAATGCTGGTGTAGAGCGCGAGGATGGTTCCCGCCGTACCGGCCATGCCAACGCACATCAGTGTGAACAAACGCGAAGGCGGCAAATCGGCCAGATAAGGGCGCACGACTAGCGGGCTTTCGGACTGGCCCACAAAGATGTTCGCAGCTGCGCCCAGCGCTTCAACTTTGCTGACCCCAGTCACTAATTGAATGGCGCCGCCCAACCATTGGACCAGACGCTGCATGATACCCAGATAATAAAGGATCGAAACCAGCGAGGCGAAGAACACGATCACAGGCAGCGCGCCCACAGCGAATGTGTTGGCAAGCGGGTTATCCTCGCCAAACAGGAACTTGGTCCCCTCGTTGCCGTAATCGAGCAGCGCCGAAACCGCGTCCGACATGCCCTTGATCACGGTGATGCCCACCGGCGTGCGCAGCACGAACACCGCCATCACCGCCTGAAGCGCAAAGGCCGCGCCGACCACGCGCAGATTGATCGCTCGCTTGCCCGAAGACAAAACGAAGGCGAAGGCGAAGATGGCAAGAATGCCCAGCACACTGGTTCCGGCGGACGCTAGATAATCGCTCACGGCGCTTGGATGACCCCACTTTGTCCCATCAAAGCGGGACCCCATTCAAAATCGGCCAAGCTTGCGCCCGGCCCCGTCGTGTCCGGCTTCGCGCCAGAGCTTAACTTGGGTGTTGGCATTCTCGCAGGCTGGGCGCAACCACCAAAGCAAGGCCGAGGATTACGCCGCGCTCGCCGCTTCCCTTTTGGCAAGCCGCCGCCTAACCCTGTCTCGATGACAGACAAAGCCAGCGCCAAGGGGGCCTTTGCACCCTATGACACCAAGGATATCACCCCCATCAATGTGCCGACCGGGCTGTTTGCGTTTTTGATCCTTTATGGCGGGATGACGGTTCTCGCGGGCGTGGTCGCCTACAAGCAGGTGCAATTGTGGCCCAGCCAGCTCGCGGTCGAAGCAGGGATTTTCCCCTTCCTTCTTTTGGTCGTCATTTCGAGCACGATTTCACAGCTATACGGGCGAGCCATGGCAACCCGGCTGGTGTGGTGGGGCTTTGTTCCACTTGGGCTTTCAGCGGCGCTGATTTTTTTGGTGCTTGGCCTGCCCGCTTCACCTGAAATGACGCAGTTTCGCGCTGAAGACCTAGCCGCGTTCGAGCGAGTGCTGGGACAGACGCCGCGCATTCTGATGGCTGGACCTGCGGCCTACATCACATCGCTGCTGCTCAACATCTGGATCTTTGACCGGCTGCGCGGAAGCGGAGAGGCCACGACCTTTGGGCTGATGGTGCGCGGTGCGATCGCCTCTGCGCTGAGCCAGGCGCTCGATTCGGTGATCTTCGTGACGCTTGCGTTCTATGGCTCGTTCGATATCACCAATCTTCTGATCGGACAGGTGCTTGCGAAAGTGACGTTGAGCCTCCTTTTGGTGCCGTTCCTGATCACATTCGGCGTTCAGTTCGCCCAGTGGCTGGACAGCCGCAAAGGCTAAAAGCCTCTTCAAAACACACACCTAACGGGTTTTGTCATATCGCTGACCAGCCTTGTCAGCGGTGTTCGCTGGCGCGCTAGTCCAAAAGTGCTTCGTGGATCTCAACACGATCAGGGGCACGTTCACTATGAGACGCCGAACCGAGGCAATTTTCCGCTCAGCGCTGCTTACCTTCATCGCATGCTTTGCGCTGAGTGCAGGCCAAGCGATCGCTCAAACATCGAATGAAGCGCCAAGCGCGTCTGAGGCTGGTCAGAGCGCGACAGAGAGCGCGTTTCAAGCGCTGAACGCGCAAGCGGATGCGCGCGCTGGCGATCCCGCCTTCGACTATCAGCTTGGGATCGCGGCCCTTGACGCGGGCCGTTATGGCGAGGCGATTATTGCCCTCCAACGCGTGCTGGCCATGCGGCCAAACAACTCCGCCGCCAGGGCAGAACTGGCCCGCGCCTACGCTTTGGCGGGCGATATCGACACCGCGCGAGAACAGTTCGCAACAGTCGTTGACGATCCCAGCCTTCCCGACCCCCTCCGCCAGCGTTTCACAGGCTTTGTACGCCAGTTTGACAAGCAGATCGCGGGCGGCGGCTCGGATATCAGCGGATTTGTCGACGCATCGCTGGGCTATGATGACAACATCAACTCCGCCACGGAACTGAACAGCATCGTCATCCCCCTGTTCAGCTTTCTGGGACCGGGACAGTTGGGCGCGCAAGCCCAGGCGCAAAGCGATGAATTCTTCGATATCACAGCGGGCGTCTCAGGCGTGACCGCGATCAGCCGTCAGGATCGCCTCTTTGCCTCCGCGCTCGGCAATATCCGCGAGAACTTTTCGGACGGCGTCTTTGATCAGGCCGCGCTGACGGGGACGGTGGGCTACGCGCACTCCTTTGCCAGCGGCGATGTCGTCTCACTGTCTGGCCAAGTCCAGCAATTCTGGCTGGGAGGCGATGGGTTTCGCACGTCCTTGGGGGCCGTCGCGCAATACACCAAACCCTTGTCTAAAGGCCGCGCGCTGACCGCTTCCGCGCAATGGAACCGCCTGAACTTTGATGATGATCCTTTGCGCGACGCCGACCGCTACGCAGCGGGCATAGGCTTTGTCGGCAAGCGCTTCGCCGCCAATCTGACTGGCGGAAAAGAGGAAACGCGCCGCGACGCGGGCGACGCGCAGAGCTTCGCATTCATCAGCGCCAATGTGGGCACCGAGCTGCCGGTTGCAAAGCGGGTCGCGATCGTGGCGGGCGCCGCGTTCGACCTTCGCCGTCACGACGCGCCCGATGCGCTGTTTCTGACGGATCGCAAGGACGAACGCCTCGATCTGCAAGCCGGGCTCAAAATCGCCATCCTCGACAAACTCTTCCTCCAGCCGCGCGCCACGTACACGCGCAACTGGTCCAACATCGCTCTGTTCGACTTTGACCGTTGGACCGCGTCCATAGGCGTTCGCTTCGAATTCTAAGCTCTCCAGCAAAAGGCATTTGACATGACCAAGATCACTTCCACTTCGTGCAAGCTCTCGGCCCTTTTGATGGTTGGGGCCTCCAGCCTCGCTGTGGCCAGCCCAGCAAAGGCTAACGAATATCTCTTCACGCAGGAAACCAAACCGCTTCAAATCGGCGAGCGCCAGACGCAAAACGAGCGCCTGACACAGGTGCGTTTGAACGGCGGCGGCACGGCGTCTTTTACGGACAAGGCCGAATACCAGGTCAACGCCGACGGTTCGGTTGAACTGTACAAGGGTTCCGTCACGGTCGCAGGCGCAGCCGAACAATCGGTGATGGTTCGCATGCCCGAAGGCCTCGAAGGCGAAGTTATGGGCCGGGGGTCCGCCGCCAATTTCCGCGTGCAGACCGATGGCGAGGCAACCGGACATGTCTTTACAGGCAAGCTGCGGCTGGGACGCAACAAACGCTGGCGTCGCTATGATGCCGGCGCGATGTGGGCCGCAGGTCGGGGCAGCATGCCGCGGCGGGTGATGGCCAACGCGGCTCAAACCGCGCCGGAGGCCGATGACGTGCAGCCGCAAGTGGCTGCGATCAGCGATGATGCGGGCCCCGTTGGCGCGGCCCTTAACGGCATTCCCGTGACGCTTGGCGACGCTCTGGCGGGCGCGGGGGCTTCCAGCGATATTATCAGCGCGGCGCGCCGCGTGGAGTTGGGCGTAGGCAATCCCACGCTCGATACCTTCCCCAGCGGCGACTTGGCGCTGCTGGTCGCGCGCGCGGCTGAGATCGAGGCCGTTTATGGTGGCTCGCCCTTCCGGCAGGCGCAAGCCGATATCATTCGCACCTATCTCCGCTTTCTCGCCGAAGGCGGCGCGGGCGCGCAGTTCCTTTCAAGCTTCAGCGCGTTCAGCCTCGATTATCTGGACCTGATCCGCGTGGGCGGTGTGCCCACAGCTTTCGCGGACGCCGGATTTGCCGACATCAACGCTTATCTCGCCTTTATCGAACGAACCGGCGCTTTGGCGCAGCTGGGCGCGCAAGATCGGGTGCTGGCGGAGGCCTATCTCGGCTTCCTGCGCGACGGCGGCAATCCCGATCTTTTTGCGGCCACCTTCACCGATCTGACCAACGCCTACTTCGCGTTTGTGCGCGCCGGTAACGCGCCGGAAGACTTTCAGGGCGCAAGTCACGCCGCGTTGGGCCAGACCATCTCTTTCCTGTCGGACAGCGGCCTTGTCGGCCAGCTTAGCGCGGCGGACCAGGCTCTCGTTTCGGCCTTCCTTGCCAATGGCGGGCTTGGCTTTGCGGCTCAATTTCAGGCGGCGCTTAACGACTATTTCGCGTTCTTGAACGCGGGCGGCCTGACAAGCGCTTATCAGCCGGTGGATCAGGTAACCCTGCGCCAGTTCCTTGAAACGCTCTCGGAAACCGGCCTTTTGGCCAGCGTGCTGGGCAACCAAGCGCAGTTCTACACCGACTATCTTGTCTTCCTGCGCGCTGGCGGCGATGTGGACGCCTTTGCGGGCCTCAACGCGAATGTCTTTGCCGGATACGCGTCGGATTTGCAGGCCTATTTTGCCTTTCTCGAAGCGGGCGGCGTGCCCTCCACTTACGAGCCGCTCTCGCAAGCGATCATTGCGCAATATCTGGCCGAGCTTCAGGCGGCGGGCGCAACCGGCACCTTTCTGCCTGAACTGGGAGATTTCTACGCGGCCTACTTCGCCTTCGTCTCGGGAGGCGGAAACCCCGACAATTTTGCGCAGCTTCCCGTTCCGCCTGACCACGGCGCTTTTGCCGCCTCGCTGAACGCCTACGCGGACTTCCTTGCCGCGGGCGGTTTCCCGGCCGATTTCTCGGACGAAGACCTCTCGGTCTTGGCGAGCTTTATCGAAGCGCTCGAAAGCGCGGGCGAGCTTGACGCGCGCCTTGGAGCGAACGCCGAATTGCTGGAGGCCTATTTCGCCTTTCTCGCCAATGGAGGCTCGCCCAACCAGTTTGCAGGCCTGCCCATTTACGCGCAATACGTCGCCGACCTGAACGCTTATTTCGCGTTCCTGGCTGGGGGCGGTTTGCCAGAGGATTACGCTGTACTCGATGCGGCAACGCTGACCGAATACCTTGAAGCTCTGGCGGCCGCGCAAGGCGGACTGACAGGCTTTGGCAATCTCAATGATTTCTTCGACGCTTACGCCGCCTTTGTGCTGGGCGGAGGCGATCCGACCGCATTCGCGGGGCTACCGGTTTTCGCTCAATACGTCGCGGACCTGAACGCCTATTTCGCGTTTCTTGCCGGCGGAGGCCTTCCAAGCGAATACACCGTTCTCGATCAGGCGACGCTAAACGCCTACCTTGAGCTTTTGGCCAACGCGCAAGGCGGCCTCGCCGGTTTTGCCGGGCTCGACGCGTTCTTCCTCGACTTCTTCGCGTTTCTTGTCGGCGGAGGCGATGCGGATCAATTCGAAGGCCTTCCCGCCAATATGGGGGGCGGCGGTGGAGGCGGCACGGGCAGCGGCGGGCCCCTTTTGGGCTATGCGGGCGGCTTTGATGCGACCAGCGACCTTAACATCTACGCCAACACCGAGGTCAGCCAGCAATCGCGCATTGGCCAGGACGGCTCGGTCGATGATCAAGGGGTCTTCACCTCTCCCTTCTTTGACCTTGGCACCTCGGTCCTGACCGATATCGGCGGGGACGCCTCAGCGGTCATTGGGCGCTTTACCAATGGGACGATCAACACCATTCCCGGAGGCCTGCAGACGCTGCCTGAAAATGGCGGTCTGGCCTACGCGGTCGTCGCCCCCTTCACCGGCACAATTCCGACCACTGGAACGATTGAGTACGATGTGCTGTCAGCAACGCGCCCCGTCTTCTACGACGGCGCGGCAGCTCCGGGTACGTTCGACGCGGATCTCGCCTTCACCTTTGGAGGCAGCCGGGTAACCTATCGCCTGGCGGGCGAAATCGCGATTGGCGATGAAACCTATGTGTTTGGCACCGGCTCAAACTTTGCGAGCACCCAAGTGGCCGATTTCGAAGCGGCACCCCAGTTTGTGGCGGACCGCATCACGCTGACGCCTCAGCTGATCACAACCGGGCGAGCCTGTCCGACGGGCGATTGCACGTTGCAGTTTTTGGGTGGGCTGGCCGGAGACAGCGACGCTGAGCGCGTGGCCTTCACCTATCGCAGCTTCCCGACCGATCGCAGTTTCAGCAACCCGGGCCAGCCCGAGCGCGACCTTATCGGCGCGGTTATCTTTGGCGCGGTTGGCACCTTTGATGGTGGCGGCGATACTGGTGGGGGCGATGACCTGTCAGCGACCCTGCCCGGATCGATCTATCTCAGCGGTAGTGGAGGCAGTTCCACCAATTCCAGTAACCTGACTTTCAGCGTCACCGACAGCGGCCAGATCACCAACGTGCAACGCGCCGATGGCAGCCAGTTTGTGGTCACCTCAAGCTTCACGCCGCTGGCTGATCGCGGATGGGATTTGGTGGACGAGGGCCGGATTGGCGATATCCTCGCCCTTTCCGCTTACCGCATCACTGATATTCCCGGTCAGGACAATTCGGTGGTCTACTATCTGGGCGGACCGCCTGCGATCAACCTGCCGCAAATGGGCATTGTCACCTACGCCTTGGTCGATGGAACCGCGCCCTCGAGTCCTCAAAGCGCGCAAGGCGAGTTTGGCTTCTTCACCGGCGAAATGGCGGTCGCCTTCGGCACACAGACGCGCATCGGGATCAATTTCAATATCGAGATTGACGATGTGGGCTTTTCGGCGACCACACCCGGCGGCGCAGCGGACCCGGCGCAAAGCAACATCGTCCTTCGCAATAACGATGGCGTGTTCGCGAGCCAGATTGGGATCAGCGGCACGTCAGGCGACGCTTGCACCGGCAATTGCTTTGCCTTTGTCCAAGGTGGCCTGTTCGGCGATGGCGCCAGCCACGGCGGATTTGTCTACACGGTGCGCGATAACATCCGCCAGTTCGCAGGCACCGCCGTATTCGAAGCGGGCGGCACGGCTATCGATTCTATCGGCACACGGCCAGGAGGGGGTACGGGAGGATCCAGCGATACGCTTATTGCGCCCGATTTCACCGGCACGCTGGCTGATCAGTTCACCTTTGTCGGCAATTCCGGCGCGCGCGGCACGGGCGATGCGAGCTATGTAAACGGCGCGTTGGTGGGCTTCGAAGCCACCGGGCAATTCGCATCCGTCGCGGACGCGGCCAACGCGACGATCAGCGACACCGGCGCCAACGCCGATATGGCTTGGGCGCGCTGGAGCGATGGACCGATACGCTTTAACGGCGGCGTCGAACAAACACCGGCTACACTCAGCTATCACGCGGTATCAGGCAACGCGACGCAGACGCTGCCGACGACCGGCACCGTCAATTACGACCTGATCGCGACAACGCCTCTGACCATGGACGGCTCGACCCAGCAAGGAACCTTGAGCGGCGATATGGCGATTGCTTTCGGAACGACGCCGACGGTGGGCTTGGCGATCGAGGCCGCGCTGGGCAATCGCACCTGGTCCGTCGAGACGGCTGGCGGGATCGCTGACCCAAGCCAGTCGGGTATCGAGATCCGCGAGAACCCCAATCTCAACTTCGGAGCGAGCTTTAACAATCTCACCGGGGCGACCCGCGTAACCGGCACCGGCGGCGCGTGCGCTGATATCTGCGGGATGACCTTCGATGGCAATCTCTTCGGCACCGACGGGCGCAGCGTTGGTTTGTTCGTTGGCGTCAGCAACCGCGAAAATGGCACGACGACCGATATGCAGGGCCTGATGCTCTTCCTGGCGCCGGGATCATGCGGCTCCTCCTGCTCCGCTCACACGCGCTGGCCTGCGAGCGTTGCGCCCAGCGCCGCGCCAGCAGCCAGCGCGGATTGGAGCCGGTGGAGCGGGACGGGCGGAGCCTCGTCGCAAGGGACGCCAGCCCCCCAAGCGCTTGGCCTTGTGCCTCCGGGGGCCAGCGCGACTGATGCGCCTGCCAACCCAGCCACGCGCTCTCGTGAGGCGGCGATCCGCCACGCTGAGCGCATCATGGGCGGCGCGATCACCTTTGGCCGAGGTCGTGAGACAAGCCGCTAAGGCCCACGATCTAACGGCAAGTCACGCGGTCTAACAGGCTTTGTCATCTCTCTAAAGGCGACTGTGTGTGGGCGCGCTTCACTCTCTCGCGCACAGTCGCTTCATCACAATGCTTTGGGGAGTAAACCGATGAAAAAGACACTTTCGAACGCCATTTCCAGCCTCGCGATTATCGCTTTGGCCGCAAGCGCGATGAGCGCCAGCGCGCCCGCTATGGCGAAGAAAAAGAAGAAAGAGCCCGTTCAGCTAACCCAGTGCGACACCAGCATGGGCACCATCGCCGTGCTGGAAGGCGACACACAAGGGTGGACCGAATACGATCTGGGATCGCCGCGCGCCCTGGTCAATTCTCTGGCGGCTGAAAGCGGTTGCTTCACTCCGCACAATCCAACCTCAGGCACACCCGCCGACTTTCTTATGAACGTCGTTGCAGGCAGCAGCGAAGAGGTCGATCAATCGATTGAGACGGCCAAGGGTCTGGCGATGGACGGGCTCGTGCGTTCTGGCGCGGCCGGGTCAGTGCTGGGCAGCGTGCCGGGTGCGGGCGCGCTGATGGGTATGTTCGGCGGATTTGGCGGCAAGAAGAAACGCGTCGCTGCCGGGATCAAGCTTTTGAGTCCGGCCAGTGGTCTCACTATCGCAACCGGGCAAGGCGTCGTGAAGAAAAGCTCTCTCAATTTCGGCGGAGCCTATGCGTGGGATGCGGGCGCAAGCGCGGCAGGATATGGCGACAGCAAGAAGGGCAAGATGCTGGTCGAAGCCTTTGTCATCGACTTCAACCAACTGGCCGCGCAGGGCGAAACGATCGCTTCTGTTCCAAGAGCCACTCCAGCTGTGGCGTCTCAGCCTCACGCCGCGACGGTCGCGGTTGCAACTGTCATGCACGCCCAGCCCAGCGTTGACGCGACCAAGGTTCGCGACCTTCGCACCGGCACCACGCTGACGCCCACGGGCAACCGCGATGGCCTGTTTATTGAGGTTAAGGACAATTTTGGAACGACCGGCTGGGTTTCGGTCGAAGCGCTCAACTAATTGCCCGTGTTTTCGAGGCGACCCGAGGGACGGGAAGGGCTGAAAATGCCCTTCCCGTTTCCGCGTCGGTGCGCTTGCTTCGTGGGCTGGCCCATGGCAGCACTTGGCGACAACCCGATGGGGCCGCTTTGCGCCGAAGATCAAAGGCGCCGGGTACGGGACTGACGTGATGCAACCGCTCAAGATCTTATACGTCGAGGACGATCAGCGATCCGCTCAGGCGGTGTCCGAGCTTGCGGACCGCTCGGGCGACACTCTGGTGTGGGAATCCAGTGGCAGCGCGGCCTTGCTTCGCGCCGGGATGGAAGCCTTTGATGTTATCATTCTGGACCGGATGCTGGGCGATATTGACGGACTGACGATCACAAAACGCCTGCGCGAAAGCGGCATAGGAACACCCATCCTCATCCTGTCGGCTCTGGGCCGAACCAGCGACCGCGCCGAAGGGCTGGATGCGGGCGCGGACGACTATCTGGCAAAGCCATTCGAGCCAGAAGAATTGCTGGCAAGGCTGCGCGCGCTTCATCGGCGTTCGTCTGGCCATGAACACAGCGCCGTTATCCTGTACGGAGCGTTCGAGTGCCACGTGAAAGCGCGCACCGCTTTTCGCCAGAACCAGCACCTCTCGCTTAGTCCCAAAGAGTTTGAGCTGTTCCGCTACTTCATGGAGAACGCGGGCGAGATCGTGACGCGCGAGATGCTGCTGCGCGATGTGTGGAAGATGGATTTCGACCCGCAAACCAATGTGGTCGATGTCAATATCGGACGCTTGAGGCGCAAGCTTGAAGAAGGGTTTGATAAGCCCGCGCTTGAGACCATCTGGGGCTCGGGATATCGCATCCTGGACGGCCAGTAAGGACCACAATCGGTGTCGCCCTATTCTCGCTCTATCTTCTCCCGGCTGGTTTGGGGCGCCGGGATTATCTCCACCGTGTTGCTCGTCGCTTTGTGGTGGACGACGCATCAGACGGTTCAAACCACGCTTGAGGAAGGCGCACGAACCCAGATCGACATCGATATTGCGGGGCTTGTCGATATCTATGCGACCAATGGCCGCGCAGAGCTGGCCACGCGTATCGCCGACCGTGTGGCGGTGATCCCGATGGAAGGGAACACGCCGCATTACTTCCTTTCCGATGACAAGGGCGCACGGATTGCAGGCGATCTGGAGCAATGGCCCGCCCTTGACCCGAGTGTTTCTGAAAGCGGCTTGATCCCGATTGGCGAGAACAGTGAGGGCTTCGCTCGCGCGGTGCAACTGGATCGAGAGCTGCGCCTCGTGGGCGCGCGAGGCCTGGCGGATAGCGAGCCCTTGCTGCAGCGGATCGGGCTGGTCTTCCTGTTTGGCGGCGCGGTTCTGGTTGCGCTTGTTGTCTTGCTGGGGCGCTTGGCCGCCGCGCGGCTTCAACGCCGGATTGAACGGATCAACGTCGCGTTTCGCGATCCGCACGCCGAAGCTTTGTCGAGCTTGGCAGAGCCCAAAGATGGAGACGAGATTGACGAGCTGACGGCGCATAGCGGGGCGGCTCTCGCCCGGGTGCGCAATCTGATGGAGGCCTATCGCGACACGTCGGATCAGCTGGCGCATGAAATCCGCACCCCACTAACCCACCTCGATAACCGGCTGGTCAAAACGCTGCGCGAAGAGCCGGAAGCGGCGGTCGCAGAGGGCCTAGTCGCGGCGCGCGAGGATATTCGCAGGCTGGTGCAGACGCTTGAATCCCTGCTGGATATTGCGTCCAGCAAAGCGCGCAAGGGCGACCGCGCGGGCCTCAAGGACTTTGATATGTCCGCGATGGTCCACCGGATCTGCGATCTGTATTCGGGCAGCGCCGAGGAAACCGGGCACGCGTTTAAATGGCGCATCGAAGGCGGCGTGCAGTTCACTGGCGAGGAATGGCAGCTTAGCCGCGTGCTCACCAACCTGCTCGACAACGCGTTCAAATACGTACCGGCTGGCGGGCGCATCGAGGTGACGCTGGAAACGCAGGCCAACCGCCCTATCCTGACGGTGAGCGACAACGGCCCGGGTATCGCAACGGGCGAGCGCGACAGGATATTCGAGCGGTTCTATCGCGGCGGCGCGGATGAAGGCGATGTGGCGGGCAGCGGGTTGGGTTTGGCGCTGGCTCAGGCCATTGCGGAACGCCACGGCCTGACCTTGCAAGTGATTGATAGCAAGGTTGGTTCAACCTTCCGGCTGAGTTAGTTGATGAAACACCTGCGGGAAGGTGGGCGGAGGGGTATCAACAAGCGTTTCGCGCGCACGATCATTTCCAACATAGGAAATTTTGCGAAAAGGCCGACCTTGCGCTTCAAAGCCGCGCCAGATCCGTCAATCGCGGCACGCGCGGCGGCGGTTCCACACCATCGCGCTCGAGGCGCCAAAGTTGAACACCGCGCCCATCACCGCGCCCGCAACGCCTGACAGGCTCCATATCTGGGTGCTGCGCATGGTAAGCTCCGCGACGCTGACATTCGCAATCGCGCCCACGCTGCACACGCCCATGAATAAAAGCAGGCCTTTGAGCAGGCTGAGCCCGCGCAATTTGCGATCTCCATAGGTGAACTCGTTGTTGACGAAGTAATTGGAGACCATCGCCACATAGGTCGCGATCGTCTGCGCGACCACGAATTCGGCGCCCGCGCCCAGAGCGAGGCGTAAAGCCGCGAGGTGCACAATCAGCCCCAGTGACCCGACCATCGAGAACAGCACAAAGCGCGGCGGGATCAGGCCCCGCGTCAGTTTGTCGACCAGCAGAAACCCGAACTCAGCCACCACCATCAGGCTGATCTTGCTTTCCCCTTCGCGGCGATTGCGCAGCACATAGGGCACCTCGATCACTTTCAAATCGCGCCGCGATGAGGTCAGGATATCGATCAGGATCTTGTAGCCTTGCTGCGACAGATCATAGAGCGCATCGGCCAGAACCTCGCGCCGGATCATGAAGAAGCCGCTGACCGGATCGGACGTCTTGTGATCGATCAAAGCGCGGCTTAGCCGGTTGGCCCACGCGCTCATCCGCGCACGGCCCCTGGCCCAATCGCCCACTCCGCCTCCATCGGCGTAGCGCGTGCCTACGACCACATCGGCGTCCTGCGCCAACAGCTCGCAGTGCATCTGTGGCAGCTTGCTTTCATCGTGCTGAAAATCCGCGTCCATGCCCGCGATGACATCCGCGCGCGCCACCAGCATCCCTTCGATCACCGCGGAAGAAAGCCCCCGCCGTCCGACACGTCGCACGCATTTTAGGCGCGGCTCGGAGCGGGCCAATCGCGCGACTTCTTCGTGCGTGCCATCAGGGCTGTCGTCATCAACAACGATAACCTCCCACGCGATATCGCGCAAAACGTCTGACAAGCGGGCGACCAAAGGGTCCATGTTCGCGCGCTCGTTCAGCGTGGGAATGACGATCGACAGTTCAGGCGACAGTTCAGGCGAGAGATCAGTCGACCCCATCGTCCCGACCCCTGCCTGTTCCAGCCGATCGGCTTCATCACGATAGGAGCGGCGCGTCATGCCCTGAGGCCTAAGCCATTGCGCGCGCGGGGCGAACCGAAAAATCGATGCAGCCGACACCGCTAGGCGTTCGTCCGGCCTTATCTGCCATTTGTCGACTGCCGCGCGTGAAAGGCAGCCCATCGCACGCCCAACGCTTGCGCATGGGCCCGCGATGGTCTGAATAGCCGCACGGCTCTCCGCGCGTGCCTCACAAACTGACGCACGCCGTTCAAGCGAGAGAGGACTTTTATGAAAATGAAATGGTTTGCGGCTGCGATGATGGCCTCAAGCGTGCTGGCCGCGCCGATGGCAGCGGCGCAGGATGGCGAAACGAAACTGGTGCGCGACCCCGCCCTTTCCGATGACAGGCTGGCCTTTACCTATGCGGGCGATATCTGGGTGGCGAACGCGGATGGATCGAACCCCATCCGATTGACCTCGCACGCCGCGACCGAGCGTGATCCGATCTTCTCTCCCGATGGCACCAAGATTGCCTACACCGCCAATTATGACGGGAACGACGATGTCTTCGTCATCAACGTCACCGGCGGCGAACCTCAGCGTCTGACGTGGTATCCGGGCAGCGACGAAGCCGTCGACTGGTTGCCCGATGGCAAGACCGTTGCGCTGGTCAGCACGCGCGGGCGCAACGCCGGGCGCTCACGCCTGCTTTATCACGCCGGCCTTGATGGCGGGCTGCCCGAAAAGGTTTCTGAAGCGCGCGTGTTCGCCGGGGCTTACAACGAAGACGGCACAATCTTCACCAATGTCCCCTCGCGCTCGGGCAACGCGGTGCTGACCGGCGGCAACAACGGCTGGCGCGGCTATCGCGGCGGCGTGACGCCTTCGCTGCAATTGCTCAATTTCGGCGCGAAGACCCAGGAGACCATTCCCGGCGATCGCACGACCGAATTTGATCCGGTCTGGATGGGCGGCCAGCTCTATTTCCTCTCGGACCGCTGGAACACGCGCTCGAACATCTTCCGCTATGATCCGCAAGCGCGCACGGTGTCGCAGGTCACGCAGGAAAGCGATTGGGACATTCGCAACATCACCGCCAAGAACGGGCGGATTGTTTACGAAGCGGGCGGTGTCTTCCATTCGCTCGACGTGGCGTCTGGCACCACCACGCGCCTGCCGATCTCGCTGGTCGCGGATCTTCCCGCGCGCCGGGCGGGCTGGAAGAACGTCGCTGGCAATATGACCAGCGCCTCGCTCTCGCCCTCGGGCGCGCGCGTGGCTGTGACGGCGCGCGGCGAGGTGTTCACCGTGCCCACCGACAAAGGCAGCGTGCGCAACATCTCGCAAAGCGCGGATGTGCGCGATTACGGCGCGACATGGTCGGATGATGGCACACGCCTGGCTTACATCACCGATGATGGCGACAAGCAGGTTCTGAAGATCGAGAACCAGAGCGGCACGAAATCGGTGCGCACGATCACGCTGGGCGATGAATTCTACACGATGATCGGCTGGGGCAACACAGACAAAACCATTGTCTATTCCACCAGCGACGGCTTGCTGATGGGGCTGAACGTGGCGGATGGCCAAAGCTGGCAAATCGCAACCAGCCCGCGCCGCGCGGGCACCTTTGGCGCGACCATGTCGCCGCAAGGGCGCTGGATGGCGTTCGTCACCACCGGCGCGAACGTGAACGGTTCGCTGAACCTCTATGATCTCGACACGCGCACCGCCTATCCGGTTTCGCGCGGCTATGCGGATGCGCAGAACCCGGTGTTCTCGAAAGACGGCAAAACACTGTTCTTCACCGCCTCGACCAACGCGGGCTCAGTCTATGGCGGGCTGGACATGACGACGCAGGATCGGCCCTATCGCGCGGCGGTCTACGCCGCGGTGCTGGAAGCCGATGGCAAGAACCCGCTCGCGCCGTTCCTCGCGGATGAGGAAGAGGCCAAGAAGGACGAAAAGCCAGAGGACGAGGACAAGAAAGAGGGCGAGGACGCCGAAGCCAAGGACGAGGGCGTCAAGGTCGCGCCTGACGGCATCAATCGCCGGATTGTCGCCCTGCCCATGGCCGAAGCCGCGTATAGTGGCCTTGCCACAGCCAAGGACGGGGCGCTGTTTGCGATTGAACGCCCGCAGCCCGGCTCAGCCAATGGTCCGGGCACAGGCGCTGAACGCTTCCGTCTCGTCCGCTTCGATTTTGGAGAACGCGACGCCTCGACCGTGGCTCCCGGCATTACCTTTGTTGCACCCGACAAAGACGGCGACAAGCTGCTGCTCGGCAACGCGGGCGGCCAATTGTTGACATCGCCAGCCGGGGAAAAGCTTGATCCCAAGCCGGTGAACATGTCGGGCGTCAAACTCTACGTCGATCCGGCGGCGGAATGGGCGCAAATCTTTGGCGATGTGTGGCGCATGGAGAAAGAGTTCTTCTACGATCCCAATCTGCACGGCCTTGATTGGAAGGCGGTGCGTGCCAAGTTTGAACCGTTCCTGGCCCATATCGGCCGGCGCGAGGACTTGAACGAGCTGCTGATCGAGATGACCGGCGAGATGGCGGTTGGCCACAATTATGTGGGCGGCGGCGACGGGTTTTCGTCCGACACCACGTCCCCGGGCCTGCTGGGCGCGGATATCAAGCGTGAGAATGGCCGCTATCGCATCAAGCGCATCTTTGACGGCGAAGAATGGAACCCCGATCTGCAAGCGCCTTTGGCCAAGCCGGGCGTCGATGTGACCGAAGGCGACTACATTATCGCGGTAAACGGTGTGGAACTGACCGCGGATGGCAACATCTATGAGGCGCTCTCAGGCGCAGCGGGCACGCAGATCGAGCTGACCGTGGCTTCCACGCCCGATGGCGAGCGCCGCCGCTCGATCGTGGAGCCGGAGGGCAACGACTATCTGCTGCGCCTGTGGTCATGGATTGAGGACAACCGCCGCTATGTCGATGAAAAGACGGGCGGGCGCGTCGCCTATGTCTACATGCCCAACACCACGACGGCGGGCTACACCTTGTTCAACCGCATGTATTTCGCCCAGACCGACAAGGAGGCGCTGATCCTGGATGAGCGCGCCAATGGCGGGGGCCAGGCCGCGAACTACATTATCGATGTGCTCAGCCGCCAATGGTTGGCGGGCTGGAAGGACCGCTATGGCCTCGACTGGTCGACACCGGGTGGCGCGATCTATGGCCCCAAGGCGATGCTGATCGATCTGGACGCGGGCTCCGGCGGCGACTGGATGCCTTACGCGTTCCGCGAGGCGGGTCTTGGCACGCTGATCGGCACGCGCACCTGGGGCGGGCTGATCGGCATCAGCGCCAATCCGCAGTTGATCGATGGCGGCACGCTGACAGTGCCCTTCTTCCGCTTCTTTGACGCAGACGGCAACTTCACGATTGAGAACGAAGGCGTCGCGCCCGACATTCGCGTGGAGCTTGATCCGCTGGCGCTGGATCGCGGGGTCGACACCCAGCTGGACGCGGCGATTGCCAAGGTGATGGCGGATCTCGAAGGGTTTAAGGACCCGGTGAAACCCGCCCCGGCCTATCCGACGCAGATTGGCAAGTAGACCCACAGGGTCATAGTCTGGCGCAAAAAAACCGGCCCCTCACCGTTTGGTGGGGGGCCGGTTTTCTTTTGGGGAAGCGCGGGGGCTCCGCCTTGGTCTTGGCTGGCCTCTTGCGCGGCGACCTGTTCGGCCGTGGCGGCTTCCAGCGCCTTGTCTTCGTTCGCGCGCTGGATCACGTAGGCGCGGATGGCTTCGGCCTCTTCTTCCGTGATCGAGGGGGCAAAGCTGACCATGCCGTTATCTTTCAAGATGCCATCATAGACGACCGCTTTCCAAGCCTGCCGACTGCCCAGTGAGCCCGAACGGCGAAGGTCGGGCAGCTCGGTTGAACCCACGGCGGCGGGCGCGTGGCACACGGCGCAATAGCGCGCGTACTTTTCCTTGCCCAAGGCGATGGTCTCCGCGCTCGCGCGGCTAGGTGGTGGGTCAAGCGGGAGGCTGGCCAGTTCCAACTCGGGCGGCAATTGCGCGTCTCCGCCCAACTTGAACACCAGAAGGCGCGAGACGTTGCGCACCGGCCCCTGATTGTTGATGAGGTGACCGTCCGCCGTGATCGCGTAGGCACCGCCCCAACCGGCCAGCACCGCAATATATTGCGCGCCATCAACGGTGTACGTCATCGGCGGCGCGACCACGCCCGTTTGCGCGGCAAAGCTCCACACTTTCTCGCCCGTATCCGCCTTGTAAGCGGCGAACTCGCTGGACGAATTGCCCTGAAACACAAGCCCGCCGTCGGTGGCAAGGATACCGCCGTTCCACGGGCCGGGATGTTCAACCACCCAGCGCGCCTCTTGCGCCGCAGGGTCCCACGCCATCAGCTTGCCTTTGACGGTGCCATAGACCGAGCGGCGGATGCCCAGATCGGGCGGCAGATCGCCCGCGCCCAGATCAAAGCCCACGTTAAAGCCACGCGCGCGGTCGGGCTTCCAATCGGCTTCAGGCGCGTAGACGGTCGCGGCCTCAAACGCGGGAATATAGACGAGGTTTTCGCCCGGATGATAGGCCATCGGGTGCCAGTTATGCCCGCCCAGCGGCCCCGGCATCACCATCGCCGGCTTACCCGTTTTATCAACGCGGGTTTCCTCGTTGAAGATGGGCCGCCCGTTCTCATCAATCCCGCTCGCCCAGTTTTGCGGAATGTATTCCTCAGCCGAGATAAATTCGCCCGTCTCCCGATCGAGCACGTAGAAGAACCCGTTCTTGGGCGCCTGCATCAGGACTTTGCGGTCCTGCCCCTCGATCTGCATGTCGGCCAGGATGATGTGCTGCGTGGCGGTGTAATCCCACGTTTCGCCCGGCGTTGTCTGGTAGTGCCAGACATACTCGCCCGTATCAGGCCGCACCGCGACGATGGAGGAAAGGTAGAGGTTGTCGCCCTCGCCCGTGCCGTCTTCGCCCGGTGAACGATAGGCCCGGTTCCAAGGCGATCCGTTGCCGACTCCGATATAGAGCAGATCATGATCGGGGTCGTAGGCCAGCGAGTCCCATACAGTGCCCCCACCGCCAATCGCGTCCGAGCCCGCCAGCGCTTCCATATTCCAGGTTTGCGCGGCGGCTTTCAGGTGCTGGGGCGCGTCTTCGCCTTCGGTGCCATCGGGCACGGTGTAAAAGCGCCACAATTCCTTGCCATCCTCAGCGTCATAGGCCGCGATATATCCGCGCACACCGAACTCAGCCCCGCCATTGCCGATGATCACCTTGCCATCGATGATGCGCGGCGCGCCGGTGATCGAATAGGCCATGTCCTGATTGACGGTGACGACTTCCCATTCGACCTTGCCGGTCTCGCGGTCGAGCTTCACCAGCCGTCCGTCCAGCGTGCCCAGAAACAGCGCGTCGCCCCACGCCGCTACACCTCGGTTCACGACATCGCAGCACACTTTGACGCCGGTTTCGCCCGGAACCTTGGGATCATAAGCCCACAGTGGCTCTCCGGTCGCGGCGTCATACGCCTTCACATGGCTCCACGCGGTGGTGACGTAAAGCTTGCCGTCGATCACCAGCGGGGTCGCTTCCTGCCCCCGCGCAGTGTCCATATCGGCGAACCACGCAAGGCCCAGATCGCCGACGCTTTGCGCGTTGATCTTTTGCAAAGGCGAGAAACGCTGCTCGGAATAGGTGCGCCCGTGCGTGATCCAGTTGGCGTCGTCCGCGCCCGCAGCGAGCAGCGCATCGCTGGTGATGCCGCTATCCGCACAGGCCGAGAGGCCCAACGCGCCCAGCGCAAGCAACGGAGCAGCCCAAAGGGCCCTCTTGTGAGGGGGTCGTGATGTCATGGCAGTCTCTCTCCCTAGCCTGACGATTTCATTTTGCCGGCAATAGAGCGCGGCAACGCCCGCTTGTCCATCGCCGAAATCAAAGAAGGCTTGGGAGCGCGCGCAAATCGGGTAAAAGACGCAAGGAAACCACCGCGCCAGGATCACGCAAGGACCAGCCTACCATGCCCAAGCCCCCATTCTTCGCCCCTCTTGCCCTTGCTCTAAGTTTGTCGCTCGCTGCGTGCTCAGGCGACAAGGAAGACGGCAAGAACAGCCAGCCCGGTGGGTTCTTTGAAACGCCGCTGCTGGCGCAAGGTCCATCCATTCGCAACGTCAGCGTGGCGGAAGCGCGCGCTTTGATCGACACAGATAGCGCAATCACGATTCTGGATGTGCGCACGCCAGCCGAATTTGAACAAGGGCACATAAGAGGCGCGGTGAACCTCGATGCGATGAGCGACGATTTCGCCGAGCGTGTTGCGCAGCTGAAGAAGGACGACGCCTACCTGATCCACTGCCGATCCGGTCGACGCAGCGCGGCGGCGCTGGAAACGATGCGCGCGGCGGGTTTCAGCGCCGTTGCCCACATGAACGAGGGTGTGAACGGATGGACACAAGCGGGATTGCCGCTGGAGCCGTAAGACACCCTGCCAAGTTGGTAAAAAAGGGGGTGGCGGAGGCGAAAGGCCATTAGACACCGCGGCGTGGTAAATTTTGTACGAAACCGAAGGGTCGCGCCGGTAAATCAGGGGTGAACGCGCTGGAAGCGC
>ERZ1740070.565-NODE-565-length-25014-cov-28.178332_pt1 | contig 25014 bp, 23 predicted proteins | sample MGYA00581734_ERZ1740070 | MGnify/ENA primary metagenome ERZ1740070 (study PRJEB43018, sample SAMN04849744) | marine metagenome | isolation source: floating plastic debris | place: Pacific Ocean | collected 2008-09-01 | study: EMG produced TPA metagenomics...
CCCGGAGCTTGAAGCGCGGATGGCAGACTTCACCGATGCCATTGCAAAGGCCATGGCAGAGGATATCGATGAGGTCTTGGTCGTTGGGCATTCTTCGGGCGCGCATATAGCCGTCTCGGTGCTCTCTGACGTGATCCGGGACAGACACATGCGCGAAGGTGGGCCACAATTGTCCTTCCTGTCATTGGGGCAGGTTGTTCCGATGGTGTCATTCCTGCCCGATGCGCATCGTTTGCGGCGGGATTTGCAGTATTTGAGCGCCTGCGAAGAGCTGACCTGGGTCGACGTTACGGCCCCCGGTGATGGCTGCGCCTTTGCGCTGTGCGATCCGGTGCAAGTCAGCGGGGTTGCGCCAGCAGGTCAACGTTGGCCCCTCATCTTGTCCGCGGCGTTCACCCAAACGCTGAGCCCTTCGCGGTGGAAGGAGCTGCGCTGGCGGTTCTTCCGCCTGCATTTTCAGTATTTATGTGCTTTTGACCGACCCGGCGATTATGACTATTTTCGGATCACAGCCGGGCCCAATACCCTAACTGCGCATTTTGCAGATCGCGCGCATAGCCCGAGCCGAATTGTCACGCCGGTCAACCGGTTCACGGAATGCGCACCATGAATATGGCAACACGTAAATCTCCTGAACCGGTCGAGAGCGCGCCGCCTGTCTGTCCGTTTTCGCAAACCCACGTGCAGCCCCCCAAGCCGCCGTCGCGTAAGGGGCGTGTCAGCTTGTGGCGTTATCTGAAACTTTTCAGACAGGACATTCTCTCGGCACAGCCCGCGCGGCTTTACCGGGCCTGGATGGCAGAGTTTCGCACGCCGTTTTTCCGCTCTTACATGTGCAACCAGCCTGAGCTTGTGGATCTGGTGTTGAAAGGACGCCCTGACGATTTTCCAAAGTCTGATCGGATCCGGGAAGGACTGACCCCGCTTTTGGGCAACTCGGTTTTTGTGACCAATGGAGCGACGTGGCGTCGTCAGCGGCGGATCATTGACCCCGCGTTCGAAGGGGGCCGGTTGCGCGACACCTATCCGGCGATGCTCGAGGCCACGCAATCGGCTGTGGCACGCATGGTGTCATCGGCCGATGGCGGTCCTCAGGACATCGAATCCCAAACCAGTCACGCCGCAGCAGATGTGATCTTTCGCACGCTTTTTTCCATTCCGATTGAGCATGAGGTCGCGAGCCAGGTCTTTGAAGAATTCAAAGCCCATCAGCGCACGCAGCCGGTGGTGAACCTCGGTGCGCTTCTTCCGTTGCCCCGATGGGTCCCGCGCTTTCACAAATCCAAAACGCGCCAAACGGCCGCCATCATCCGGCGTCTCATCACGCGCCTGACTGAAATGCGCATGGACGAGATCGCAGCAGAGCGCGCGCCGGACGATCTCGCCACAAAAATCATGACCACGGCAGATCCCGAAACGGGAGAGACGTTCAACACCGAAGAGATGGTCGATCAAGTCGCGATCTTTTTCCTTGCAGGCCATGAAACGAGCGCCTCGGCCCTGGCATGGGCGCTCTATCTGATGGCGCTTTATCCCGAATGGCAGGAGCGTGTGGCCCATGAGGCGGAGGCGATCTATGGCTCAGAGGGGCCGGAGTTCTCTCAGATCGGCAAACTGCGCGTGGCGCGCGATGTGTTTCGCGAAACCCTGCGCCTTTATCCCCCTGTGCCCATGATGGTGCGCGAGGCCACAGGGGAAGAACGCTTTCGAGATCGCAATGTGCGCAAAGGCTCTCAGATTGTGCTGAGCCCCTGGCATCTGCATCGCCACGAGCGGCTTTGGGAACGTCCCGATGAGTTCGACCCGTCGCGATTTAGCACGGAGAATGGAAAGAGCTGTCTGCGCGAGGCCTATTTGCCGTTTTCATCCGGCCAACGCGTGTGCACCGGGGCAGGCTTTGCCATGATCGAAGGCACGCTGCTTGTGTCTATGCTGGTTCGGGCGTGTCGTTTTGAGCTCGTGCCGGAAAAGCCAGCAATGCCTGTGGCCCATCTGACGGTCCGTGGCAAAGACGGAATTTGGCTGAAGGTGACGCCGAGAGCGTAAAGCTAACTGCTCAGACAGACAAACGCGCCGAATGCGCGCCGCGCTCGCGATAGGGCGTCGTGTTGTAATGTGACCGGTAGCATTTTGAGAAATGCGACGGGCTGGCAAACCCACAGGCAAGGGCCACGTTGATCACGGTCATATCCGTCTGCATCAGCAGATTGCGGGCCTTCTGCAGGCGCAACTCCATATAGTAGCGCTTGGGCGAGCGGTTCAGGTAACGCCGAAAGAGCCGTTCGAGCTGGCGCGTCGACATGCCAACTTCCTTGGCCAAGAGGGCAGGGCTGATCGGCTCTTCTATGTTGGCTTCCATCATCTGGATCACCTGGCTCAGTTTCGGATGCCGCACACCGATGCGCGTGGGCACCGACAGCCGCTGCGTATCCTGATCGGTGCGAATGGAGGCGTAAATCATCTGATCCGCCACGGCATTGGCCAGCTTTTCGCCGTGTTCATCCGCGATGAGTTTGAGCATCAGATCAATCGATGACGTGCCACCAGCCGTCGACATACGATTGCCATCCACCACAAAGACCGACTTGGTCAATTCCACGTCGTCGAATTCCTCGGTAAAGCTGTCGTGGTTTTCCCAATGGATCGTGGCCTTTTTCCCATCAAGAAGCCCCGCGCGGGCCATAACGAACGCAGCCGTGCATAGCCCGCCCACGGCGATGCCACGTCGGGCCTCGCGCCTAAGCCAGCTGAGCAGCTTTTTGGTGGCCGTCTTTTGCACATCCGTGCCACCGCAGAGCAGCAATGTGTCATCACGGGACAGATCCTCTAGACCCATGTCCAGATTGAAGCTTGTGCCAGCAGAGCATTCCACCGTCTCTCCGACTTCACCCGCAAAGATCCATGTGTAGAGCGTCTGATCCGCCATGCGATTTGCAATGCGTAGGCAATCAAGCGCTGCCGCGAAGCTGAGCAGAGAAAAATTGTCGAGCAGAACAAACACGTACCTCTTGGGCGTGTTTCCGGGTGTCACCTCGATTTTGTCCTGTTCTAGCTGCATACCGACTCATTCCCGCCATGTAGCGTCGTATCGCCAATGTCACGAAACGCCGTGGTTTGGCAAGACTTTGCATGCGCAAATGAAAGCGCAAACAGGATTGGCATGTGTCACATCATCTATGGCCACGCATGCGGCAACGCGCTATACCCAATATTCGATTTTAACGGGAGACCAACGATGACCCAGTGGCACAAAACGGATTGGCGCAAAAAGCCCAGGATCCAGATGCCGGAGTATACGGACGCAGACAAGCTGGCGCAGGCAGAAGCCCGGCTGTCTCAGTATCCGCCGTTGGTTTTTGCGGGTGAGGCGCGACGGCTGCGCAAAGCCCTGGGTGATGCATCGCGTGGTGAGGCGTTCTTGCTGCAGGGTGGTGACTGCGCAGAAGCCTTTGATCAGTTCTCAGCCGATGCCATTCGCGACACGTTCAAGGTGATGCTGCAGATGGCGATGGTGTTGACCTACGGGGCCAAGGTGCCCGTGGTCAAAGTGGGCCGCATGGCGGGACAATTCGCCAAGCCACGTTCCGCGCCGACAGAGGTTGTGGACGGTGTCGAGCTGCCCAGCTACCGCGGCGACATCATCAATGACCTGGCCTTCACACCGGAGGCACGCATCCCTGATCCTGAGAAAATGCTGCGCGCCTACACCCAAGCGGCGGCCACGCTGAACCTGTTGCGTGCTTTTTCAACGGGCGGTTATGCGGATGTGAACCAAGTGCACGCCTGGACGCTTGGCTTCACCGAAAGTGAGAAGGCTGAGCAATACCGCGATATTGCCAATCGGATCACCGATACGCTCGATTTCATGCGGGCGGCTGGCATCAATGGGGCGAGCGCACATACGCTGCAATCGGTCGATTTCTACACCAGCCATGAAAGCCTGCTCTTGGAGTACGAAGAGGCGCTGACGCGGCTTGATAGCACGTCCGGCAAGTGGCTGGCGGGATCAGGCCATATGATCTGGATCGGCGACCGCACGCGGCAGCCTGATGGCGCGCATGTTGAGTTCGCACGCGGGGTCCAGAACCCCATTGGCTTGAAATGTGGCCCAAGCATGGAGGCAGACGACCTCAAAAAGCTGATGGCGACGCTGAACCCGGACAACGATGCCGGACGCCTGACACTGATTGCGCGCTTTGGCGCCGGCAAAGTCGGCGAGCACTTGCCGCGCCTCATTCGCGCTGTGCGTGAGGAAGGCGCTCATGTTCTCTGGGTGTGTGATCCGATGCATGGCAACACGATCAAGTCCGCGACCGGCTACAAAACCCGGCCGTTTGAGTCCGTGCTGCGCGAGGTCCAAGAGTTCTTTGCCATTCACCGCGCCGAGGGCACGATCCCGGGTGGTGTCCATTTTGAGATGACCGGCCTGGACGTGACGGAATGCACGGGCGGCATGCGCACGGTGACCGAAGAGAACTTGTCCGAACGATACCACACAGCCTGCGATCCGCGTTTGAACGCGTCTCAGTCGCTTGAACTGGCCTTTTTGGTGGCCGAGGAACTGTCAAGCTTGCGTGTCAGCCGTCAGGAGACAAAGGCGGGCTGATACTCTTTGTGCCTGATAGAACGGCCCATGAAAAAACAGCGCCCTCCCTGAGATCGGGGAGGGCGCTCACGTATTTCAGTTAATCGTTGGCAACGACGCGCAGGTAACTCGGTTGACCCGCTTTCAACGGCTCAAATTTCGGTGCGATCACGGCGGCGTCGCCGGACGCGTCCGCACGAGGAGCGCGCGATAGACCGAACAGGCGCTTTGTCGGCTCCTGATCTGGCGCTTTCACGACCGTGACCGGATCCACGCGCACGTGCCGAAACTCAAACCGGCGGGGGGCTTTGCCGATCTGGCTTTTGGCCAGCAAACATCCAATCGCGCGGGTCACTTGACCGTCATTATCACGCAGCGGGAGCACCAACAGCTCTGCATTGATTTCTGGCTGGCGAAATCCACCGGGTGACACCAGTGCCGCCCGCAAAATACCCGGCGTTTCAAACACCTGTTCCAAGCTTTCCGCCAGATCTGGCCTGCCCTTGGGCTGAAACATCGCGCTGACCGGCATGCCACGCACATCCATGCCAAGAAGGTCGCTCAGATGCGTGCCTGCGACGCGAAACCGTGCAAGGCCGGGCGCCACCCGTTCCAAAATAAAGGTCCGTGACAGTATTCCTGCAATGCCGCGCGGATCCACATCGCAACGGCGTGGCACATCCAAATTCACACGCAGGGCATTCCAATACGCCAAAAGCTTGCGACTGTCCGCTTCCGTCCCGGGGACAGGACGCCGAACATGCGGCACTATTTCGCTTTGGCTTGGCGCACCTGCACTGACCGTGAAGGGGGTATCAGACATTTTAAGAAACTCACTTTGGACTGTTACGCGTAATTTGACATAAACTTATAGGCAATGTTCATAAATTGTTGAGGGTGGTTAATGCCGCGTCTGCATAATGATCTGCATCAGGCAGAGGTGCATGCCCATCCACAAGCGACGCTTGCTCTGAGTTTGGGCTTTGACTAAAGCGTTCGCTGACACCGTGAGTAAGGACAGATTTTCGAATGAAATCCAAGCTTAAGTCCATGACGGCATTTGCCAGCGCGCAAGGTGCTTTTGATGCTTATTCCTGGTCTTGGGAGCTTCGGAGCGTCAATGGCAAAGGCTTGGATCTGCGGCTGCGCGTGCCCGACTGGCTTCCAGGCTTAGAGCAACGTCTCAAGGAAAAGCTGGGCCGCGCGGTTGCCCGCGGGAACGTGACGCTGAACCTCAAGATCACGCGTGAGGACGGCACCGGTCGTCTGAGCGTCAACACTCAAGCACTGGAAGACACGCTGACCGCGCTCGAGACGGTGGAGGCAGTGGCGTTGTCAAAAGGGATTTCACTTGCGCCACCCACAGTTGCGGATGTGCTGGCCATGCGGGGCGTGATGGATGCCAGCGCGTCAGACGACAACACAGAAGAGCTGGGCCAAAAATTGCTTGAGGATCTGGATCCGGTCATTGAGGCCTTCCTCGCCATGCGATCAAACGAGGGCGACAAGCTTGCCGAGGTGATGCTCGGCCAGATTGATGAGATTGAGCAGCTCACACAATCCGCATCAGAGATCGTGCACACAAGACGCGATGAAATGGAGGCATCCTTTCATCAAGCGCTCTCGCGGATCATGGACGGGGCAGGGCAGGCGGACATGGCACGCGTTGCGCAAGAGATCGCTCTTTTGGCCGTAAAAGCAGATGTGACCGAAGAAATCGATCGCCTGCGCGCGCATGTCTCGGCCGCAAGAGAGCTTGTCGCGACGGGGTCTCCTATGGGTCGAAAGCTTGACTTTCTGGCGCAGGAATTCAATCGCGAGGCCAATACGCTGTGTTCAAAATCGCAACATACCGAGCTTACGCAGATTGGGCTGGCGCTGAAATCCGTGATCGATCAAATGCGGGAACAGGTGCAAAATGTGGAATAGTTTGCAGCGCTCCAAAGTCACGCGTGACATGCAACCTGTCCCATTCGTCGCGTGCGACATGACATGAGGACGATACATTGAGCGTGCGGCGAGGCCTTTTGATTATTCTCTCCTCTCCATCAGGTGCGGGGAAATCCACGCTCTCACGGGGCCTATTGGCTTGGGATCCCGACATCTCTTTTTCCGTATCCGCCACCACCCGCGCGCCGCGGGAAGGCGAGGTCGATGGCCAGCACTACCACTTCATGTCGAAGGCTGCGTTTCAGGAGGATGTGGCGCGGGGCGACATGCTGGAACACGCTGAGGTTTTCGGCAATTACTACGGCTCCCCCAAAGGTCCGGTCACGGAGGCCATCAGTGAAGGCCGCGATGTGCTTTTTGACATTGACTGGCAAGGCGCGCAGCAGATCCAGAACTCTGCACTGAGCCAGCATGTCTTGTCGATTTTCATCTTGCCACCCTCCATAACAGAGCTGCGTCGGCGCCTCATTGAGCGCGGACAGGACAGCGCAGAGGTGATTGCGGGACGGATGCAGAAAAGTTGGGATGAGATCAGTCATTGGGCCGAATATGACTACGTTCTGGTCAATGACGATCTGGCGCGCACGGATACCGAGTTGAAAGGTATTGTTACAGCCGCGCGACTGAGACGCCACCAACAGCCCAGCGTCAACGATCATGTCCGCTTGCTGCAGCAGGAATATGAGGATTTATCATGACGATTTATATGTTAGACGGCATCATCCCAGACATTCACGCTGATAGCTGGGTCGCGCCGGACGCCAACGTGATCGGAAAGGTCGTTCTGGCTGAGGCCACATCGGTGTGGTTTTGCGCCACCCTGCGCGGTGATAATGAACTGATCTCGGTTGGTGCCGGCACCAATATTCAGGAAAACAGCGTCTTGCACACCGATATCGGGTTTCCTTTGACCATTGGGCCTGGATGCACCGTTGGCCACAAGGCCATGCTGCACGGCTGTACCATCGGGACCAATTCGCTGATCGGCATGGGGGCAACGGTGCTCAATGGGGCAAAGATTGGCGACAATTGTCTGATCGGGGCAGGGGCCTTGATCACGGAAGGCAAGGAAATCCCCGACGGCTCGCTTGTGATGGGGGCGCCCGGCAAAGTCGTGCGCGCGCTTGACGAGGCCGCGATCAACGGTCTCAGGATGAGCGCCTTTGGGTATCAGAAAAACATGCGCCTCTTCCGCGAAAAACTGAGCGTGGTCTGAGCGCGATCAGGTTCCGCCGCCATGTCCTCGGATGTCATATCCTCGCTTTTGGATGCGCTGCCGCTGCCGGCTTTGGTCATCGGGCGGTTGGAACGCGTCGTCGGGGCCAATGCACGCGCCGTCCAGCTTTTGGGCGAGGGGCTCGTGGGGCGCCACTTCATCACCGCATTGCGTCAGCCCGGCATTCTTGACGCCATTGAGACCAGTCTGCGCACCCAATCCACACGACACACGCGCTATCTGTCGAGCGACGGCGCACAGGACACGGCGTTTTCGGTCACCTGCTCGCCAGTGCAGACGGATGCGGGGCAGGGTATTTTGGTCTGTTTCGAAGATATCACCCATTTGGAACAGGCCCGTCAGATGCGACGCGATTTTGTCGCCAATGTCAGCCATGAGCTGCGCAGCCCACTTACCTCTTTGTTGGGCTTTATAGAAACGCTTCAGGGGCCGGCCCTCGGCGATACTGAGGCCACAGAGCGGTTTTTAAAGATCATGGCCGGGGAAGCCACGCGCATGGAACGGTTGGTGCACGATCTTTTGTCGCTCAGCCGTGTGGAAGAGCAATTGCGCGTGCGCCCAACCGATCCGGTGGACTTGGCGGGTATTGTGATCAGTGTCACTCATGCTCTTAATACTGTGGCAAGCGATCATGATGTGACGTTGGTAAGCGATTTGCCCAAAACGCCGATCATCGTGCCAGGTGACGCCGATCAGCTGCAACAAGTGGTCACCAACCTGGTGGAAAACGCGATCAAATATGGCGGGCGTGAAAAATCGGTTTTTCTCTCGCTGGCCACCACCGATCAAGAACCTGCCATTCGTGGCCCGGCCGCTGTAGTGACCGTGCGCGACACGGGGCCGGGTATTGCGCAAATTCACATTCCCCGCTTGACCGAGCGGTTTTACCGGGTGGACAGTCACAGATCCCGAGAGGTCGGAGGCACCGGATTGGGTTTGGCTATCGTCAAACACATCATCGACCGGCACCGAGGGCGCCTGAGGATTGCATCGGAAGTGGGTGAGGGCGCGGAATTTCGTGTTGTCCTGCCCAAAGACGGGCCGGTCGCGGAGGGCTAATCTCCATAACACTGTCCTCTAAGCGACGCAGCCGTCGCGTCATATCAACTGCCACTCTCCAGTTTCATAAAACTGTTACACAACTGTAACAAAAGCGTCGAAGTAACGGTTTAGCCGATGCCTACGGCCATCACCTGGGATGGCGATTTGTGATCAGGAGACTTGAATGTCCTACGCGAAACTGACCGCCTCTTCTTTGGCGATCCTTGCTGTTTCTGCCACCACTGCCGCAGCGCGCGACAACGTACAGGTTGCAGGCTCTTCGACCGTGCTGCCTTACGCGTCCATCGTCGCAGAGCTTTTCGGCGACAACACAGACTTCCCGACACCCGTTGTTGAATCCGGTGGGTCCTCTGCGGGCCTCAAGCGTTTCTGCGAAGGCGTCGGCGAAAACACCATCGACGTGGCAAACGCCTCCCGCGCGATCCGTGAAAAAGAGATCAAAGCCTGCGCTGAAAATGGTGTCACTGACATCATCGAAGTGCGCATCGGATACGACGGTATCGTGTTTGCCAGCCAGCAAAGCGGCCCTGCATTCACGGCCTTTGAAGCCTCCGATGTCTTCAACGCAATCGGTGCCAAAGTCCTGAAAGACGGCGCCATCGTCGACAACACCCATGAGACCTGGGCTGAATTCAACGCAGATTTGCCGAACGTTGAAGTCGCCATGTTCATTCCCGGCACCAAGCACGGCACGCGCGAAGTGTTCGAAGACAAAGTGTTGCTGAAGGGCTGTGAAGACACCGGTGCAATGGCCGCTATGATGGACGCGGGCATGAGCGAAGACGACGCCGAAGATGCCTGCCTTGACGTGCGCCAGGATGGCAAGTCTGTCGACATCGACGGCGATTATACCGAGACGCTGGCGCGCATCGACGCGAACACCAACGGCATCGGTGTGTTTGGCCTCTCCTTCTACGAGAACAACCAGGACAAGCTGAAAGTCGCGACCATGGGCGGTGTTGCACCTTCCACCGAGACAATCGCGTCCGGCGTCTACCCGGTGTCGCGTCCGCTCTTCTTTTACGTAAAGAAAGCGCATATTGGCGTTATCCCTGGCCTAAAAGAATACGCACAGTTCTTCACAGCTAACGAAATCGCAGGTCCTGGCGGCCCTCTGGCCACCTACGGCTTGGTTTCTGATCCAGAGTTGGCGGACACACAATCGGCCATCGCTGGTGAGGAAACCATGGGCTCAGGCTCCTGATTGAACGCTTAAGATATTTTTCTAAGGGCGGCCTGTAGGCCGCCCTTGGGGTCACTTAAAAACGCAGCTGAAACACATCAGCTGCACATCAAAAAAGGGACCGCATTCGTCTTTCCAAAACGTGGCTTCGGCGGAAATGCGGCTCAAACGAACAAAGCTCTCGGGGGACGCATGCCTTTGTTCTGGCTTATCTTGGTGGTTCTGGGGATGTCCGCCATAGGCTTTGTTCTTGGTCGGCAACGGGCTTTGGCCAGCGCCGGAGGCGAAAGCAGAGATCTCCATTCCCTGCCAAATTACTACGGTTGGAATGTCGCTTTGAAAGCCGTGGTTCCGGCCTTTTTGCTCCTTATTGTATGGCTCATCGCTCAGCCACTTTACGTCGGCAGCAGTGTGTCTGCGACATTGCCTGACAGTGCCGTCCCAGAGGGATCGACCCGGGGATTGGTCATGGCGGAGGTGCGTCGCACGGCGGAGGGCCTCGACAACGCTGTCGAGCAGGGGCTGTTAGACGATGATTTCGCCACAAACGCACGGGCAGACTTCACAGACGTGACACAGCGCCTGAAAGACGCCGGGCAAATCGTGACGGCCCAGATCACACAACCGGTTTTGCGGGCCGCCCAGTCATACCGGGTGATGAACGCAAGCGGCTCGTTCTATATGATGATCGCTGTTTTGCTGATCGCTGCTGCGGGTTTTTTCTTCGCCGTGCGAGAGACCAATGCAGAGTTCCGCGCCCGGAATGTTGTGGAGAACGGCATACGCGCGCTGCTGATCGGGGCCGCCTCGATCGCCATCCTGACAACCATCGGCATCGTCTTGTCACTTGTCTTCAATACCTACGAATTCTTCACCCTCTATCCTGCGTCGGAATTCTTCACCAATCTGACCTGGGCCCCTAGCTTTTCCGGCCGGGGCGGGGGATCTGATCTTGGGATCATTCCTCTGCTATGGGGCACGCTTTACATCTCGATCGTAGCTCTCGCCGTCGCCGTGCCGATCGGGCTGTTCGCAGCAATTTACCTCTCCGAATACGCATCGCCTAAAGTGCGCGCCATTGCCAAGCCAATGCTTGAGGTGCTCGCCGGTATCCCGACCATCGTCTACGGTCTTTTTGCCCTGCTGACGGTCGGCCCGTTGCTCGTCAGCGTTTTTGGTGACGATGGCCTGGGCTGGATGCAATCCGGAACCGCTGTGATGACCGCTGGTTTGGTGATGGGCATCATGCTCATCCCCTTTGTCAGCTCTCTTTCTGACGATATCATCAACGCCGTGCCTCAAGCGATGCGGGACGGGTCCTACGGGTTAGGCGCAACCAAGTCCGAAACGATCAAGCAAGTTGTTTTGCCGGCCGCTTTGCCGGGGATCGTCGGAGCCATCTTGCTGGCAGCGTCACGGGCGATTGGTGAGACGATGATTGTTGTACTTGGGGCAGGGGCCGCGGCCAAGCTGTCGCTTAATCCCTTCGAAGCCATGACAACTGTTACCGCCAAGATCGTCAGCCAGCTGACGGGTGACGCGGATTTTGCGTCGCCAGAAGCTCTGGTCGCCTTCGCGCTTGGTATGAGCCTTTTCATCATCACGCTCGGGCTGAACGTCTTCGCCCTCTACATCGTGCGCAAATACCGGGAGCAGTACGAATGACCGACATGCCCATGGAAGATGCTCCTGTACGTGGCTCTCTGACCCAGGTCGATGCGCGCACCAAGAAGCGGAACGCAGCAGAGAAGCGCTTCAAGGCTTACGGCATTGGCGCTATCTTGATCGGCGTTGCGTTTCTCATCGTTCTTGCCGTCTCGATCGTCCGCTCCGGCGCGCCCGCCTTCACGCACACGGTTATGGACGTGGAGTTCACCGTCACGCAGGAGGAGTTTGACGCGGCTGAAGGCGAACTCTTCAAAACAAAAGCCTACTCCAACCTGTTCATCAGCAAACTGGCTGCTCAGTTGGAAGAAGTTGGCCTTGAGATTGATATCCAAGAAGACGCGATCGAGCGCCTTCTGGGCAAGGTCGGTGCCGATATTCGCGAGTTTTATCGCGAGAACCCGGATGCGCTTGGAACGCCCAACCGCTTTGAGCTTTCGGCCTCCTCCCGTGTCGACGGCTATTTCAACGGTCGCGTGACCCGTGACACCCTGGTCGAGAGCCGCTTTCTTATGCTCGCGGATCTGGATCTGGTGGACGTGCTGCATGAGGCCGGGATCATCAAGGGCGCGTTCAACTGGAACTTCATCACGGGCGCAGATTCTGGCGTAGACAACCCAGGCGGGGCAGGGATTGGCGCCTCGGTGATTGGGTCGTTCTTCATGATGCTGGTCGTTCTGTTTTTGTCCTTGCCAATAGGTGTTGCCGCGTCGATTTACCTGGAAGAGTTCGCACCCAAGAACCGGTTTACGGACCTTATTGAGGTCAACATCTCCAATCTCGCCGCTGTACCGTCCATCGTGTTCGGAATTCTTGGCCTGGCCGTGTTCATTCAGTTCATGCACCTGCCGCAGTCGGCACCGCTGGTGGGCGGACTTGTTCTGACACTGATGACGTTGCCGACGATCATCATCTCAACGCGTGCTAGCTTGCGCGCGGTGCCCCCATCGATCAGGGATGCAGCGCTCGGCGTCGGGGCTTCCAAGATGCAGGCGGTGTTCCATCATGTGCTGCCGCTCGCGATGCCGGGGATCCTGACGGGGACGATCATCGGATTGGCGCAGGCCTTGGGCGAAACGGCGCCGCTTCTTCTCATTGGCATGGTAGGGTTTGTGGCCAGAGGGTACCCTGAGGGGGTAGTGGCCGGTTTCACGGATCCGAATTCTGCCATGCCCGCACAGATCTACACTTGGGCTGCGCGGGCGGACGCTTCCTTTTACGACAAGGCCTGGGGTGGTATCATCATCCTGCTGATCTTCCTGCTATCCATGAACATCTTAGCCATCATTTTGCGTCGTCGATTTGAGCGTCGCTGGTAAACAAGGACTGATACTATGTACGATGTACCAACGACGGAGCGTGGCGTGATCAGTAACCAAGTAAAGTTCGAAGCGAAGAACGTGCAGGTCTTTTACGGCGATACACATGCGATCAAGGACGTGGATGTCGAGATCGCAGATAAGACTGTGACAGCGTTCATCGGGCCGTCAGGCTGCGGCAAATCCACATTCCTGCGCTGCCTCAACCGGATGAACGACACGATTGATATCTGCCGCGTAGAAGGCAAAATCAGCCTCGATGGCGATGACATCTATGACAAACGTGTCGACCCTGTTCAGTTGCGCGCAAAAGTCGGGATGGTTTTCCAGAAACCCAATCCCTTTCCTAAATCGATCTACGACAATGTCGCCTATGGGCCGCGCATTCATGGGCTGGCCAAGAACAAGGCCGAGCTCGATGATCTCGTAGAAAAATCCCTGCGTCGTGGTGCGATCTGGGATGAAGTGAAGGATCGCCTGGATTCACCTGGCACTGGATTGTCCGGTGGTCAACAACAGCGGCTTTGCATTGCGCGTGCCGTCGCGACGGAGCCAGAAGTTCTTTTGATGGATGAGCCCTGCTCGGCGCTTGATCCGATCGCAACCAGCCAGGTGGAAGAACTGATTGACGAGCTTCGGGCCAATTTCTCGGTCGTGATCGTCACACACTCCATGCAACAGGCGGCTCGTGTCAGCCAAAAGACGGCCTTTTTTCATCTCGGCAATCTGGTGGAATTCGGAGAAACAAGCCAGATTTTCACGAACCCCATCGACGAACGCACTGAAAGCTACATCACTGGTCGTATTGGCTAAGGAATAGACCCATGGACGATACACATATCGCATCGGCTTTTGACCGAGATCTTGAAGCGCTCCAGGCGCAAATCATGAAGATGGGCGGCCTTGTAGAAGACGCCATATTGAAAGCGGCCACATCGCTTGAAAAGCGCGATGAAGAAATGGCCGAAGAGGTCACACGCGCGGATGCGGCCATAGATCAACTGGAAGAGTTGATAAACACAGAGGTGGCGCGCGTCATTGCTATGCGGCAACCCATCGCCGTTGATCTGCGCATTATCCTCACCGCGCTCAAAGTGTCTTCAAACCTGGAACGCATTGGCGACTATGCCAAGAACATGGCCAAACGCACCACCGTGCTGGCGGGCATGCAACAGGTCAACGGTTCGGCCGCCTCTATCCGACGCATGGCCAAGGAAGTGGAACGCATGCTCAAGGACGCGCTGGATGCCTATATTCAGCGGGATGTCGACTTGGCCCATGAGGTGATCCTGCGGGACGCGGACGTCGATCAGATGTACAACGCGCTGTTTCGCGAATTCCTGACCTTTATGATGGAGGATCCGCGCAACATCACCGCGTGCATGCACCTCCATTTTATCGCCAAAAACACCGAGCGTATGGGTGATCATGTCACGAATATCGCCGAGCAGGTGGTCTATTTGGTAACCGGAGAGACGCCGGATGAAAAACGCCCAAAAGAAGATCAAACCTCTGTCGATGCAGATATCACATCTCTCTGATCATCCAGGCGGAAAGGGAAACTCGATGGCGCGTGAACAACCTACAGTGTTGGTTGTTGAAGATGAACCGGCACAGCGAGAGGTCTTGGCCTACAATCTCGAAGCGGACGGGTTTCGCGTCAGCCATGCGGAAAATGGGGAAGAGGCCCTGCTGCTGGCAGATGAGGTTGGCCCGGATATCATCCTGCTGGATTGGATGTTGCCCAATGTATCCGGGATCGAAGTGTGCCGGCAATTGAAGAGCCGTTCTTCGACACGGGGCGTTCCCATCATCATGATCTCAGCCCGATCCGAAGAGGTGGACCGGGTGCGCGGCCTAGAGACCGGTGCCGATGACTATGTGATCAAACCCTATTCGGTGGTGGAATTGATGGCCCGCGTGCGCGCGCAACTGCGCCGGTCGAGACCCTCTGCAATGGGCGAGACATTGGAATATGGTGACATCATTCTGGATGCAGAAACCCACCGCGTCACGCGGGATGGCAAGGGTTTGAAATTGGGTCCGACAGAGTTTCGTCTGCTCTCTACCTTCATGGAAAAGCCCGGCCGGGTTTGGAGCCGAGAGGCCTTGCTCGACCGTGTCTGGGGCCGCGACATCTATGTGGACACGCGCACCGTGGACGTTCATATCGGTCGGCTTCGAAAAGCACTGTGTCATCACGGCGGAGAAGATCCGCTGCGCACGGTGCGCGGGGCAGGGTACGCTCTGGGATGAGATCTTTCCAGTGGCGCGCCCACACCGCGCCACAAGGCCGCTCTGCGTGCGGCAAATATTCTACACCTTCCAACGGTTTTGCCCTGTTTGACAGAGCTCAATCCGCTTATAGTTCAGGGTCACAGATGCATCCATTGGAGTTGACCCATGAGCCTCGACACAGCGCCCTTGAAGCCGAAGGACAAACCCGACCTTGGATCTTTCGATTGGGAAGACCCGTTCTTTCTCAATGATCAGCTCACCGAAGAAGAGCGTATGATCGGCGACAGCGCCCGGTCATTTGCTTCTGAGGTTCTGGCGCCCAAGGTTATTGATGCCTTCGCAAAAGAAACCGTAGATCCCGGCATTTTCCGCGAAATGGGTCAGATGGGCCTTCTGGGAACCACCATTCCGGAAGAGTATGGCGGGCTCTCGGCGGGCTATGTCAGCTACGGCGTTGTGGCGCGTGAGATTGAGCGCATCGACAGCGGTTACCGCTCTATGATGAGCGTTCAGTCCAGCCTGGTGATGTATCCCATTTACGCCTATGGCAGCGAGGAACAGCGGCAGAAGTTTCTGCCAGGACTGGCCTCGGGTGAGTTGATCGGGTGTTTCGGCCTCACAGAACCGGACGCAGGATCCGACCCAGCTGGCATGAAAACCAAGGCCGTTAAAACGGCGACGGGCTACAAAATCAACGGTTCAAAGACATGGATTTCCAACAGCCCCGTGGCGGATGTCTTTGTCATCTGGGCGAAATCTGAGGCCCATGGCGGCAAGATCCGAGGGTTTGTTTTGGAAAAAGGCATGAAGGGCCTTTCTGCGCCGAAAATCGAAGGCAAACTGTCTTTGCGCGCCTCTGTCACCGGCATGATCATGATGGAAGACGTGGACGTCTCCGAAGACGCTTTGCTGCCGGGTGTGGAAGGCCTCAAAGGCCCGTTTGGGTGTCTTAACCGCGCGCGCTACGGGATCGGCTGGGGCGTCATGGGCGCGGCCGAATTCTGCTGGCATGCGGCACGGCAATACGGGCTCGATCGCCATCAGTTTAACCGCCCTCTGGCGCAAACGCAGCTCTTCCAGAAAAAACTCGCTGACATGCAAACTGAGATTGCCCTCGGTCTGCAGGCCACGTTGCGCGTGGGCCGTCTTATGGATGAGGCCCGCGCCGCGCCGGAGATGATCTCAATCATCAAGCGTAACAACTGCGGCAAGGCTCTCGACATCGCGCGGATGGCCCGTGACATGCATGGCGGCAATGGCATCACCGGCGAATATCAGGTGATCCGTCACATGATGAACCTCGAAACGGTGAACACCTATGAGGGCACCCACGATGTGCACGCGCTGATCCTGGGCCGTGCGCAAACCGGATTGCAGGCGTTTTTCTAGATCTATCAGGTCTCCAGATGACAATGAATGACCCCGGTTTGTGCTCCACTGCCCGGGGTTTTTCTATGGGGGCGCCGCTGCAGCCCAAGTGACCTGTGCGGATTTGCAAGGCTTTATGTATCAAACTGACAGTTTGCGCGCGCATGTCGAGCAATTATCTAGCCTATAAAGCAAAGACACTTGGACGCGTTACACATGGCACATACAGCCGACGCACGTTTCACCGAAGGCAACCTGATGCGGCATGTCTCATTCATGTCGTTGACCTCGAGCGTTGGTCTGATGGCAATATTCGCCGTGGATCTTTTGGACATCGTGTTCATTTCCATGCTGGGGCAGGCGGAGCTGGCGGCGGCGGCGGGGTACGCATCATCGCTGATGTTCTTTGCCAGCGCCTTTAACATCGGCCTTTCCATTGCCGCGGGCGCCCTGGTTGCCCGCGCGCTCGGCGCAAATGATGAAACAGATGCGCGTGAATTCGCGACCGTGGTGTCATTTTTCTCAATATTAACAGGGATTTTGATCCCACTTCTTATGATACCGAACCTGACGTTTCTGTTGGGTCTTGTCGGCGCGACAGGGGATATGGCGGACATGGCAAAGGGGTATCTTTGGATCATTTTGCCGAGCACTGTGCTTTCTGGTCTGGCGATGACGTCTGTGGCCGTGATCCGAGCCTATGGTGACGGCCGACGCGCCATGTATCCCGCCTTGATGGGCGCCGGCGTCAATGCCGTCCTTGATCCAATCCTGATCTTTGCACTTGGCATGGGATTGGAAGGGGCAGCATGGGCGACAGTGATCGCCCGGCTCGCCACGCTGATCTGGGCGCTTTACCCTACAATCCGCAAATTCAAAGCATTCAAACGAATTAGACCATCCTGTGTGAAGCGGGACTTTCGCATGGTCTCGGACATCGCGTTTCCCGCCGTTTTGGCCACCATAGCGACACCCGTTGGCGCCGCGATTGTGACGCGTGAAATGGCGAAGTACGGCACGGATGCCGTCGCTGGTATGGCCGTGATAAATCGCATCATTCCCGTTGTGTTTTCTGTTGTGCTGGCGCTGTCCGGCGCCATCGGGCCAATCATCGGCCAGAACTTTGGGGCAGGGCGGTTAGATCGCGTGCGAGAGACGTTTTTTGACGGGCTTAAATTCACCGGGCTCTATGTCATCCTCGCCTCCTTTGTCCTCTTCCTATTGCGAGAACCGATCGCTGATTTGTTTGACGCAAGAGGGCAAGCGCGGGATCTTTTGATGCTGTTTTGCGGGCCCTTGGCGCTCGTGATGTTCTTCAATGGCGCGATCTTTGTCTCAAACGCGTCCTACAACAATCTGGGGCATCCGGTTTATTCAACCTGGGTCAACTGGGGGCGTCAGACCCTTGGCACATGGCCGTTGGCGATCCTGGGCGGCGCATACTTTGGCGCAGAGGGCGTGTTGATCGGTCAGGCCATTGGTGGCGTTTTGTTCGCCGGACTGGCGGTCTGGATCAGTCTGCGCATGATTGAAAACCCGAACTCCAACCCTCTCAAACCGCATTTCGAATACAGCAGCCGTAGAACACATGAATTGTGCCACAGGTGCTCTCGATCTTAGCATGCTGTTCAAAACAGCAGGTCGCGATGACGTGGCAAACCCTCTGAAGAAGCGATCCAAGTGAGAGCCAGCGAGAGACAATCCGTGTTGTTCTTCGGGAACGTGGTTTCGTGCGCTAGGGCTATTGAAATCCCTAATATCGCGTCCGCAACTGGGCACTTCTTCTCACGCGCAAGACCAGTTGGGATGTGCCCGTCCAACCCATGCTGGTGGCGTAAAAGCGGATCTGCTTGGCTTGATCTCTCCGCGTGATAGAATCGATAACGATTTCCGGCTGCTATGGAGCACTGACAAGCATAGGGCTCAAATCTCTCCCCAAAGAATGGCCCCACACAACCAGCGACCGATAGGCCGCGGAACACGCACGCCCTGAAAGCCCATATCGCGGAGAATGCATTACGACTGCGCCACCATCTAAAGGGCGGGACTCTTTAGAATGCGCAAATTTATCCGCCACCTGACGACACAGGCGCGCCAAGAGATAAGCCACTGCATGCAAAAGCACTTGACGCGGCCCTCAAGGTCGTTTCCTTTTACAGGAAGAAATCCCGCTGCATCACGTAGATTTGCTCAGCGATCTGCGTTAGTTAATTTCTTAGCAGCATGCCTTGCGGCATCAGCCAACTCCACAAAAAACCAGGGTTCTGGACCACTCAATCCCATCACTTTCGAGGTGATTATGTCTAAACATGTGACAACCCCCGATCGTCCGACAGACGTATCGTCATTCGGATACCGTACGGCTGAGATAAAGCAGCAGCCTCGATTTGCCGTAAGGGCGCAATATGACGTTTCGCCGGGTATCGGATTACCAAGATGACCGAAATGTTTGAGCTTATGCGCCAAATAGCCGAACTGGGCGGGCCTGTGATCCTGATCTTGATCGCCGCATCTGTCTATGTGCTGGCCATCGCACTTTACAAATTGCTGCAGTTCCGGATCGCAGGCGTGGGCCGTCATAAAGCGCTGCAAGAGGCCGTAGATGCCTGGGATGAAGGCGACAGGGGCGCAGCTGCCCTGAACCTCAAGCGCTCCAAAAGCTACCTTGTGCCTGTGATCGAAATGGCTTTCACGGCCACGCGCGAGGACAATGATCGGCTCGTGACAGAGGCCGAGCGACGCTTTTCCAAACTCGAACGCGGCCTAAGATCTATTGAAAACGTGGCACAGCTTGCGCCGCTTTTGGGCCTCTTTGGAACGGTCCTGGGTATGATCGAGGCCTTCCAGGCTTTGCAAGAGGCCGGCAGCCAGGTCGATCCTTCGATCCTTGCAGGCGGCATTTGGGTGGCCTTGATGACAACGGCTGCCGGGCTTGCCGTCGCGATGCCTGCCTCGCTCATTCATTCCTGGCTAGAAGCGCGGATGGACGAAGAGCGCGGCATCGCCGATCATGCGATCCAGACAGTGCTGAGACCCCAGGGCGCCCGTGCCGCCAGAACAGTGCCGGCGGGCGCGCCGCAGCATGCTTAAGCGACCGCATAAAAAGCGACCAATTTCGATGACGCCGTTGGTGGATGTCATCTTTCTACTGCTGCTCTTTTTTATGCTCACCTCAACCTTCTCTAAATTTGCAGAAGTGACGCTGAGCGCGGCCTCTGGTGGCGGCACGGCTGGCGAGCAAAGACCCATCTTCCTGCAGGTTTATGAAGACCGCTTGACGGTCAACGGCCAGACACGCCCTCTCGATGCGCTTGAACTGGAGCCTGAGGAAGGTCAGGCGCTGCTGGTTGCGTTGCAAACCGGTGTGACAGCGCAGCGTTTGACCGATGTTTTGGTTGAGTTGCGTAACTATCCCGAACTCACCGTCTCTGTTTTGGGGTCAAGCTGATGCGCAGGATTGTCCGACGCAAGAAAGGCGAGCCGACCATCGCGCTGATCAACATCGTGTTTCTGATGCTGATTTTCTTTCTGGTGGCAGGCACGCTGACGCAACCTCTTGACGGCGATTTGGAGCTTGTTGAGACCAGCGATCTTGAGGGCCGCGAGCCGCCCGATGCCCTGGTTTTGCATGCCGATGGACGGCTGAGCTACCGTGGAGAAACCCAAGCAAATATCACACAGTTTCTGTCAGGCCGACTGGAAGACGACCTCGTACAAGTGCGCATTGTTCCCGATCGCAATGCCGAAGCCGATGAGTTGGTCGACGTATCGCGCGCCTTGCGAGAGGGCGGGGCGCAGGAAGTTGTCATCGTCACCGAAAGGGCGCTGCAATGATCTGGGCGTCGCGGTTTGGCAAAGTGTTTGTCGTGGTTGCCTCTGTCGGGATGCACGGTTTGGCGGCATATCTTTGGTGGTCTGAGCCAGACGTCCAGACGGAAGGCGGCGCTGTCCAAGCGCGGGTGGGCAGCTTTGCCGATATGACCGCTGGAACGATGTCCGCGGTGACCCCCGAGACCCTTGAAGAGGTTGAGCCAACTGAAACAACTGAAACGGCCACATCGGAGACGGAGGTGGAAACGCCTGTTGATAAGACCGAGGCGGGGATTGAGCCTACCGTTGAGCAGCCCGAAACGCGGCCTGTCGCAGCTACTCCGATACATCAATCTGATCCGCAGCCGACTGAAGCCGATGCTCCGACAGAAGATCTTGTTGCCCCTGAATTGCCCGTCGAGGCGACGCCATCTGAAACAGCGTTGGCTTTGGCGCCTGCGGTGAGCGACCCCGACCGTGCGGATCTAGCAGCGCCCGTAGAGGCGGCTCCAGTAGAAGCGGCAGAGCCTATCGAGCCAGTCATGCTGACCTCAGAGCGCGTTGAGCCAGAGATCACCAAAGTTCTACGCGCCGAGCCAATAGTGACGGCGGCCGCTCCGCCACCAGAGACACTGCAAGCGCTGCCTGAGATTGGCGTGCAGGTCTCCCCTCGGCCAGAGGTCCGACCGCAACGAATCGAAGACGAGGCGCAACAAAGGCGCGCGCTAGAACAGCAGCAAAGACAGCAGCGCGAACCTAAGCCGGCTCCGCGGGAGAAACAGGGTAGAGCTCCGCAAAATACCAGGGCAGGGGCCGTCGATGGGAGTGACCAGGGACAGGCGAGCCAGCAAAGCACAACGTCAGGGCGGTCGACCGCTGCGGGCAATGCGGCTGCCAACAATTACCCCGGCCTTGTTTGGCGCAAGTTGTCCCGCGTGCCGCGCCCGAACGTTGGGTCTAGAGGCACAGTCGTGGTCAGCTTTTTGATCGGGCCTAATGGAGGTCTCAACGGCGTCTCAGTCGTGCGCAGTTCAGGATCTGCGCGCCTTGACCAAGCAGCGCTACAAGTCGTCCGCCGTGCGGCGCCATTCCCAAGACCGCCCGCGGGCGCACAACGGTCCTTTCAAATCAGCATTGAAGGCAGAGTCTAGGTCGGGGCAACTCGGCTGGGCCGTGCGTTGCGCGATTTTTCGGTAGCGCTATCCCGTTCTTGCAATGAGCAGCAAGATCTCTGCGTGAGTGCTGCGCCCACGCGCTTGCGCTATGAATGAAGATCAAACGAGATCGTGGGATAGCGCCTTTTGCATCGCCAGGACGAAACCACTCGATGACCGCCGACACAGTCTCCATGAGGCTATGTTTGCGTTTGGGTTAGGAAGGATGTTCTATGTTTGAGAGTTGACGTTGATTTCGTTGGGTGGAGGGGTCGCACGTGAATTGCCGATGGGACATCTTGAACGAGAGAGTGCGAGTGCAATTAACGCATAATACATATTATGTTAAAAATATATATTGTGATTTTAGATGAGTTTTGCCCTGTAAAACACTGTTATCACACAGTATGAAAATCAGAACACACAGAGAAAACACAGTCTCCTTAAATTCGCACCGCTTTACATGACGCACCTCGACAGCGCCGACCGACAATCGTTATCACAAGGAAAACCGCAGAGACCGTCATGACCTCTATTCTCATTCTGAACGGCCCAAATCTCAACCTGCTCGGCCAACGCCAGCCTGACGTTTATGGGACAACCACCATCGCTGACATCGAAACCACGTGTCAGGACAAAGCCAAAGCGCTCGGCGTGGAGATCAGGTTTGAGCAAAGCAATTCTGAAGGAACGCTTGTCGATCTCATTCACAGCGCCAAAGGCCACCATGATGGGATCATCCTGAACGCTGGCGCTTATACGCATACCTCTATTGCTCTCATGGACGCCATAAGCTCTGTCGAACTGCCGGTCATCGAATTGCACCTGAGCAATATTCACGCGCGCGAGGCGTTTCGGCACGTGTCCTACATTTCCAAGGTTGCGGTGGGTCAGATCTGTGGGTTTGGGCCAGCGGGATACCCTCTGGCCCTTGATGCGATGCATCAGCTTTTGGACACCTAGAATGGCCTAAAGGCTCGGAAAGTAATCTTCGCACACGCCTTCACGGTACACATCTGCCGTGCAGCAATGCAGACCACCTCCGAAAGCATAGGCATCGCGGAGATCGACCTCGACCACATCCATGCCCAGCTTATGCATTTGCTCTGCCTGATAAACCTCTGTTTTTTCGACACAAACGGTTTTGGGGTCGAGGACCAGAACGTTCATCGACAGCCAAACGGACGAATAACAGAGCGGCGGCGGCGCATTGTGCGCAGGTTGCGCTGCGTCCACAATCTCCCATCCGTTGGCCTCGAACATGCCACGCTGTTCTTCTGGCAAGCGGCGCTGTGGATTGTTCAGGATCAGGCCCGGACGCAAGGGCGTAAAGGTCGCGTCAATGTGGATAGGATACGGATCGCCAGGGAAATTCACAGCGTGCACACGATGATCAGGAAAGTGCCTGCGGAGCCACTCGATACCTTTAAGGTTGGTCGTAAACCCATGTTGTATAACCAAATCCTTCCCAAACCGCAGCACGTCGGCGGCATCAAAAAGCGGCTCTTCCTCGGTCGTGACAAAGAACTTTTCCGCCGCCCATTTCAGCCGTTTCTCAACCCCGATCCTGTCTGAAAGGTAATCAGGATGATAATCTGCGTCCGTCAGACGCGGCTTAGGTGCGGCCTCGTGACGGAAGTTTGGGTCTTCCTCCCAGTAGCGCTGCATAAGAGGGCGATAGTTCAGGTATTCAAACCACCGGCACCTGTAAGACATTGTAGCTTCGAGGATTTCTGAGCCGACGGTCAGCAGGACATCGCGCGGTGGCATGCATCCGAACTGGCTGTCGGTATGGAAATCAGGCGTTGTGACCGACCGTGAGTGATCAATGGCGTCCGGGCGATCCACGCGGATGCCGCGGGCGCGGAGTTGATCGGCAAATTTGTCAAGCAATTCATTGGCTTGGTCGATCGTCTCTTGAGGCCGCCTGCCCCATTGGCCGCGCATGTCGCTGTCTTCAGGCACCTTGGCATCAAGCGCAGGTTCTTCGGGTGGAATATGACAGTTATCCGCACGTCCGACAATGACGTGGCGCAAAGGATCCCATTCATTCCAAGAGTTTACCACGGTTTTTTCAGGTGACCATTCCATGGGTCATCTCCTTTAATGCAGGGGATGAAGGCTCGGGGCCTCCAATCTCCCGATTGAAAATCCCGGCGTACAGGAACAGTGAGGGTAGAGACGGGCATAGCGACGCCATCGCCCTGCCCCATATTCAGTTTTGTACAAGTTGGGGTAAGTTGAAAAGGTGCAAAACACAATTTGGGGTATGTTTTGACTGGATGAGGTTGGGGGCAGCTATTGTCCGCGATGGGAACAAGACTGCCGTTTGATGAAACCAGCCCGGATCGTATGGCACGGTGCAGACATGAGCGCGTTCGTCAGGCTGCGGCGTAGCGACCAGACATCCAATTGGCAGCACGTTACCGTCAGATCCCGCTGAAGACTAAAGTGTTGCTCTGCTGTTGCGATTTCGCCTTACCCCGGGACGACCTGACGAACGCGCGGCGGGCTGACGCCCTAGGTTCAACGCGGCTTGGAACTGCTGCTGTGGCTGGGTCCAATCAACACCTTAGTCTGCTGTGCGGACAAAGCGCTTTTTCGCTGCTGCTTCGCCAATGTCGGCTTTAGGGTTTTGCCTAAAGTCGTGACACAATGCAGTTTGCAACCTAGCGTACACAGATGAACGCAACAGACAATCAAATGCAGAAGGTCATTTTTGATCTCGGCTCAGACACCTGGCATGGTTTTGTAACTGAGAGTGTTTGGGCAACCAGTCTTGGTTGCGGTATCTATCAGCTTGAAAATTCGCCGTTCTTTGCAAAGGGCATCAGCTTAGGGGACGCTGTCATTACGAGCCGGGTTGAAGGTCAAATAAAAGTTGTTGGCCTTGGTCCAAAATCTGGGCATTCCACATATCGAATTCTTATTTTGCAGGACAAGCATGATCCAGTGCTGTTTTCCAAGTCCTGGGAACCACTCGAGTGCCTTGGATGCTCATACGAATACGGAGACTTTGGATACCAAATGTACGCGGTAGACGTTCCCGAGAGTGTAGACATTGAAATTGCGTATGCTTTTTTGGAACGCGGAGAGCAACAGGGCGCATGGGATTTCGAGGAAGGCCACTGCGGTCATTTGTGAAGACATCTTGAATTGATTGTGCGCATAACTTTGCGGTCAAGTAGACCTTCGTGCATTGTGCAGCATCGGTCAAGAAAGGCTCATAGCGGACTTTTTCGCAGTGCGGCATAAACAGCAGGAGCGTTTCAGGGCGTCGCGATTACTCGGCCCATTATGCGAAGAAAGGGGCGCTCGAAAGCGCCCCGAAGTCTTTAAGGCTTTGAAAAAGTCTCAGCCCCCGGCTGCCGTTTTGGCAACTTCTGCTGCGAAGTCTTCTTCTTTTTTCTCGATGCCTTCACCCACTTCGAGGCGGACGTAGC
>ERZ1740070.567-NODE-567-length-24975-cov-9.917335_pt1 | contig 24975 bp, 19 predicted proteins | sample MGYA00581734_ERZ1740070 | MGnify/ENA primary metagenome ERZ1740070 (study PRJEB43018, sample SAMN04849744) | marine metagenome | isolation source: floating plastic debris | place: Pacific Ocean | collected 2008-09-01 | study: EMG produced TPA metagenomics assembly...
CGCGGCACGACCCAAGTCGGCTGGCTCGACTCGCGGCACTCTTTTTCCTTCGGGCGATACACCGACCGCTCCCGCATGGGCTTCGGCGCCCTCCGCGTGATCAACGACGACCGCGTCGCCCCCTCCGGCGGCTTCCCCGAGCATCCGCACCGCGACATGGAGATCCTCTCGTGGGTTGTCGACGGCGAGCTGCGTCACCAAGACAGCACCGGCGCGGGACACACCGCAACCCGCGGCACGCTGCAAGCGATGGCCGCGGGCTCGGGCGTGACCCACTCGGAGTTCAACCCGTCGAGCGCAAGCCCCGTGCGCTTCCTGCAGATCTGGATCATCCCCGAGCGTGACGGCGTGGAGCCGAACTATCGCCAGCGCGATTTCGACGCCGACATCAACGGCGCGCTCGTGCCCATCGCGACGCCGACCGGCGAGGGTGAGTCGCTGACGATCCAGCAAGACGTCCGCGTGCTCGCGACCCGCTTGGATGCGCAGCAGTCCGTGGCGCACACGCCCGCTGCGGGCCGGGCAACGTACGTGCAGATCGTTCGCGGCAGCGCGACGGTCGCGGGCGAGCAGGTCTCGGAAGGCGACGCGGTCATCGTGCGCGGCGCACAGTCTGTCGAGCCCGTCACGATCATGGCCGACGCGGTCGGCGTCGAGGCGCTGGTCTTTGACCTGGTCGAATAGATATCTGGTTGAGTAGAGCGTTTTCCGATCATCAATAACCCCGAGCCACACACTCTCAATGAGGAGCCAATCCGTGAGCACCACCGAGAACACGACCGACTTGAACGCGGCTGTCGCCGACCTGATCGAGCACATGCAGACCGGCAAGATCCTGGAGGGCTTTGATCGCTACTACGGGGACGACGTGATCATGCAGGAGAACGCCGGCGAGCCCAACGTGGGCAAGGCGGTCAACCGCGAGCGTGAGCAGCAGTTCCTCGCGTCGGTCAAGGAGTGGAAGGCGCTCAACGTGTCGTCCACCGCGACCCGCGGCGACACCAACGATGGCGTCGCCTTCATCGAGTACGACTTCGATTTCATCAACACCGAGGGCAACCACGTCCGGTACGAGCAGGTATCAGTGCAGACCTGGAAGAATGGCCAGATCGCCAAGGAACGCTTCTACTACAACGCCGGCTGACAGGCATCCGCCGATTTCGCACCGCAGCACTCCACGCCGCCGGACGGTCCACGGACCTCCGGCGGCGTTTCTCCGCGCCAATTCCCACCCCCCGCCCGATGCTGCGCCCCGACGAAGCGACGTCCAAAAGGTGCGAGCGGCAATCACGCGGCCAAAGGGGGAGGGAGGCCAGGCATGATCGCCGCCCGCGGGGGTGGCACAGAGATGGGTGTTCCACTGGTAGATGCGCGAACGGGCAGATCGTTCCCTCTCCAAACGCGATCGACGCGCGATTTTTTCGGACGCCCTCAGGTGTGCGCTTCGTGGGTGGGCGTGTGCTGTGTGCCGCGGCGGGTTGCGAGCGGGTAGGTAATCCCCAAAGCCCGCCCGCGCAGGCGGCAGTGCCGCCGTCAGAAACCGCCTCGACGGGCAAGTCCGTCGCGTTCTCAGCCGATAGCACCCGCTGCCGGGGCAAAACGCAGCCTCGGATTCTGACCCGACCAAAGCCAAACCGATCCAGCACGAGGGAGTCCACGCGATGTCCACCGCAACCGCCGAGCAGCGCGCCAAGGCCGTCGACCAGGCCATCCGCGAGATCTCGCACATCGCCACGCTCCCCGAGGTGACGCTCAAGATCATCGAGCTCGTCGAGGACCCCTCCTCGACCGCCCAAGACCTGCACAACGTCATCTCTTCCGACCCGGCCCTGTGCTCACGCATCCTCAAGGTCGTCAACTCGTCCTTCTATGGGCTGCCCGGCCAGATCGCCTCGATCAACCGCGCGATCGTGCTTCTCGGGCTCAACGCGGTCAAGAACATCGCGATCGCCGCCAGCCTCGCCAAGCTCTTCCGCGGCGGCGACGTCACGCCCGCCTTCAACGCCAAGGACCTCTGGACGCACTGCAACGCTGTCGGCACCGCAGCCAAGGTCATCGCCGACATGCTCCGCATCGGCAACTCCGACGAGGCCTACCTCGCGGGCCTGACCCACGACATCGGCATCATGGTCATGATGCAGTACGACCGCTCGAAGCTCGCCGAGGTCATCGATATGACCGGCGCCGACCACGAGGGCGTGCCCGCCAACGACATGCTCGATATCGAGCTCCGCGTCTTCGGCGCCACCCACGAGGACTTCGGCCAGGCGCTCTGCAAGAAGTGGAAGTTCCCGGACGTGTTCACCCACGTCACCGGCCGGCACCACCACCCGCTCGAGATGCCCTCCGACGCCCGCAAGGTCCCGTGTGTTATCTACGTCGCAGACCGGGTCGCAGCTCGCCTCGGCCACGGCTTCCGCCTCGATCTGCCCACCAACGACATCGACCCGGCCGTGCTCGAGCACCTCAACATGACCGAGCACCAGGTCGAAGAGGTCATGAACAAGGTCCAGGAGCACATGGAAGCTGAAGGCGCCCTGCCTCTCTAACCGATAGTCCACTACCCCAACCCGGGGTACCCCCAGCCCGCGGAACCTCCGGCCCACATAAATATGTGGATCGGGCCCCGGGAGCGACACCGGACCCATCCGGCCCGTGCGGGCCCTGGCGAGCCGCCGAACCCGCTCGAGGCCGACAACGAGCTCTCTCTTTCTCCCTCCGGGCGGTCGCATGTATTGCATGCGACCGTCCACTTTTTTGCGCCGTGCTCATCGTGGCGTGCTCCGATCGCGTGCTGCACACCGCCTCGTGCAGACAATGCAGCACCGATGCCCCCCGACGCGCCATCCCGCCTGATCGTCCATGCCGACCTCGACGCGTTCTTCGCGTCGGTCGCCCAGCTCGACGACCCGGCACTCCGCGGCAAGCCCGTGCTCATCGGCGGCCGGGGCCCGCGGGGCGTCGTCGCCGCCGCCTCTTACGAGGCCCGCACGTTCGGCTGCCACTCGGCGATGCCCACCTCCATCGCCCTCCGACGCTGCCCGCACGCGATCATCGTCAAGCACTCGTTCGAGCGGTACCGCGAGCTGTCGCAGCGCGTCTACGCCGTGCTCGGCCGCTACTCGCCGCTCATCCAGCCGATGGGCCTCGACGAGGCATATCTCGACATGACCGGCACCGAGCGAGCCCTCGGCCCACCCGCCGAGTCGCTCGCGAAACTCAAGCGCGAGGTCCACGCCGAGACCGGGCTGACGATCTCCATCGGCGCGGGCCCAAACAAGTTCGTCGCGAAGATCGCCTCGGACCTGGATAAGCCCGACGGCCTGGCGCTGTTGCTCGACCAGCACACCGTCGAACGCACACTTTGGCCGATGCCCGCGACAACGATCCCCGGCGTCGGCGATGCCGCAGCCAAACGGCTCACGCGCCTCGGCGTCCGCACCATCGGCGACATCGCCCGCCTCGGCAATTCGACGCTTACCTCCGTGCTCGGCGACTGGGGGGCCGAGCTGGCTGCGCGCGCACGCGGCGAGGACGACCGCCCCGTCACGCCCGACCGCACCGCCAAGAGCATCGGGCACGAGCGCACCTTCGATACCGACGTGGACGATCCCGACATCGCGCGCACGATCCTCGCGGATCAGGCCGAGCAGGTCGCGCGTCGGCTGCGTGCGCACCAGCGCGTGGCGCGCACGGTCACGGTGAAGCTACGCCTGCCCGACTTCACGACGTTCACCCGCGCCGCAACGCTCGCGACGCCATCGAGCAGGACCGACGCGATCACGATCGCGGCGCGAGACATCTTCGACGGATGGGCATCACGCGCCTTCCGCCCGCTTCGCCTGCTCGGCGTGAGCGCGAGCAACCTCGCGGGCGAGGACGCAGAGCAGGCGGGCCTCTTCGACCAGGGCGAGGCGAAGAAGCAGCGTGCGCTCGACGCCGCAGCCGACTCGATCGCGGACAAGTTTGGCAAGGCCGCCATCCAGCGTGGCAGCGCCCTGCGCCGCGAAGAGCGTCGCGAGGGCGGGGCCGACGAACGTCGCGAAAAGCCGACCCGATAAGTATCGCCGTTTTCGACCTTAGAACACGCCATCGGTCCTTTTGTAACGGCTCGCCGGATGGGTGGACCCGCACCCCCGTGTCGGGCGTATCGATCGAGGACAACACCTGGCCCGAACGCTGGATGGTGGCATATTCCAGGCATCGGGAGCACGTCGGCAAGGAAACGCCGCCCCGGAACGGGAAGCCGAGGACAACGGCGTCGCGACGGTGCTCAGAAGTGTAGTTGGTGTTTTTTCCCAACTGAAGAAGAGTCATGAACAACGCAAAGAACTGTGTGCTGCTCGCGGCGATCGCCGCGACAGCGGGGTCCTCCTACGCCTTCACCGTCGTCACCGACGCCAGCCAAATGTCGACGAACAACGCGATGACCGACTTCGAGAACACCTCGATCTCGTCCCGCGGCAACACGTTCTCGCTCGACGGCCTGACGTTCACGTCCAACCGCGGAATGTCGACCGTCGACATCAGCCTGTTCCCCGTGAACGGCACGCACGTCGACGGCATGGCGCTCTTTCCCCGCCTCGATGGCGAGGTCCGCGCCCCCGTGTTCCCAATCGATATCGATCTCGCCACGCCCGTCGCCCAGTTCGGCTTCGGCTGGTTTGATCCGAACTTCGCCGGCAACGTCGCGGAGTTCTACGACGGCGAGGGCAACCTGCTCGCCTCCGTCGAGCCCACGCCCGGCCCGAAGTTCGGCGTGCACGCAGACTACGTCGGCGTGATGTTCGACGAGGACGTCATCGCACAGGTCCGCATCATCCCGGTCGAGACGTCCGACGTCTTCGCCATCGACAACATCTCGTGGGGTGCCATCGGCGAGCCCGTCCCGGCCCCCGGCACGATCGCCCTCGCCGCCGGGAGCCTCGTGCTTGGCACCCGCCGCCGCCGCGGCTGAGCCGAAGCGGGCCGCCGACGGTTCGCCCAAGCCCATCCGATCGCGCCGCGTTCCAATGAACGCGTCACCCGTCTTCCCAGCCCCGTCGCGATGCACTGTCGCGGCGGGGCTTGTTCGTCTGCGTCATGTGACTGGTGATGTCGTACGGATCAGGTCGCTCAGTAGCAGTTGTGCTTGCGAAGCAGTCCCGCCGATGTGGGGTCGATCGAAGCGAGAGCGCTCGCCGCACGAGGCCCAGCCGTGCCGTCGCCATAGGGGTGCGTGATCGTGGAGCGATCGAGCGCAATCGCAGATCGCCAGGCCGCGCGAACCGCGTCGGTGTTCTCGGCCGTTGCCGTGACCACGCTGTTGGGCGTCTCGCGTCCCGCCTGCCGCGGGCCGATGTTGACTGCCGGCAAGCCAACGACCGCCGCTTCGATCAGCGCCGCCGACGAGTTGCCAACAATCAAGCCGCCGCGAAGTGCGAGTCGCTTGAGCAGCGAAACGAACTGCTCGCGCGGCATGTGCGATCGCCGCACGACAGCCGCGGGATCCGCCTCGGCTGCCAGATCGAGCGCTCGCTTCACGCCCTGCCGACCGGGGTCGTGGTTCGGATCGAGCGCGAGGATCGCGCTGTCACCACCGATCTCGCGCCGAATCGCTTCGAGCGCGATCGCGGTTGCGTGCTCTTCCTCTTCGGGGTGTCGCCCGATCGGGTGCATCAGGAGCAGTACCGCGGGGTCGCCAAGCGCTGCCGCCGCCGCGTCGTCCATGGGATCGATCGCGCCGATCGCATCCACCGCCGGTGAGCCAACACAGTGCACGGTGGATTCGAGCTCGCCCATGCGCACAAGCCGCTCTGCGCTGGTCGGCGTCGCGGGCAGGTGCAGGTGCGCGAGCTTTGAGATCGCGTGTCGCATCGCTTCATCGGCAATGCCCTCGGCGCGATCCCCGCCATGGAGGTGGGCAACCGCGATGCCAGCGATCGACGCGGCACTCGCAGCCGCGAACGCCTCGATGCGGTCGCCCAGCACCACCACCCAGTGCGGCCGATGCGCCGCGAGGGTGCGCGTGAATCGTGCGATGCCCCGGCCTGTTGCCTCGGCGTCGTCCAGCCGCGTTGTTCGACCTGCGATCTGCATCGGCACCGAGTCGGTGATCGGGAAGTGCTTCTTCACATCGCGAAACGTCTCGGCCGGCGAGATCAGATGGCTGCCCGCCGCGACGACCTGTGCCTCGAGTCCAGGATGCTCGGTCACCGCACGGATCACCGGCACGAGCAAGCCAAAGTCGGCCCGCGAGCCGGTGACGACCATGACCCGTCGCGGCGCGTTGGGCGTGGCCGATTCACCCTCGCCCGGTCGCGCCGAAGGCTGCTCGTCCCAACCATCGCCAATCACGCCGCACCACCGAGCGACGCGTCGGTCGCAACGAAGTGCTCATCCATGACGCACGCACCAGCCGCGATGCTCGCCGCCGCGCGCCGACCGACAAACTCGTCGATGCGCCACGGCTCGATGCCCGTGCCAGGCCGACGGATCGTCAGGTCGGCGCGCTGGATCGCCTGCCCGGGCTCGATCGCACGGGCTGCAACAACACTCTGCCGGCTGAGCCACCGCACATCCAACTCGACGTCCAGCGCCCGCTTCTGCCCGTCACCAAGCATGCGCGAGAGCGTCGCATTATCCACGCCATCTACGCTGCCCGCACGTGCGCGCCGCACGTACTCGGCCATATCACCAGGCTCGAGCGATGCGGCGTGATCGGGCCCCGCGCGTGAGCAATCGTCGGTGAGGTGTTTCTCGAGCAAAGCAGCGCCAGCCTCGCCGGTCGCGATGCCGCCCGCCTCGACGCCCGCGGTGTGATCCGAGTACCCGGTCGGGCAGGAGGTGAGCTCGGCAACCGCTCGGCACGCGGCGATCGAAGCGTCGACCGGTGGCGTCGGGTAACTCGAAACACAGTGCAGAAATGCGAGCCGAGCGTGGCACGCCGCGAGCCACTCGCTCGCGCGTCGCACTTCATCCGCGTCGGCTGCGCCCGTCGACACGATCATCGGCAGGCCGGTCCGCGCGATCGCGTCGAGCAGCGGCTTGTTGATCACGTCTGGGCTCGCCGCCTTCATCGCGTCCCACGGCAGCGCCGCCAGCGCGTCGACGTGCTCGCAACTGAAAGGCGTCACGATCGCGTCGATCCCGAGTTCGTGCGCGTGTTCGATGATCCGCCGCATCTCATCGAGTGAGAGCTCGAGCCGCTGGAGCATCGAAATCGGATCGGTCTCGCCCGCGTCGCGCTGGTACGACGCGAGCGAGGCGTCGCGCGAGAGCAGGTCGCTCGCGCGAAAATACTGCAGCTTGATCGCGTCTGCGCCGGCCTCCGCGGCCGCACTGGCGAGCGCGAGCGCCCGCTCCGCGTCGCCGTCGTGATTCACGCCGATCTCCGCGATGATGTACACGCCGTCGCCGATTTTTCGTTTACCGATCCGCATGCGCGGGCTCCAGTTTCTGATCTGGGTCGCCCGCGCTGCGAAGCCGCTCGCGCAGCACTGCGTCGGCGACGACGAGGTCGATCGGTGTGTCGATGTCGATCACATCACCCTCGCCTGTTTCGATGCCGCGTCGGCGGACGCCGAAGAACGCATGCGGGCCTGTGCCCGCCTTTCGCACATCAAGCATCAGCGCCGAGCGCGTGAGTGCGATGATGCCGCCGTCCGGCACGAACGCGCGCGGAAGGTCTTGCCTGCGATAGATGTTGTGGTTGAGCACGTCGCCCTCCCACGGCCCCACGTTGCCCTCGTCGTCGAGCCGCGCTGTCCACCATGGGTGGTGCTTGCCCGCTGCTGCGTAGCTCTGCACAGAATCCGCGCCGGATTCCGCAAGTAGCGCAAGCGCTCGGTCGGAGAGATCGGCCGGCCGCACCGGCACGTTGGCGTAGAGGATGGTCAGGTGCGATTGCCGAGTCCCGGTGCTCGCGACGGCAGCTCGCGCGGCAGCGTCAACCGTCGCCGTGTCGGTCGCGTCTTCGGCCGATCGCTCGTGCACATCGCACCCCATCCGCTGCGCGAGCTCGAGCAGCGCCGGGTCATCGGAAGACACGAGCACCGAGCCGACACGCGAGGACCTTTGGGCGTGCTCGATCGTCCATTGCGCGCACGGCTTGCCGGCGACGGGGCGCATGTTCTTTCCCGGCACGCCTTTCGAGCCCGCTCGGCCCAGAATGATCGCGAGCGCACTCACGCGAGTTGCTCCAGCGACGCGGCACTGCCGACGATGCGTCGCCAGACGTCGCCCAGGCCGTCCTGGTCGGCCCGGCCAATGAGCCGATCACCCGCGAAGTCATCGAACGAAAGCGGCACCGAGCCGTCGGCGAGCACGAGCATCGCATCGCGCGATGTCGCACCAGACACGCCGGGCGGCAGCGGCAGCGGCGAGATTCGCTCGCCCGCTTGGGCACGCGGCATCGGATCGATCACGCACCCGCCGGTGCGCATCGTCCACTCGGCGAAGAAGGGCTCGATTTGCTCGTACACCGCGTCGCATCGTGTGATGCGAGGCACGATCCACGGCGTGCCGAAGCTCCCCCCCATCGCGGCACGTCGCTCGAGCAGCGACTCCAGGTTGCCGCGTGCGAGCGCATAGGCATCGACGCCGGTGATGCTCTGGTATGTCACCGCGTCGTGCGCGAGTAGGTCGACGGAGATGACATCCGGCATCGTGTCCGGGTGCAGCAGCGATTCGAGCACGTCCTCACCGACGAGCAGGTCCGTGCGCACATGCAAACACGCAATGGACGACGCGCGTGCGGTCATAACGATCTCACGCCACGCGGGGTGCAAGAGCGGGTCGCCCGCGCCCCCGAGGGTGAGCATCGCGTCGGCCCGACCGCGTGATTGCTCGCGGACGAGTCGGGCCGCGAGCGCGGGATCGATAGGGAGGCGCTCGGCGGGCTCGTCGCTGCCCGCGATCCACATCGCGCGCCGGCCGCCCGCGCGCCGGCCCGTGCAGAGCTCGAGCACGAGGTGCCTGGGCGTGGGCCCCGCGTACCGACGATGCTGATCGCTCAGAAGGCGTGCGAGTTCGAGCGATGTCGCGTCCGACGCGTTGCCGTCGATGTCCAGCATCGCCTCGGCGATGGCGCGCCGCCGCGCCGCGGAGTCGGGGATGCACCGCATCAGCACGTCACGCAGTTGGTCGGGCACTGCAACACAGTGGCCGGACGTGATCGGGTCGTGCCTCGGCGCGGGGGGCAGGTAGGTCAAGATGCCGCCGATGCTTGCCGCCCACGCATCGGTCGCGCTCGCGAGCTTGCCGGCAAGGCTCCGTGCGATCACGCACGGCACGAGCCCGGGCGCGGCTTGCGTGAACACAAGCCGATGCTTCGCGGGCGACTCGGCAAACCGCTCGATCACCGCGTCGGTGAGCACCGGGTCGATCATCGCCCAGTCCGGGCCGACGAGCACCGCCGCGTCGGCGCGTGTGCGTTCGAGTGTCTCGGCGACCGCGCTCGCGTTGAGCAGTTCATCGTGGACCGTGAGTCCGCCGATGCCGCCGCGCCAGGCCTGCGGCGCGGTGAGACGTGCCGAAGCGGTCGCGGCGTGCCGAGGGCCGAATGGGGACGCGTGCTCAACAACCTCAACAGTCAGCCCGGGGTGATCCTCGGCATCATCGAGCAGCGTGCGCACACGATCGGGCGTCGGGGTCAAAATCACGGCGTGATCCACGCGCTTGCACCGCGCGAGTCGCGACAGCGTGAGGTCGAGTAGCGTACGCCCGGCGTACAGCGGCTCGGCCAGCGGCCTCGGCCTCCCGAGCGACGACTGGTCCATGTCCGTCGGTATCACCGCGATGACCCGCGCCGCCGGCGTAGCGGTCGCGAGCACGTCGCCTTCGTCTTCGGGTGGCGGATCGCGCGTGATCTTCGCCGCGCCGCCCAGCGCCTCAAGGCATCCTTCGAGCAGCACGCCCACACGATCGGCGACCTCGGCGATCCAGCGCACGTTGGTTTGGTCGCGCTCGATCTGCGCACGCTGGCGATCGAGCTCGCTCGCGCCCGCGTCCATGTGGATCGCGCGGTCGGCGCGGAACCGCTTCAGCGCGCCGGTCTGGTTGAGGTGCTGGGTGAGCTCGTACGCGGCGCCGAACTCGCGGACGCGCTGGCCGTTGGTTTGTGCCGTGCCGATCAGCTCGTTGACGCGGCGTTGGTCCGTGTGGTGCTCGGCCATCGCGCCGAGCAATCTCTCGGTATCCCGCGAGATCGCCGCGACCTGCAGGGCATCGCCCCGCACCGTGCGCACCCGGTCCGCGACGCGCCGAAGGCGCTTCGTGTCTTGGGGCGTTTGCGTGGCGGGCAGGTCGAGCGGCGTATCCGGCAGTTCCGAGAGCACTTCGGCGAGCGGGCGAACAACCGTGTGCGATTTGGCGAGTCCGCCCTCGGTCGCGTCGATCGTCGTCAGCCCGCGCGCCTCATCGGTTGCGAACGCCTCACTAAACTGCAGCGCGTAGGACGCCATCTGCTCGTCGGTGTACACGGGCCGACCCAGGTGATCGGTCGCCTTGACCAGGTGCGATCCCATGCGGGCGATGCGTTGCCACTCGAGCATCTCGAGCGTGTTGAACGCTCCAAGCTCGCCGGCCCACACGCGATGGATCGCAGCCCCGGCCGCGTAGTACTGCCCGTCGGTGAACGCGAGGTCCTGCCCGATCAGCGCGACCGGATCGCACCCCAGATGCCTCGCGAGGTAGTACGAGAGATGCGCGACGGTCGCGCCGGCGGTGAGCGTGCCCTTGGGCACCGCCAGCTCGCCCAACAGCGTGTCGAGCCACTCATCGCGCGGTGTTCGGATCGCGCCGGGATATGCCTCGAGAATCGCGGGGTTGGCTTTCGGCTCGGCGATGAGCGTGATCCCCTCGACATCATCGGCGGTAAGGCCCTCGTAGAAACGTCTGGAAATCTCGTGGTAATCGAGCGCCGTGACGTAGTGCGGCTTGATGCCCTTGGCGAGCATGGGCTTAAGGACCGTCTGCGCCGCGATGATCACGCAGCGGTCGCGGACGCCCGGCGCGCGCAGTTGGTCGATGTTCCGCGCCAGGCTCGGGCCTGCTGCGACGCAGATCGCGGGGTGTCCCTTCGCCGCATCGGCGAGCTCGGCAACGCCCGGCGTTGTCGCGTAGCGGTCGAGGTTCTGCAGGCCGTTGCGCATCGTGACCTCGGCCTGCATGAGCGTGGTCACGACGGTTGTCTTGAGACCCTTGAGCACGAGCGAGATCGTCTCGCCGAACTGCGCCGCCGTCTTGCCCAGCCTCGGCACCGAGGGCGGGTGCTCGACCATCGCCACGCCGCTCGCGACGACACCTTCGACACCCCGGATCGCCCGGTGCACCGCGCCCGCGTCCTCAGGGTCGATCAGCAGCGCAACGTTGGTTTCCGCGAGCCACGCGGAACAATCGATCCGCTCGAAGACTGTGCGCAGGAGCGCAACGTCGGGCTCGAAGACGAGCATCACGCCCGTCTTCTTCAGCCGGTCGCCGATCGCCTCGACATGCAGGCCCAGGCCGAAGCCGAGCACGACGAGCCCCGGGCTCGCCGCGATATCGACGCGCTCGGCGAGCCGCGCCGCCTCGGTGCGTGGGCCGCGCTTCGATGCAAGCGCACGCTGCGTCCCGAGCGTGCCCGGTGTTCCAGACGTGATCGTCGCGCTGGGGCCCTCGGGCGTGTCAATCCACTCCACACCCGCGTGCGGCGCAGCCGACCGGATCGCGGCGACCGCGTCCGGGCTCGTGCGTTCCAGCGCGCGGAGGTTGCGCTCGAGCGTGGGCCCGTCGTGGGCATCGCCCGCTGGTGGTCCTTGTTGTGATTCCGTTGGCGGGCCCAAGCGAGTCTCCAGCGCACAGGACCGCGGGCGAAAATCGCCGCGATGCCAGCATTGCAGCATCGGCCCATCGTGCGCCCCGGCTGCAACAAGCGACGTCTCCGCGGGCCGAGGGCACGCCGACGCGCAATGATCGCCCATGTCCACGGGTGTGCTCAGCGTTGTGTCCGTTCGCCTGCTCGATGTTGCGGGCGCGTGCGTGCCCGGGCAGGTGATCGATCCGCCGCAGTTGCCCGAGGTACCGAAGCCCGCAGTCTGGTCCGTCTGGTTGCTCGAGCAGCCGATGTGGCCCGCGGTGGCGTTGGCGGTGGTGGGGCTGGTCGTTGCGTGGGTCTTGCTCGGCCGCGGCAAGGCGGCCCACGCGGGCATCGCGGCGCTCGCGGGTCTGGTCCTGGGCGGCGGCGTCTTTGTGCTGGGATCGGCGATCACGACCGATCGCGAACGGCTCGTCGAAGCCACTGCCGAGTTGGTCGATGTCGTGGCCCGGTCTGATGGCCCGGCGACTCGGGCGCTGCTCGATGACTCGGCACGCCTGTATTACATGCGCGCGCCCGCCGGCCTGGATGCCGACCAGATCGAGCAACTCGTCGCAAATCCCCCATACGGCCTCGTCACCTCGCACACCATCAAAGAGACCCGCGGCGGCGTCGACGACCGCGGCGTCGGCCGGATCCTGGTCCGCGTGCTCGTCGAGGTCGAAGGTTGGAACGCCCCCGTGCCCGCGTGGCTGCGCGTCGACTGGCGCATCGAAGATGGCACCCCGCCGAGGGTGCTGGTCATCGAGCCGATCTGGGTCAGTGGCGACAACAGCGTCCGCGGCGGCTAGCCCTGTCAGGCTGCGGCGCGCGTCTCGAGCTGGGCGCGAACCGCCTCGCCAGCCTTCGGATCGAGCGCGTTCCAATCGAGGCATGTTTCGAGGAGTCGCACCAGCGGATGGTCGCCCTCGCCGTCGTCATCGAGCTGGAAGACGCCCATGCTCCACGAGGGTGCCGCACGCTCCGTGATCGTGATATCGGAGAAGAGGTTCACATCGGTGTGCCGATCGTCGGCCTCGATTTTCGCGTAGATCATCTCGACCGCGTCGCTCGGCCCCTCGAGCAGCTGCAAGAAGTGGTCGCGATGGATCAGCAGGAACCCGGTCACGCCCGTCGGATCGTTGTTCTGGGCGCACTGGGCCTGGAGCTTGAGCAGCATGCCATCGTCGATGGCCGAAGCGGCGGTGCTCGTGTAGATGATCTGACGCAGTTCGTGTGACATCGCGATATCCCCTGGATTGCATTCCTTTCGGGTCCCGAACGAGGTGTCGTGAGAGAAAGGTGGCAGGCGACGCGGCGACTGCTGCCACACTTGGCCGGGCGGAGGTCCGATCATGCTGTCCTGATGGGTGGAGTCGTAACCTGCCATGCCGCGCGGCGATCGCATCAATCCGGGTCGGGCACGCCAACGAGGTACGTCGGCTTCAGCCGGGTCGCGGTGCCGGAACTCGTGCGCACGGTCTCGCGGAGCCCTGCCCCATTGAGCAAAAGCGTCGGATGGCGATCTCTGGACATCCTCAACCGCGTCGATTCGAGTTGTGGCGTCTCGGGATCGTGGTCGTCGCCGTTGAAGAGGCCAAGCGTTACCGAGCTGCGGTTCGGGCCGTGATAGAAGAACGCCGGCTCGCCCTCGGCACGCAGCGATCGCACCGCCTCCTCGGCTGCAGCCCGGAACTGTTCGAGCTCGTCACGCGTCGGCCTGCGGCGGTCGGCCCGGGCATACACCGCGATCTCGAGCGTGTAGAGCGCTCCGGGGTTGTGCAACGCCTTGGCGTACCGCAGGTCGTACTCGGGCGTGCGCCCCGAGCCAGCCTCGGCGGTGGGGGGGGCGAGGAACGCGCCCGCGAAGGGCGTCCGTCCATCGAGCGTGATCTGGCGGATTCGGCGGAGGTCGCGGGCTGCCTCGGGGTCGTCGGGGTCCTCGTACGCCCCGAAGGTCAGGACGGTGTTGTCGCGGCGGGTCTCGAGGTTCGCACCAGCAAGGCCGATGTCGCCGACCGCAGCGAGCACGAGTTCGGCGTCGCGCTGCTGGTCCTCGCCGCTGAATGCCGCGAGCACGATGCTCCACGCGTCGCGCCGGCCCGCGGGGTCGGCTCCGGCCGCGGCTGCTCGGAAGAGGTCCGCCGCCTCGTCCGGATCGAAGGTCCGCCGGGTCGACTCGCCCCGACTGCTTGTCGTGCGACCAGCCGCGAGATCGTCGGCCGCACCGGAGTTTCCATCGGCGCACCCCGCCAGTGCAACGCAGAGCATCGCGAGCACACCCAGACGGCAGCACCCCGAAACAGGGCCACGTGTTCGGGTGGTGTATGTATGCCCGATGTGGGGGATGCGTCGCGCCAGTCCGGCGGGAAAATGTGAGGAAAAGCGGTGCGTCCGGGTCATGGTTATTGTCCGTAAGTCGTTATTGGGTATGCGGTTAGTGCACTTAAGCCGAAACTATCGCGTTTTCAAGCACGCCTCGGTTTGCGGACGATACACACGGCATCGGCAGGATGGATCGCCCCTGGCCAGGACGGCCGGACCCTTCAGCGAACCGAAGTCGGTTTGAGGAGCATCAGAAGAACATGAGTGAAGCCTTGTCCATCACGAATCGGACCGCCGGTCGAGCCGACGCGAGCGATCGCATCGACGCCCGGACCACCAACGTCCGACGCCCCGCAGGCCCCGTCGAGGTCGCCGCGCCCCGCGCCGATGACCAAGTCGAGGTCTCGAGCATGGCTCGATACCTCGCGGAGCTCAAGACCACCTCGGGCATCCGTGACAACGTTGTCTCGGGCGTTCGCGAAGCTCTGGCCGACGGGTCGTACGACGTTGACCAGCGCGTCGACGCGATCCTCGATCGCGTGCTCGCCGACATCGACGATCTCACGGCCGAATAAATCGGGCCGCGAACGACTCTTTGACCCATCGTGTCCACGAGCCCGTGCCGCTTCGGCGGCGCGGGCCGTGTTCGTTTTGGGGCTCGCGTGATCTGCCCGCTCCGAAACTGAACTTGCCCGCTACTGCTGGCTCTCGAGATGCCCCGCGACGCGCGCGTGCGCCAGCACCGCCGCGCCGAGGATGCCGGCCTTCTCATCCAGCGAGCTGATCTCGACGCCCACCTTCTTGCACGCATCGGGGAACGCCACACGCCGGATCGCCGCTTCGACGAGATCGGCAAACGATCGCCCCATCGCCTCGGTCAGCCCGCCACCCAGCACGATCTGCTCGAGCGAGAGCAGCGTGACGACGCCGCCGATGTGCGCACCGAGCATGTCGGCCGCGAAGTGGATGACCTCGTGGGTCAGCTCATCGCCCTTTGCGTACGCCTCGGCGACGACGCCCGACTTGATCCGCGTGAGGTCTCCATCGACCAGCTCGGGGATGACCGACGAGCGGTTGGACTTGATCAGATGCACGAGGCGATTGACGATCGCCGTCCGCGAGGTGTTGTGCTCGAGCGAGCGCGAGCCGGGCGCTTGGTGTGGGAACAGGTGCATGTGCCCGATCTCGCCGGCCGTCATGGCGTGCCCGTAGTAGAGGGTGCCATCGAGCACGAGTGCGCCGCCGACGCCCGTGCCGACCCAGACGCCCAGCAGGTGCTGCGCTCCGCGCGCCGCACCGAAGCGGTTCTCGCCCCAGACCGCGACGTTCACGTCGTTGTCGATCACCGCGGGCACGCCCAGGCGCTCCTCGAGGATCTCGGCCAGCGGCATCTGGTTCCAGCGCAGGTTCACCGCCTCGAGCACGACGCCCGCGCGGTGGTTTACCGCGCCCGGCGCGCCGATGCCGACAGCGGCGAGGTCCTTGACCTTCACGTCCGCCTCCTCGCAGCACTCCTCGATAGCGCGGACGAGCCGATCGACCACGCCTTCGGGCCCGATCTCGGCCTTGGTCTTCTTCTTTTCCTGGGCGAGCAGCACGGGCGTGTCATCGAGGCCCGCGAGGGTCGAGGGCGCAACAACGCCGATCTGCATATTCGTGCCGCCGAGGTCGACGCCCACGATCGGGTGGTGGTTGGACATGGGCGGCTCTCCGGGGCGGGTCAGGGGGCGGGTCAGCACGTAGAAGACAGAACGACAGGAACCGGGGGTGCTCCGCAGGGGCGATCGGCTCCCTTGGTCGCGGGCTTGACGCCCAACGGCATTCCAAGCGGCGAGTGTAGAACCCACCCGGCCGCCGGTGCCGTCGCGGCGGGCCCCGCGGCCGGTTGGCGGGCTCAAATCAGGCGAGCGCGCACGAGCTTCGTGCCGGGCAGCACCGCGTCGGCCGCCTGCTGGGCGATTAAAAGCGCTGTCTGATCGAACGCCGGCTCGTTGTCGAGCAGGGCGAAGCAGGCCGAGCCTGAGCCGGTGACGTGGACCGGCAGATCGAGGCTGTCGCTCAGCGCGTCTCGCAGCGTCGCGAGCTCGGGTTGGACCATTTCGGCGGGCACCGCGAGGTCGTTAAAGAGACGCGACGCGACCGACGCGGGCCGACCCACGGCTGCCAGCACATCCACACCCTCGGCGTTGAATGCCCGGGGCGGGAGGTCGTCGAACGCCTTGTAGACCGCGGGCGTCGAGCACGCGATCGGCGGCAGCGCGAGCACGAGATCGCCGGTTGCCCGCGGGATGCGTTCGATCGAATCGCCAAACCCGCCGACGAGCGCTGGGCGGGGCGCGTTGAGCGTGTCGTCGAGGAAGAAGGGCACGTCCGAGCCGAGCGTTGCGCCGAGCTCGCGGAGGGTCTCGTCGGGCACGGGCAGGTCGAGCAGGTCGCGCGTGCCGCGGAGGGCAGCCGCGGCGTTGGACGAGCCGCCGCCCAGGCCGGCACCCGTCGGGATGCGCTTGACCACATCGGCGTGTACCGGCAATTCGCGGCCGAGGTACGCGCCGAGAACGTTGATCGCGCGGAACGTCAGGTCGCAGCTGGGATTCCAGTCGACCGCACCCGGCTGCGGGGCGTCGCCGGCAAAGCGTGTGAGCACGCTGGGCGAGCCCTCGGGGCGGACTGTGAGTGTGACGCTGTCGCCGAGATCGATCGCGTGGAACCACGAGCGGATGCGGTGCCAGCCCTTTCGAGCACCCGCAGTGTCGGCGGGCGCGACCGCCAGCGCAAGATTGATCTTCGCGGGCGCCACGCGCGTGAGCGATTGAAGATTGCCAAGGCGTTCCGGCTCGGTCGAGCGTGTCATGTCGAGGTCTCGATTGCGCAGTTGCCACAGAAACGCGGCGCGACAAAGGTATCCGGTTTCCGCTTGGTCGCGACACCCAGAGTGTTCGAAAGCAACAAAAACGCAAGTTCTGACACGGGTGCGGCGTACACTTTATGCGGGTGTCTTTTGCCGCGCGCACGTCGAATGCGTGCGGGAAAACACTGGCACTTGGAGGTCATACATATGCGCATCTCCGACGTGATCGCCGCGATCGAAACGCTCGCACCGCCCGCCTTTGCCGAGGAGTGGGACCGCGTGGGCTTGCAGGTCGGGCGCGAGGAGGCCGAGCTCGCCGGGCCGGTGTTGCTGACGATCGACCTGACCGAGCGAGTGCTCGCCGAGGCGGTGAAAGCCAAGGCCGGCGCGATCGTGTCGTACCACCCGCCGATCTTCGAGCCGCTCAACCGAATCACGGGGCAGACCCCGCGCCAGCGCGTGGTGCTCGGCGCAGCCGAGGCGGGCATCGCCGTCTACAGCCCGCACACCGCCCTCGACGCCGCGCCCGGCGGCGTCACCGATTGGCTCTGCGAGGGGCTCAGCGGGTCGACCGAGCCCGGGCGCATCGCGGGCGACTGCCGGGCACTCGTGCCCTGGACACGCGCCGAGCGCACGCGTGCGATCAAGCTCGTGACCTTCGTGCCGACCGACGCGCTCGAGAACGTGCGCAACGCGATGGCAAGCGCGGGGGCTGGCATCATCGGCGAGTACCGCGTCTGCTCGTTCAGCGCGCCCGGCACCGGCACCTTCATGCCTGGCGACCTGGCCAATCCAACGATTGGTGCCCGGGGTCAGCTCAGCACCGTCGACGAGCACCGGCTCGAGATGGTGTGCGCGCGCAGCGCGCTGCCGATTGTCCTCGACACACTCCGCGAGTTCCACCCGTACGAAGAGCCCGCGATCGACGTGCACGAGCTCGCGGGCGAGCCGGTGCGCTCGGTTGGTGCGGGCCGACGGCTCGTGCTCGATCAGCCCGCGACCCTCATCGAGATCGCCGAGCGCTTTAAAGCGTTCCTCGGCCGATCGCGCGTTCGGCTCGCGCCGCCCGATGGGCACGACCAAACGGTCAAGGTCATCGGCGTGGTGCCCGGCGCGGGCGAGAGTCTCGCGCGGGCTGCGGGCGAGCAGGGGTGCGAGCTGTTTGTCACCGGCGAGATGCGGCACCACCAGGTCGTCGGTGCGCTGCACGCGGGCATGAAGGTCATGGTCGCGGGGCACACCAACACCGAGCGGGGCTACCTGCCGCGCCTCGCCGATCGCCTCGGCGAGTTGTTGCCGGGCACCGAGGTCCGCTGCGCGACCAAAGACCGCGATCCGCTGGCGATCGTCTAAATGCACAATGCAGGGGCGTGGTGGTCTTACTCGTCGGTCGTCGTGACCTCTGGATCGCTCGGCGGGGCGTCGAAGTCGATCTGTCCCTGGTCGCTGAAGCGCGTCGATGGCCGATACACACGTGCATCGAAGAGCACGTCAGCGAGCACGCCCGGCGCGAGGTACGTGATCGATCCCTCGAGGCGATAGCGATGCAAGCCGGTCGTGAGCGCATCGGCATCGGCGGGCGCTTCCAGCGGGATCGCGGCGGGCAGCGTGATGCGTTGGGTGCCGAAGCGGCGGAGCGTCGCCTCGGGTGAGCGTCGGCCCGTGAAGACGCGCGTCCCATCGATCGAGAGCGAGTAGCTGGCAACTTCCAAGGGAAGCTCGTCCTGGTTGGTGTTCGTCGCGTCGAGGTCGAATTCGAGCACGACGCCGTCGTCGGTGCGCTCGGCGAGGCGTGCGCCGACGACCTCGAACGTGGGCGGCGTGTGCCCGCAGCCGACCGCAGCGAGCACGAGGGCAACAAGCACGGGTGCGCCGAGTCGTCGCAACGCAGACTTTGGTGTCGGGTGTATCACGCCCAGAGGGTAGCGAGCCGGCGAGCTGTCACGCGATTAGTCGATGCGTATCCAGTCCTCGGCGACGAGTTGCTGGAGATCGGGGCAGTGCTGGGCCATCACGATCATCTGCGTGTAGTAGGCGGTCTCTTCGATGTACCGAACCCAGTGGATCGTGAGCATGGTCATCGCCGCCAGCCCGATCCACGCGCCGATCTCTGCCGAGGGCCGGCGGCGCGCGTAGAGCAGGATGCCTGCGGCCATCGCGACGGTCGTGCCCTTCCAGAGCGCGAGGATTGCCGGCGAGTTCTGGAGCATCACCGCGCGGGCAAAGGGGTTGGACTCGATCATCCCGCCGTGGGTGAGAAACGTCACGGTCATGTAGAGGTCGCCCGCGCTCATCGCGACGATCGCGATGACCAAGGCAAGCACGCGAAGATCGCGCCTGCGAAGCGCCAGGTCCGGAAGGGCAGCGTGCATGCCTCGCACGTCGCGCATCGGCCCCGAGCGGGCGGACGCGGTCGTGCTGGTGCTGAGCTGGGGCTGCATCGGTGCCAGCCTGGACGCGGTAGACATGATTGCCCTCAATCGGCAGTCGCCCCCGGCATCACCTGCCGGTCAAGCAGGTGGGCTGGGGTAGACTCGGCCGAAGGTCCGTTTGTGCGGCCTGCGCCGCCTGCGCGGCACCGCACCGACGATGACCACCGAGGACCACCAAGGACCACCCAGGACCACGCGCCCATGACACAGCACGCGCCGCACCGAAGCCGCCGCACGTTTCATCACGGATCGGCCTGGCGGATCAAGCTGGGTCTCTACGCCGCGATGTTCTTGTTGGCCGGGCCCGCACTTGCCCGGCAGGTCGAGAACCCGACGTACGTCGACGACTCGCCCGCTGCGGCCGCGACGCTCGCGGGGCTGCCGGGCTTGCTCGCGACCGACAACGAAGCCGAAGCGGTGCGTGCGCTGCAGCGCCTTCTCGATGACGCCGGCGATCGCCTCATCGACGCGATCGACGACGACAACCTGTTCGTTCCCGTGCGTGATGTCGTGCACGAGCGCATGCTCGAGTCGCCCGCGCTGCTCGAGCGATACCGCGCTGTGGAAGGGCCGGCCGCGCGCCGCGCGCTCGACGCGGGCGACACACAACGCGTCGCCGATACGCGCTTGCTCACGGACGCCGGGTACGAAGCAGCCCTACGCATCGCGCAGCAACTCCTCGAGCTCGGCGCCTTCGACGCGGCCTACCGCGCGCTGCTTGATGTCGAGCGGCATCCGGCGCGCACCGGCCAAGCCGGCGCGGACGCGGCACAGCTCGCCGCGACCATCGCGCGGTATCTCGATCGGCCCGGGCCGCGCGAGCTGGCCGTCCGCTGGCATCAGGAAGCTGGCGGCCAGGGCGCCGTCGACACGGCCCCGATCGAGCCACCCGCGTGGGCGGAGATCAACCAGCAGGGGCCGCTGGTGGGCGCCGCAGGCGTCGAGGTATCGGGGCTTGTGCCGACGCCGCTGCATGTCGTTTCGATGTCGTCGCTGACCTCCGCGGACAGCCGCAACGTGCGCCCGCGCACGACCGAGGACTTTCGGCCGTGGTCGATGCCCGTGGTGGTCGATGACGTCGTGTTCGTCAACGACGGCCAGACGATCGCAGCACGCGACCGCTACACGCTCGCCGAGCGCTGGAGCGCCACCCCGCCGCCAACGCCCGAGATCGCCGACGATCTCGGCGCGATCCCCGCGCTGCGTTCGCACCAGCGCAACCGCATCGAGGATTCCACGACCGTGACGGTGTCGGGCGACCTGGTCATCGCCGCGACGGGCCTTGCCGTGAGCGAGGGCCGGATGGGTGACCCTCGGCTGCACGCGCTCGATCGCAGCACGGGTCGCGTGCGCTGGTCGGTCTACCTGCCGGCGATTGATGACCGGCTTGAGCAGGCCGCGGTGCGTGGGCCGGCGATCGTGCACGAGGGCGTCGTGGTCGTCGCGGCCCGCAAGTTCCTCCGCTCGCGCCGCACGGTCAGCGCGTACCTCGTCGGGCTCGACGCGTACACGGGCGACCAGCGTTGGATCCGCGTAATGGGCAGCATCGGCTCGCTGCCCTTCGCCAACACCGCCGGCGCAACAGAAACCGCTGCGCTGCGCCACGGCGTGATCTTTCGCGCCGATGCGCTGGGCGTGGTCACCGCGATCGAGGCCTACTCGGGTCGGCCGGTCTGGGTGCGTCGCCTCGGCGGTCAGCAGCGCGCGGGCCGGGGCGCGAGCACGCCTTGGTCGACCGCGGGCCCGGTCTTCGATGGCGATTCGTTCATCGTGCTCGCGCCCGATCGCAGCGAGGTGCTCCGGCTCGATGCGCGCACCGGCGAGTTGCTCGGCCGGCGCGGCGCGTCGGCGCTGGGCGCGCCCAAGTACCTGCTCGGCATCGGCGACTGGCTCGTCGGCGTGAGCACGGATCGCGTGCAATTCGTTCCCAAGGCGTCATTCGAGCAAGACGCGTCGCGCGTCGTCGGTTGGGGCGCGCCGATCGCGGGGCGGGTGTCGGTCGCGGGCGATCGCGTCGCGGTGCCCCTACCGACCGGCCTTGCGCTGGTCGGCCCCGAGCGTGTCGATGCGCCGCAGGTGATCGACCTTGATCGAACGGGCAACGCCGTGACGCTGGGCAGCCAGATCATCGTGGCGGGCGAGGAAGAGCTCGCGAGTTTTCTCGTGTGGGAGGAGGCCGCCGCGGCGCTGCTTGCGCGTCTTGAAGAAGACCCCGCGCGCCCCGGCCCTGCGATCACGCTCGCGGATCTCGCGTACCGCGCTGAGCGTGTCGAGCAGATCGTGCCCGCGATTGATCGTGCTCTGGCGGCGCTGGATCTCGACCCGCTGGCGGAGGGCAACCGCGAGACGCGTGCGCGCCTCTTCCAGATTCTCCATGAGATGGTCGAGGCGAGCTTGCTCGCGCGGTCGGGCAGGCCCGACGGCCGCCCGACGATCCCGTCGCCCCCGATTCTTGCGGACGTGATCGATCGCATGGGCCTGACCGTCGGCTCGCGCGACGAGCGCGTCACGCAGCTCATCGCGCGGGGCTGGTTGCTCGAGATCATGGGCAAGCCCGTCGAGGCAGCGGGCAGCTACCAGCTCGTGCTCGACGATCCGGCGCTGGCCGCGGGCACATGGGATGGCCCGGACTTGCAGGTGCGCGCCGAGCTCGAGGTCATCCGCCGCCTACGGCGTTTGCTGCTCGATGTCGGTCCCGATGTCTACGCGCCCTTCGATGCCGACGCGCTCGCGGCGCTCGACGCGATCCGCGCGGGCGGGTCGCAGGCCGATGCCCTCGCGTCCGCAGCACGCTTCCCCGTCTCGACACACGCGCCCGCGCTGCTGCTCGAGGCGGCGACGCAGGCCAAGTCGCGAGACGATGCCGACGCCGAGACCCAGGCGCTCCGCACGGGCCTGCGCAGCGCAGCATTCTCGCGCACTGCCGGACGCACGGTCGATCCTGCACTCGTCGGCGAGATCACCGGCCGGCTCGCGGCCCGCCTTGCTCTGGACGGTCGAACCACCGCGGCGGGCGAACTCCTCCGTGAGGTGAAGCAGACCGATCCGGGCGTGGTCGCGACCGTCGACGGCGAGCCGCTCGATCTCGCCTCATTGCTCGCCGGTTCCGACGCGCCCGCGACCCGCGTGTCGGCACGCTTCGGTGCCGACCTCGCGCCGGGCGGTGTGCTAAGCGGCTGGCGGGTGATGGAGCCGGTGTTGCCGGGCGCGGCGGCCGTTGATCGCGTGCTCATGGCGTCGCCCGGTCGCGACACGCTCGGGCTTTTCGATGCCGTGCCGGTTGGCGATGACCAAGACGGCAAGGCCCACACACTCGCGCAGCGGTGGACCCTCGACGTCGGCCCGCTGCCCGCGTCGCTCGTGCGCATGTCACGCGACCACGCGATCATCGCGACGCGCGGCGAACGCGGGCTCGATCTCCGCCGGGTCGAGCTTGGCACGGGAACGATCTCGTGGACGACCGACGCGGTTCGTTCCGTGCTCGACGAGCGTGTTGGCGGTGGCGAGCGTTTGCAAGACGGCGACCTGCCGGCGATCGCGGTCACGCCGCTCGACACGACCGTCGAGCTCTCTTCGCTCATGCTCGCGGCCGACGACTCGACGGTGCTCGCCGTCGAGCGGTCGGGGCGGGCCGCGGCGTTCGACATCGCCAGCGGCCGGTTGCTCTGGGCGCGCCAACTGTCGCCGCGAATCCTCTATGACATCGACGCGCAGGGCGGCGTAGCGCTCATCGCCGGCGTCGCGTTCGGCGCGACAGCCAACACTGAATTGCCCCTCATCGAGGCGATCGAGCTGCGCAGCGGCGCACTCCGCTACGGCTCGGGCACGCTCGAAGAGCGGCCTCGCTGGGTCCGGCTCGCGAGCGGCGGATCGGCCGCGATCGCTGGGCTCAGCACCCGCCTGATCTCGATCGATCTCGAAGAGGGACGCAGCAACTGGGAGCTTGTCGATGCTGCGATCGCGTCGAGCAATGGTGCGTGGGTGCTGCCCGATCGCCTGGCCGTGCTCGGCGCACAGAACGCGCTCTACCTCATCGCGACCGAGACGGGCCTGGCTGATCCGGGCGTCGTCGACTCCCGCGGCCTGCTCCGCGCTCGCGGCGTGCCCGAACTCACGCGACGTGGGTCGATGCTCGTGCTCTCGACCGCTGAGGGTGTCGTTGCGATCGATCGCGATGGCTCGCTCGCCGGGGCCGACGCGCTGGGCTTCGGGCGATTGCTGCCCGCGGTAGTCGGGACGGAGCACATCGCGGTGCTCGACGCGATGGCCGAGGGCACGCCGCGCGAGGGCCAGCCAAGCACGCACGTGCTGACGGTCCACACGATCGACTCGGTTCGCGCTGTCGGCACGGCCCGCGTCCTGCTCGCGCACGCGCCGCGAACAATGCACGCGCTGGATGGATTGCTTCTGATCGGCGCGGGCCCTGATACCGCTGTTGTCAGCGCGTCGCCAGCACCGCTTCCGACTGTGGAGCCGTAAGAGCCCGATGCCGCGAAGTGCGAGTGGCGCCGCAGGTTTGCGTTGCGCTTGCGGTTACGACGTCGACGGGGTCTCGGCTGGCGTGCTGCCGGTCTCTATCGCGGTGATCTTGTCGAGTCGGCGTTGGTGCCGGCCGCCCTCGAAGGGTGTGCGCAGGACGACGTCGACGATCTGCTCCATGATCTTCTGGCCGAGCAGGTCGGCCGAGAGGCAGATGATGTTCGCGTTGTTGTGGCTCTTGGAGAGCTGGGCGGTGAGCTCGTCGTGGACGAGCGCCGCGCGCACGCCGTGGACTTTGTTCGCGGCGATCGACATGCCGATGCCCGTGCCGCAGACCAGCACGCCGAGTTCCGCGTCGCCGCGCACGACCGCGGTGCCAACCGCGTACGCGGGCTCGGGGTAGTCGCAGGCGGTGCCGGGCTCGGGGGCGATGAGTTCGACGCTGTGCCCCTCGCGCTCGAGCTTGTCGCGGAGGAGGAGGGCAGAGTCGATGCCGCGGTGGTCGGAGCCGAGGAGAATCTGCATGCGAATGGGCCCTTCGAGAGCGGTGTGCGATCTGTCGCGTGTGCCCGGTGCACTACGGCACGCGGCGTGTGATTGTTCGCGGTTCGGCACGGTTTGGTCGCCTTGCCGCCGCGGGTGAAAGCTCAGGTTGGTGACGGCGGCGTTGAGAGCCGCGTGTGGACCATTTCCGCGATCTGGGCAGCGGTCTGGCGGTAGACCTCGGCCGATCCGCCGATGGGGTCCGAGACGTCACCCCCCGCGGGGTCGAGCAGGTGGACCCTGCTGTCGGCCGTCGGATCGAGCGAGAGGATCGCGTCGCGGTGGCTCCGCGTGAGGGCGTAGATCTCGTCTGCCTCTTCGAGCATCGCGCGGGTCAGGGCGCGCGAGCTGTGAGAGGTGCTCGGGTTGACGCCCATCTCGGCGAGGGCCTCGAGCCCTTCGCGCGTGGCGGGCGCACCGTCATACGCGGCGACGCCCGCCGACGATGCCTCGATCGTCATGCCGGCCGGCACGACACCGGGCGCGAGCGAGCTCGCCAGCGCCTCGGCCATTGGGCTTCGGCAGGTGTTGCC
>ERZ1740070.570-NODE-570-length-24883-cov-14.769172_pt1 | contig 24883 bp, 22 predicted proteins | sample MGYA00581734_ERZ1740070 | MGnify/ENA primary metagenome ERZ1740070 (study PRJEB43018, sample SAMN04849744) | marine metagenome | isolation source: floating plastic debris | place: Pacific Ocean | collected 2008-09-01 | study: EMG produced TPA metagenomics...
GCTGTTAGGGAAAACTCAATACGGTGGGTTTTAGGGCGGCGTCCCGGCCCTAACCATGGGAAGCCCCGTATGCGATTTAGGGTAACTTGGCTACTTCCGGAAAGGGAACTCGGAGGGACCCCAAGCAACAGCTTTAAAATCCACACCAACCGCTCAACCCATCATCTAAAACCATAAGCTCAATCCTTAACAAGCCTCAGTCTTGGCCAGATGGCTGCACTAGCCGCTCAATTCCCCCCAACCATCCCAACCAAACCACCACCACAATCCAGTGCACCACCACCGCAGGCCATAGGGAGCCCGTCAGTAAATAAAGCACCGTACAGATTACGCCCAGCAAGGCAGCCAACCCCAGAAAAACCGGTTGTCGAAACATGAAATACCCCTGTTTATAAAGGGTTAACCCATTAATCGGATGATAAATTACAAACAAAAATAAGCTCAGACTGCTCCACAGCCAGATCGTCGCTGTCGTCTTTCCTTCCCCAGGGTGAGGTAGCAACAACCCTCGAAAGACGATCTCTTCAAATAATGCCGGAGCCACCAGCGTTTGCAAGACTATCCGCCAGCGATTTTCAGTATGCACCTGCCATTGCAAAAAACCTGAAAAGAATCCAATGGGCAGTGCAAAGACGGCATACACAGCAAATGCCACAGCCGTCAGCCCCAGGCCCCTAGCATCAGGTACCGTCGTTAGAGCAACAACAATTCGTTCCCACAAAAGACCAACCATGGCCACGACTACTAAACGTCACGATAACAATTTAATCGTGCCATGGCCCGCTCACGGTTCTCACTATCCTGTAGTGCCTGGACAACAGCTTGCCCCTGTTCAAAGGCTCCTACTCGTCCATAGGCAACTGCAATTTCCTCATACACACTGCCACGATCCCCCGTATCCTCTACCACCAAATCCTCACGAATCTGGAGAAACTTTGATTCCTCACCAGGGATACTTTTAGCCACCTCAAACGCCCGGGCTAAAACCGGCAATACCTGGTCAGGTTGTTCTGCTTGAGTATAGAGTTCCGCTATTCGTAGCAGCTGGGTAGCCCCAGTATCAGAGGCACTGTAAACCCGCCCTAAGAGCCGCACTGCTTGGTCACGCTGCCCCGCCTGGAAGTAGCGCTCTGCAATTTGCAGCATGTCATCTAGCTCAAGATGGGTGATATCACGAGACTCAATAACATCTAATGCCTTTGCATACTCTTCTTTTTGAAGTAAACGATCAACCAAGAGCGTTCTCCATAGGGGATTTTGAGGTTGGGTTTCGGCAATGATCTCAAAGAATCTGAGGGCAATATCGTACTCTCCCATCTCAACCCAGCCAGTAACCACCGTTTGCAATGTAAATGCGTCGTCTGAGTTGGTTATCTGCTCCTGCACCATTCCCAATACCACCTCCAGCAGGTCAGTTGCCGTCAGTCCCGCTTTCACACGTTCTAGCGCAATAACATTCAGCGCCTCTAACCGATCTGAAGAAGACTCTAGAGCCTCTGCCGCCCGAATAGCCTGGGCCATGGTTGCATCTGAGTTTTCTAGGCTGTCAGCCTGTCGCTGCTGTAGTCCGATACCCATCAGAGCCAAAGCATAGTTACTTGAATACGGTTTTTTTGTTCTCTCAGCCATGGCAAAGGCCGCATCAAAGTCACCCGCTTTGGCATGGGCCACGGCCACATCTACCCAAGCTCGCCGCCGAACAGAGTCATAACTCGGGTCAATCCGATCGAGTATATCCATGGCAAACGCAATCTGTCCCGATTGTGCAGCTGCCCTGGCAACACCTCCGTAGGCCCAGTCTTGATTGAAAATTGTTGCTCCCCCTGACTGCTTGATGGCAACAAGGGTTTCAATTGTCGAAACCGCCAGCTCATAATCTTCAAGCTCAATTGCCCGCTTGATCATGTCTTCTAAGACTTCATTGCGAGCATAGTCTTGTTCAATGGTTTCCGTTGATGCCAGTGCCTGTCGTAGCACATTGCTAGCGGCCTCAGTATTGCCAGCTTCGGTATAGTGGGTCGCTAGGTCCAACAGCCCATCCACCTTAATTCGACCGCCAGGGGCAGTCGATAGGGCGGTCAAAACTGTTTCGGCAAATCCTGCATTGACCAGTTTTAGGGTGAAACTGGGACCTGGATAGCCGTCTGTTGTAATCACAGTAACGGCTTGATCAAAATATGGCTGTGCCTGGTCTTCATCTCCCGCTGCTGCTAGATATAAACCAATATCGGTCAGGGTGCGAACCGTGGGCTGGTCAAGGGTTAACAGCTGTACCAAGTTTGCCGCCCGATCCAACTGGCCTAACCGGGCTGCGGATAGGGCCGCACTACCGATGACATTTTCTCGATAGTAGGGTTGCTCAATGGACTGTGCTAGCTGCATTGCCTGGTCAATGTCTCCCGCTTTGGCATAGACAATGGCGATGGGTTCCACGGTCTTGTCTCGCCTCAAGGCGTCGGCATAGGTAACCGCTTCGGCCTGTTGCAGTGCCTGGGTGGCTATTTCAGCTGCAGTGATGCTTTCACCCAGGGCCATATACCCCTGGGCAATTGTTGTCAGACGGTTGGCTTGTATTTCGTTCCCTTGCACATTGGGGACCAGTTGTTGTGCCTGGGAGAGAAGTGCTAGGGCGGTGGCTTGGTCTTCGATAGCGCCGTAGTCTGTGGCTATCGTGGTCAACATGCGAATTTTGAGGGCGCTATGGCCCGCTGGTAATTCTTGGGCTGCCAGGGTTGCTGGGGCGAGCACAGTGCGAACGGCGTCTGGTTCACCTAGTTCAACCAATTGGTCTATTTCGTGGACCAGCCACCCGGAACTACCGCTATTGGATGCAATAAAATCTTCAAAAATTAATGCTCTTGCACCGGCATCCCTGACTGTTCTGGCAAACCCTAGGGCCTTGGCAAGATGGTTGGCTGCTGGTTGTATCTGTCCTTTTCTTAGGCCCTGACGCCCCCACTGTGCCCGGACGGTTACCTGATTGCGCTGATAAAAGCCGGTTTCATCGATGCACATTTGCGGTGCCTGTGCCTGTGTCTGTGCCTGTACTTGCAGCTGAGGCATTGACACCCCTAACCATCCCGCCAAACAACCGAGGGCTATCCAACGTTGGCTAAACAGTTTTATTTTCTGTTGAGTGCTCATGGGGGCGGTTAGGGAAAGTAAATGGGGTAGTAGACGGCCCCGGTGGGGAAAGAGAATTTGTCTGTAGCCGTTCTAGCACTGGCGAATGTACTTCAGCCGGGGGTTGGCAATGCAAATCATGTGTCTATCTGTGGGAATGTCTACAGTGGGACAACGTATGTTTACGCGTATCAGCCATGTTCAAATTCACGGCCAGTTTCCCATGGGCGACTTGTGCTGGATATCTGGACCGTTGTTTGGTTGCGACTATTAAGCGAACGCGTGAAAATATAGGTAGCCATGTCACGCCAATTCGCCTTGAACACTACTGCCAGTCACTGCCACGAAAAAGCCATCGATCAACAGCAGACTGCCCGCACTGATGTTGCCATCATCGGTGCCGGTGTTGTGGGGCTAACCCTGGCCTGCGCTCTACGCCACAGCGGCCTCTCCGTGGCAGTGATTGAAGCCCAGAGTCAGGCCAAGGCGGCGGCCCGTGAGCGAGCCTATGCGTTTTCCCCCATGTCGGCGCGAATTTTTCAGCAGATGGGGCTGTGGGAACAGGTGGGACCCTACATCACCCATTTTCAGCGGGTGCGCATGTCGGATGCGGAGTATGGCAAAGCGGTTAATTTTTATCCTACCGATAGCCCCGTCGATGCGGTTTACTATGGCGCAGAGCATCGGGTACTCATCCAGGCCCTACAGGGGTTAGCAACTAATATTCATCGCATCACCGCCTATTACGACACCACCCTGACGGATATTCAAGCCACCGCGACGGATACCCGACTTCTCCTGGAATGTGACGGTGAGCGGCAGACTTTGCATACTAAGCTGCTGGTGGGGGCTGACGGTGCCCGCTCTAAGATTCGTGACTATGCGGGCATTCGCACGTCTGGTTGGGCCTATTGGCAATCGTGCATTACGACGGTGCTTGCTCCGGCAAAGTCCCACCAAAATACGGCCTACGAAAAGTTTTGGCCCAGTGGTCCGTTTGCTATCTTGCCGATTCCAGGCAATCGCTGTCAGGTGGTGTGGACGGCACCCCATGCCGAAGCCGAGGCCATGTTGGCCCTGCCTGAAGACGCTTTTATGGCAAAGCTGCGTCGCCGCTATGGGGATGGCATGGGTGACCTAATGATGGTTAAACCACCGATGATGTTTCCCGTGCGGTTGATGCACAGCCATCGCTATGTGCAACCTGGGATTGCGTTAATCGGTGATTCGGCCCACTGTTGTCACCCGGTGGGTGGGCAGGGGTTAAATATGGGCATTCGTGATGCGGCCGCCCTGGCTAAGGTTCTACATGCTGCCCATGCCCGCCAAGAACCCATTGGGCATATCCGAGTCCTGAAGCGCTACGAACGTTGGCGACGTACTGAAAACTGGCTAATTTTAGCCATGACTGACCTGCTAAATCGCCTATTTTCTAACCGTCTGCTGCCCCTGCTGTGGCTGCGTCGCACCGGCTTTTGGGTAATTGAGCATGTGGTGCCCCTAAAGCGAATGATTCTGCGGGTAATGACCGGGTTCTTTGGTCGGCAGCCGATTATTTAGGGCGAGCAGCGGCTAGATGAATAGTCGCACCAACATGGCCAATAAAGGGTTGACTAGGCAACTCTGTTGGCATTGTGTGAATTACCTTATCAGTATATTAAAAAATCTACATGCATTGTTTTATACAACTTTGCCGTATCGTAGAATACTTACTACGCTTTTTAGCGTAAATGTTCCTCCAATTAGCTGATGTACTGACGTTTTTAAGTTTCTATTCTTTGTATCAAGGGTGTCAAAGACAATTGGTTTTAGACAATTAACGCATTAGCCACAACAGAATCACTGAAGGATCACTACGGTTTGTGGCGTTGCTGAGTCTCGGGATAGTTTTATCTGCAAGGTGCTGATTTACGGCATTTTTGATGGATCGATGTATCCCCTGGCTCAGCTATGGCTGACTTGTTGCTAATGCTCTAATTAATTGTCTATACAAATCTCATCTACGCATCGAACACCTTACTTTCAGGATATGTGCCATGCAGGCCCTCGCTACATATACCCATTCTCTATCCTTATTTAATAGCTCTTCTACACCCGTATCTAAGCCTCTAAACATGCAGCGTGCGGGAACTCGGTATTGGAAAACGCTGGTGGATAAGGGGGTACCTTCGGGAGAGGCGCGGGAACTTGCGATCGCAATTATCAACTTCGTCTACCTAGACAGTCCGTTGTCGCCCCATCAGAAGCATCTAATCGGTCGTTACTACCGACACATTTCTACCCTAGAGCTGTTGTCACTACAGTTTTGTTGACAGTTCAGTACGGACAAAGCGTTGCCCCATAAGGACTTCGCCAGGCCAGCTGATGCGATGCACAGGGCCTATGTGATCAACGAGTGTGACGAATCGGGGTCTAAATCACACTAACCATCCAGTAGTTTGAATAGATTTACGAAATAGCCTTTGCCTTTTTTGTAGAGGCCTTACACGGGGACCAGCACAGTCACCAAGTGGGTTTGTTTACTAATGAGATTTCTTTAGCAAACTCTTCCCCTTGGCTGAGGATTCTGTCAATAAAGCAATGTTACGGTTTCTACGACTGTCGCTGCCTGAGTCACTTATACCCGCTGATTAGGAGGGGGATACTATGCAAGCATCTGTGGCCGTTTTTCCAGACGTCAAACCACCATCAAGCCGAAAAAAATCTAAGCGTGCAAAGCTTAAGCGTATTGGTGCCAGGCACTGGCAACAGCTGATGAGAGTTGGTGTGCCCCAACAAGACGCAAAAGACCTGGCGATTGCAGTGGTTCGCTACACCTATCTTGCCTGCAGCCCGTCATTCGAAGAAAAACGTCTCATTGGTCGCTACTGTCAGCACCTGGGTGCCGCCGGTCTGTGGCATCTAGAATTGTTACTGGGCAGCTAGGTTTTAAGCTGTTGTGGTGAGTTTTGAGTTGGAAATGTTAACTCAAAACTCAGTTAATCTAAGCCGATACCGCCAGCAGTTCATCTAGTTTTTGACTTGCATCGAGCGCGTGGATCGCATCGCAGCCGCCGATGTGCTCGTCATTAATAAAAATCTGTGGCACTGAGCGCTTACCGTCGGAGCCTCGGGCCACCATGACATCTCGCGCCTCTTCGTCCCCATCAATCACATATTCAGTAAAATCTACCCCTTTATTCGTCAAAAGTTGCTTAGCGCGAATACAAAAGGGGCATCTCATCCAAGTATAAATTTCAACCTTTGCCATTATTGAGTGATACCTAAGTTCGAAACTGCTGGTGAGATCCTAACGCATCTGTTTGCCAGAAATCTGTCAGATACGACGCTTAAAAGTCCACACCGCGCTTTAGTTCTACACCGCGCTCAGCATAGTGTTTGTGGTTAAATACCTCGGAATGGGCGCTAGCCAGTTGAAAGTAGGCGGGCGGATTTTTGCATCGCCCCGTAATAATCACCTCTGTATCCTTGGGTTTACGCAGCAATGCCTGGACAATGGGCTCCTCGGGTAGCAGCTCCAGGTCTACGGTGGGGTTAAGCTCATCGAGAATAATGGTCTTGTATAGACCCGAGGCAATGGCCGTACGGGCAATTTCCCAACCGCGCTCGGCCTCTACATAGTCAATGGTTTGCTGCTGTCCTCTCCAGACGATGGCATCGCGGCCACAGCGCTGATGATCCACCAGGTTCGGGTAGCTCTGACGCAGGGCGGCAATGGCGGAATCTTCGGTATAGCCCTTGCCCCCCTTAAGCCACTGGATAATCATTACCCGGTGGGATTTGTCCTGGCTGATGCCAATGCCGATGGCCTGGAGTGCCTTGCCCAGGGCGCTGGTGGACTTACCTTTACCGTCCCCCGTGTAGATTTCAATGCCGCTTAGCCCCGGAATTTCAGAGGTGGCATAGTGCTGGGGCTTCATTTCTGAATGCAAATCGGCGACGTCTAGTAGGGCCGGGGGGGCGCTACGCCCCGTGGCAATAATTTCTAGATAGTTGGGCTTTTGGCGCAGGGTGCGCACCACATCGTCAATGTCTAGTAGCTCCAGGTCTAGCACCGGGTTAAGTTCATCGAGTACCACCACAGAATAGAGACCCGATGCGATCGCACCCTTGGCCACATCCCACCCCCGCTGCGCCTCCTGTTTATCAAACTTAGTAATCTCATCCACACCAAAATACTCGGCTCGCCCGGTGCGCACCTGATCGATCAGGTGGGGAAAGCCCTGCTGTAGCGCTTCAATAGCTGCATCTTCGTCATAGGTGCGGCCCGGTCCCTTTAAAAACCGCAGCAGCAGCACCCGACTCTCCATAAAGGTTTGAATCCCAAGACCAATGGAGCGCAGCACCACCCCAAGCGCCACCTGGGATTTACCCTTACCTTCGCCATCGTAGACATGGATTTGCCCCACCATACGCTCTGACGTTTGCTGAGCGGTGCGAATACCGATGCCGGAGCGAACCATGGGGAGGGTAAAAGAATAAGTGAGCGGTCTTTGATTGTAGCGCCTAGGAATGGACCCCTTTTGAGTTCTCAAGGTTGAATTTTGAATTGCAAAATGCGCCCAATTCAAAATTAAAAACTCAAAATTCACAACTATAGGATGTTCTTATCCCCAAATTGGGTATACCCTAATGGCTGAGATTCTCAGGCAGGTCATGGGCGAACTTGAGCCAGTGTTTCCGTTTAAAGCGGTCATATTTCAAATTTTATTTTTATTAGTGGCCATTGCCTTAGAAGCGATGGTGCTACGTCAGAAAATGCGCCTTGGGTACAGACAAAGCGTGCGCTATGCGGCGGCGGTTAACCTGCTGGCGGTGGTGGTGGGGTGGTTTGCCTTTTTGGCCATCGAACCGCTGATTGAGCCGCGACTCCAGGCCCAGGTGATTAGCTATGTGCTGTTTGATAATTTAATCAACAACACCCTCAAACCCCAGATGGGTTGGATCATCTTGGTGGCCGGGCTGGGGGCCTTTTTTATTACCCTGATAATCAAGCTCAAAGGGCTTGAGCTATTGATGCGGGCCGTGGGGACCTGGAAGTTGCCGGCCAAACCCAAAGACCTGAGTCGTCAAGAACGCTATAGCCGTTCGCGCACCGGCACCACCCGATACCAGGAGGCTGCATCCCAGTTTGCGATCGCAGTTCTCCAGGCCAATGCCCTCAGCTTTAGTGCCATTCTGTTACTTTTGGTGCTGCGGTCTTATATTCTCAGGAGTGTCGCATGATTGACATCCTCAAGGACGCCATCAGTAAAATCCGCGCCCTGATTACGCCCCCCAGCTATTTGTCGTGGCAAACCTGTTTGCTACTGAGTTTGTTTTCTTGGCTCATGGCCGCCATTGCCGAAAGCAGTGAAGCGGCACCCTTTACGGTGGTGTTGCTCAGCACCTTTAGCTGGTTGTTTCTCACCATTGCCATTTGGTGGGGGCTGACCGAAAATCCGGTGGAAATTGGCTATTTATCCATCAGCCCTTGGATTACGGCGGCGGTGATGTGTGTCTTTTTGTTTAGACCCTGGACCACCGAGCGGCTGCAGCTGGCCATGGGATGCTGGCCCGTGGTGGCGACTATCCTGGTGGCCATTCCTAACTTTTTTAATTGGGGGCTAGATTGGAAACTGCCAAAACCCCACATCCGTCAGGAACTGATTGTTCTGTTGCTGGTCAATTTGTTGCTGAGCAGCTGGATTATGTTTTACTTCCGCATCCAGCATTGGTTTGACGATTACCCCAGCCTAATGGCCGAAAACTTAGATAACAGCGCCTTTGTCTATCGGTTTGGCAACGACAGTAATGGCACGTCCCAGGCCGATATTCTCTTGACTAGCGCCGCGGCCAGTTTGATCAAACAGCTAGATAATGCTCCCTGGCCGCGGGTGGAACGGTGGCTGCTAAACCTGGACAACAGCATTAGCTCGGTGGCCAGCGGCATCATTTTAAATACGATTAGTGAACGGGTATTTTGGAGCTTAGATGCTCCCCGTCCCCAGTCAGTCTCCAACGGCTACCAAATTAAACTCCGGGCCAACTGGCTTGGACCAACGGCCAAGGAAAACGGCTACTACGTTGAAAAGGTGTGTACCATTTTGCCCCGCCCCCTCAAACAGCGCACCGGTAACGAAGAACAACCAACCACATCCACCCCCGTGGCCCAGGTTACCTGTGCAGACGAGACCAAAGAGGTGGAGCGTACGGTGAACGCTGAGACTGGCGTGCCATCGACTTGAGGACATTAGTAATTTGCCGATGTTAAATTTTGCTCGTATTGGCGTAGTGGCCCGCAACGTATTTCTAGAGGTGATTCGCGATCGCATCCTTTATTTGGCCGGGGTGTTTGCGGTGGTAATGGTGATGGCGTCGGTGATGCTGCCGGAGGTGGCCGCCGGGACCGACACTAAGATTTTGCTGGACCTGGGGCTGGCGGCCATTAACCTATTTACCCTGGTGGTGGCGGTGTTTGTGGGCACCGGTCTCGTCAATAAAGAAATTGAGAAAAAGACGGTGCTGGTGCTGATTGCCAAGCCGGTCAGCCGATTTGAAATTATCTTGGGGAAACACCTGGGTCTGGCCGCCGTTATCGGTGTCTTACTACTGGTTCAGACAGGGATTTTTATTCTGATTTTGACCGTCAGACAGCTGGAGTTTCCGGCGGGTAGCATGCTGGTTGCGATCGCATTTATGTACCTTGAGATGCTGCTAATCATTGCCGTTACCATTACCTTTGGCGTCTTTACCAGTTCCCTCTTAGCGACCCTGCTCTCATTTGGCACCTATATCATCGGTCACCTCAGTACGTTTTTACTCGAGCTCAGTCAGCTGGCAGACACCGGCAGCCTCAAACGAGCGGTGGAAATTATGTATATATTTCTGCCGGATCTTGAAAGATTAAACTTGAAAAATGACGCCATCTACGGGTTTGGCGCGTTTTCCGCCAGTCCTACCACCCTGACGATCAATGCCTTGTATGGTCTGCTATATACGGCTTTGTTGTTGATTATTGCAGGCAATATCTTTAATCGACGCCAGTTTTAAGCAGAACCAGCCGTTGCTGAGTTAAGGGGATGCACCGATCGCACCGCACAAACCCATGAACCACCTCAAACCTTGGGCAATCGCTACGGCCGCCCTCACGGGGCTTCTTCTTAGCCCCAACCCTGCCACCGCCTACTGCCGCGCCGACCTAACCAACCAGCTCAACACCCTTGCAGAGCGCCCCTCCCTAAAAAAGGCCCGCCTCGGCATCCTGATCGAAACCCAATCTGGCCAGGTTATCTACAGCCGCGACGCCGAGCGCTATTTTGTCCCCGCCTCCAACGTCAAACTCCTGACCACCGCCGCTGCCCTCTCTAGCCTCGGTCCCAACTTCACGGTCCGCACCTCCGTGTATAGCCAACAGCAAAACGGTGTGACCACGTTGCAGGTTGTGGGTCGGGGCGACCCTACACTGGCAGACAGCCAGCTAAACGAGCTAGCTAGCCAACTCAAGGCCCAAAATATTAACACCGTTAGCAGCCTGCTGGGTAACGACAGCCACTTTGCCGGTCCCATCGTTAACCCCAACTGGGAATGGGAAGACGTCCAGGCCGGCTACGGAGCCCCGACCAACAGTCTCATTATCAATACCAATGAGCTGGGTCTGACCCTTTACCCCCAAGCCGTTGGTCAGCCCCTGCGGATCGAGTGGGATGACCCCAGCCTCAACCGCCAGTGGCAAATCGAAAACTTTTCCCGTTCGGTTGCCGCTGGCCAACCCGAATATGTTGACATTGGCCGCGATCTGAGTCGACCCATCCTGCGGGTTTACGGCCAGCTCATCTCCGGTGCCGCCCCCGATACGGCCTCAGTCGCGGTCCCCAATCCAGCCGATTACTTCATTAGCCGCTTTCGCCAAACCCTAGGTCGCCAGGGCATCACCGTTGCCCAGACGGGGCTGACTACCGTCAACCCCAGCGGTTCGGAACTGGCGGCGGTGACCTCCCCACCCCTGGCCCAATGGCTGGTGCGCACTAACCGCAACAGCAAGAATATCTATGCTGAAGCCATCCTCAAATCCCTGGGGGGACCCAATGCCGAGGATGCGACGGCAGCGGGGGTTACGGCGGTGGAAACCATCCTCGAACGGCTTGGGGTCAATCCAGACCTCTATGAAATTGTGGATGGCTCCGGTCTATCACGCCATAACCTGGCTACCCCCCATGCCTTTGTGGATACTCTCCAAGCCATGGCTCGCTCTCCCCATGCGGCCACCTATCGCAGCTCCCTTGCCGTGGCCGGTGCCAGCGGCACCCTCCGCAACCGTCTCGGGGGTATTCGCTTTGTCGGCAAAACCGGAGCCGTTAGCCACAATGCCTCACTGTCGGGGTATCTTGACCCGCCCAACCATAGTCCGTTGGTGATGAGCATCATCATTAACAATCTTGACCAGCCAGGGAGTGTCCTACGACGCACCATAGACGACATTGTCAACGCCACCGCTCAGCTCAATGACTGCTAGGGCGAGAACCCGAGAAACCTGTGGCCGGCTAGGCCATGGAGCACCCCTTGGGAATACTGCGGGTAGGTAGGTTAATATAGACATCCCTTTAATATTTTCTTTATCTTGCCTCTGTAGACGTTTTTAGACCCTTCCTTAATTTCCGTTGTCCGAGGGATTACCCCTATTCCCCAGTGCCGCATGTCTCGTTTCGATTCCCGTCAAGACCATCTGGACTATTACTATCAGCAGATTCAGACCGTCATTCTGTCGCGTCAAAACCCGGTGACGGGTCTGCTACCTGCCAGCACTGCGATTACGTCCCACGGTGACTACACCGATGCCTGGGTACGGGACAACGTTTATAGCATCATGGCCGTGTGGGGACTGGCCCTGGCCTATCGGAAAATTGACGAAAACCTGGGCCGCACCTATGAGCTGGAGCAGAGCGTCAATAAGCTGATGCGGGGGCTGCTGTTTGCCATGATGCAGCAAACGGCAAAGGTGGAAAAATTCAAACGGACCCAGGACCCGCTGGATGCGCTCCATGCCAAATACAACACCCCCACGGGGGGCACCATTGTTGGCGATGATGAGTGGGGCCATTTGCAGCTAGATGCCACCTCTATCTATCTGCTGATGTTGGCCCAGATGACCAGCTCAGGGCTACAGATTATCTACACCCGCGACGAAGTTGATTTTGTTCAAAACCTGGTCTATTACATCAGTCGTGCCTACCGCACCGCCGACTATGGCATTTGGGAGCGGGGGAATAAGCTTAACCACGGCAAACCAGAACTTAACGGTAGCTCTGTGGGCATGGCCAAGGCGGCCCTAGAAGCCATGAACGGTCTCAATCTGTTTGGGGTGCGGGGCGGCCATGGCTCTGTGATTCATGTTTTACCCGATGAGATTGCCCGCACTCGCATTACCCTAGAGTCCCTGCTGCCTCGAGAATCTGGTTCCAAGGAAATTGATGCCGCCCTGCTTAGCGTCATTGGTTTTCCTGCCTTTGCCGTTGATAATCCCGACCTGCTTCAGACCACCCACGACGCCATTGTGGAAAAGCTGCAGGGGCAGTACGGCTGCAAGCGATTTTTGCGAGACGGGCATCAGGTGGTGGTAGAAGATGCCGAGCGCTTGCATTACGAACCAGGCGAGCTCAAGGATTTTGAGCACATTGAATGTGAGTGGCCCCTGTTTTTCTGTTATCTGCTGCTCAATAGCTTGTTTCACAATAAGGCCGATCAGGCGGCCTTTTACCGTGAACGTCTAGAGGCCCTGGCAATCCACAAAGACGGTCTCGAACTGTTGCCCGAGCTTTACTATGTACCCACCGCCGTGATCGAAGCGGAGCGCGAAAATCCCCACAGTCAGATTCGTGAACCCAATGACAATGTGCCATTGGTATGGGCCCAGAGTCTCTATTACATGGGCCAAATGATTCAGGATGGGCTGATCACCCTAGGCGATATTGACCCCTTGGCCCGTCACCTCAAGGTGGGGCAAAACCGTCAGCCCATTGTCCAAATTTCACTGCTCTCAGAAGATAGCGACCTACAGCAGCAGCTGGCTAACTATGGCATTGAGACCCAGGTGCTCGAGCAGATTGATCCGGTGCAGGTACGCACCTCGACAGATCTGGCGGATCTCTATGGGCAAATCGGCCGTAATTACAAACTCCAGACCACGGGCCGCCCCGACCGTCGTCTCCGCAGCCTGACCACATCCAGAATCTTTCGCATTCAGCGGGAAACGGTAGTCTTTGTCCCGGCGTTTCTAGACCCTAGTCAGTTTTACATCACCCTCGACTATCAGTTTCTGGTTGCCCAGATTCGTAGCGAACTCTCTTACATCCATGAGCATTGGAATGAGCCGGGTCGCCCCACGGTGACGCTGTTGCTGACCCACCGTATGTTTGAGCTGGGGCATAAGGCCATCAGCGATTCCCCGCTGTTACAGCTGATATTTGAGCTTAAGGACGGTGAATGTAGCGGTGTCCCGGTCAAAGTGGGTACGTTGTTCCAGCTGATGCTGACGGCGGCGACAGAACGGATGGAAGACGGACCGCTACCAGAAGGAGGGGAGCCGCTGGCGTCGTATATCATGCCGATTTCGGCCTATTTGCCCCTGTCTGAGGGCAACACCCAGCCCCTCAACCAGATTCAAGAACTAGACCTGGAACGGGAAACCGATAGCTGGCGACTGCTTGAAGCGCTAAAGGCCTCTGACAATTTGTATGAGCAAATCGAGCTACTGAGCAATCTCTGTCGCCTACACAGTCTGTCCCACGATACTGGCTGGGGTGAGGCCACTGGCGAACAGGTGACGCTGGCTAATTTACTCAATGAAATCTACATCAAAGCTGGTCGTCTGGAGCTGTGGGCCATTGTGCGTCGGGCTGCCGGGCTACTTAACAAGATGGCCATTGGTCTGGCGGATGCGGCCACAGAACTGCTGGTGCGTCAAAAGCAGATTGCTGTGGGTAAGGCCTATAGCGAGGTCTCACTGATAACAGACCCCCTATCACCCCAGGAACTGCTGGCCAAAATCAACGAATTTTGCGGTGAAGATATTCGCGATCGCACCCTCACCCAAGAAATCCTCATCTACCTCAGCGTCCTGATTAACTCAGAGCCCGAGGTGTTTGAAGGGCTGCTGACCCTGCGCGTTAGCTACCTGATTTTGCTGATCAACAGCGAGATTTGTCGTGAGCAGTACTGCACCCAGGATGAGGCCTACGAAACCCTGATGGCCATGAGCCCCTTCGAAATCAAGATGCGTCTGCGCCAGGTGCTGGCCGGTTATGAAGGCCTAGATAGCAATCTATTTCGTCAAGAATCGATTCAATCTCGTAAACCCCAATCCGTTAACTGGGTGGTGCTTCCCCAGGCTGATGAGGTCGAGCCCTCCGAGGAAGACTGGCTCCACCGCCGCCAGCGAGAAGGTGGGCTTAATCGAGTGCCAGAAGACTTTTATCCCAGGGTATGGCGACTGCTTAAACACTGCAAAGGCATTGTCATCGGTGACAAGTTAGAACGCCGCAACCGTCTGGTCAGCGACCTGATTTTGTCGGACACCACCCCAGAGGAAAAAGACTTTGCCCTTCGCATTGAGCACCTGTTTAACAAAATTCAGGCCCCGGAATATCGCCAGGTCAATGTGGAAGCGCTGATGGAGCTTTCGGAACTCTTTGACACGAATCCAGACTGGCAGGTAGACGACTATGTTGTTTTAGATGTCCTGGTTGGTCATGCCGTCCGTCTTGCTTGGATTGACGGTGGTGACCACCGCGCCCATCGCTACCTTCAGGACAAAGCCAAGGCCTGGCGCTCGTTTTACCAAGACACCCCCCACCGATGTGCCAAGTACATTGCCAAGGCCATGCAGTTCCTAATCGAACTCAACGAAGGGGAAAAGGCATCGGCCTAGGGGACTATTTTTTTCTGAGGGCTGTTTCCTTTTTTTGGGTCAGTTTGTCTGGGGAGGAGCCCATTTCCTTTGATGTGATTGTGTAGCTAAGGGGCATTGGGGGATCTTGCTGATCTAGCCAGGGCAGCGCACCATCAAAGGTAATCGAAATACCGTCCGGCGCCACCCTGTAGTGCCAGGTGGCGGAGGCACACACGCGGGAATCTTTACTAGCCAGGACCGTTGGCCAGCTGCCCGTCTCGCGATAGGTTTGCTGGGCCTCAGTGATCAGGGTGTTTAGCTCCATCGATAGGGCATTGGCAACGTGATGATGGAAAACCCTCAGCGGTACGGCATAGGGGGTGAGGGCATAGGACTGGGGTAATGTGTCGCCGTCAACAGTACAGAGACTGGCGGATGTCAGCTGCTGATAAAAACTGTTGTGGAGTTTTTGTTCATTGGTTTGGGTCAGTAGCAGCAAATCGGTAAACGGTAGGGCCAATATGTACTGGTAGCCGATACCGCTAAGGGCCCCCAAGGGTTGTTTCCGAAAAGCGTTGATCGACCTTGTGTACCAAATATGCGTATCTAAGGCCGCGGCTGTAATCAAGGGTTGGCCATAGTCCGTTGGCGTTAGCACTAGGTTGGTATGGCGGGCCACGGCAATATCGTCCCTAGCACTCACCGTAACCAGGATATGGGCCGTCAAGTTAGGGTTGGCCGCCATGGACCGGGTGAGGTTAACGGCTGCATTAAAGGCGGCTGCTTGCCCAGACTTATCACCGGTCTGATAAGCCAGGATGCTCTGGGCTAATAAATGTCTGTGCAGAGCCATGATGCTGCTGTAGTTGGGGCTGTTGCCACTGTCGTTGTCCGGGTTGACGATGGCAATCGCATCAAACGCCCAGCTAGGCTGCGTTTGCAGCAATGCTTGCAGCTGTTTAAGGTCATTTTCTTGCCGAACCAAATACTCCGTAACCATCACCGGTAGTGGGGGTAATGGCCCGGATTCCAATGTGTGCAGGGTGTTGAAATAGTCGGTCAGGGCCGTGGCCACCTCCTCTTGTCGGGGGCTGACGGCATTTGTAGAACGCTCAATGGTCGATAGGCCCATGGCCTCTAGCCGCTGGTCAATTTGCTTGCCTTGGGCACTGGTGACCTGGGGTGGGTATTTGGCCAGATAGCCCTCAGAAATGGCCATTTGTTGGGCAACTTGGCGAGCGGTAAAAAGTTTAGCGATGGCCATGCCCGCTAGGAGGGTTGCGATCGCAATCAATCCACTATTAACCAACAATTTCACAGTTCTATTCATGCAGCTTGCAATTCAATCAATTCAATTCAATCGCCTATCGTTCCAGCAGCTGCACCCCAGGGATTCCCAGACCCCCATCGAAATGTTCGTAATAGAGACACTTATATACCTTGAGTTCTCAAACCCCGTACTTGTTCCGTCGCCAGCCGCTACAATAGGACACGTTCATTTCACCCACCGTCCACTATGACCGCTGCGGCACCTGCTAAGACCGAGTACGAAGCCGTCATTGGCTTAGAAATCCACTGCCAGCTCAGCACCAACACCAAGATTTTTACCCCCAGCTCAGCCGAGTTTGGGGCCGACCCCAACACCCACATCGACCCCATTACCGTGGGCATGCCTGGGGTGCTACCGGTACTTAACGAAAAGGTGCTGGAATATGCGGTCAAAGCCGGTTTGGCCCTCAATTGCCAGATCGCTCCCTACAGTAAATTTGACCGCAAGCAATATTTCTACCCTGACTTGCCCAAAAACTATCAGATTTCCCAGTTTGATCTTCCCATTGCCGAACACGGCTGGATTGGAATCGAACTGGTCGACAAAAAAAGCGGCAATGTAGAGCGAAAAAAAATCGGCATCACCCGTCTTCACATGGAAGAAGATGCCGGCAAACTCGTCCATGCTGGCAGCGATAGTTTGGCAGGCTCCACCTATTCTTTGGTGGACTATAACCGAGCCGGGGTGCCCCTAATCGAGATCGTTTCCGAGCCAGACCTGCGCACGGGCAAAGAGGCCGCCGAGTATGCCCAGGAAGTACGCCGCGTGGTGCGTTACCTCGGTGTCGGGGATGGCAACATGCAAGAAGGGTCACTGCGCTGCGATGTCAACATTTCCATCCGCCCCAAAGGTAGAGAAGCCTTTGGCACCAAGGTGGAAATAAAAAATATGAACTCCTTCAGCGCCATCCAAAAGGCCATCGACTACGAAATTGAGCGCCAAACTGAAGCAATAGAAAGCGGCGACGAAGAGATTGTCCAGGAAACTCGCCTTTGGGATGAAAGCACCCAGGTCACCAAGAGCATGCGCTCCAAAGAAGGCTCCAGCGACTATCGCTATTTCCCAGAACCCGATCTGCCCCCCATCGAAGTGTCTAAAAAGCAGCTCGAAACCTGGATGTCTGAGCTACCTGAACTACCCGCCAATAAGCGCAGTCGCTATGAAACGGAGCTAGGTCTATCGGCCTACGACACCCGCGTCCTCACCGACGACCGCAGCATTGCCGACTATTTTGAACGGACCATTGCCACCGGAGCCGATGCCAAAACCGCAGCCAACTGGGTAATGGGTGACATTGCAGGCTATCTAAATGCCGAGAAGCTGGCCATTGGCGATATTGGCCTCACCCCCGAGGGGTTAGGGGAAATGGTAAACCTAATCACTGCCGGCACCATCAGTAATAAAATCGGCAAGGACCTATTACCCACTCTGCTCAAAGAAGGTGGCTCCCCCAAAGCCATCGTTGAAGAAAAAGGATTGGTCCAAATTTCTGACCCGGCAGCCATTGAAGCCATCATCGATGACGTCATGGCCGCCAACCCCGACGAACTAGCCAAGTATCGCGCTGGCAAGAAGAAGCTCCAGGGCTTCTTTGTGGGTAAAGTGATGAAGCAATCGGGCGGACGGGCGGATCCTAAACTGACCAATCAGTTACTCGGAAAGAAGCTAAACGGGTAAACTGGTGCAGGCCCTGCCAGATTATTCCTTCACGACCGGTAACACTCGCAATCCCTTGAGCTGAGACACTTTACCCTAACTTTATCTAGATAAACTTCAAGCAAGATTCCAAGAAAATAGAAGAAGGGGGTTACACCCCACACCCCATCCGTGGCATACTATGTTAAGTAGATGCACCCTGATGGTTGGAGAGCTTGTATGCTCTCCTTTTTTTTGGGAAATTTTTGAGGGGTACAGCTGTGTGCCTGCAGAGCGTATAACTGATCGCTACGAAGGTTAATAGAGAACACTTCTGGGGGTATTCTTCGGCTAGCATCTAAACAACCTTGAACGTTGTATTGACTGAACGCCATAGTTGTAAGGAATTCAGTCGTCTAGTTTTATGCCGCATTTTTTAGCACTACAGGTACGCGATAGGCACGGGAGTTATCCTGTGCTTTTTTAGTATCTGGGGTGGCGGTCTTTTGATATCTCTCACGTTGCCATGAGCTATAACTTTGATATTGTTGGAGTCTCCCCTGTTTGGAACTTCTTTAAACATCAGCAGTATGTGGAGCAATCGCCCAGCCGCAGCTGTGCCTATTTGGGTAGCTATGAATGTACCCTGGATGGCTTTATTGAGGCGACATCGTTGGTACATCAAAAGCCCGATTGGGATTGGGATACGGTGGTCAATGAAATCGTTAACTTTTGGCTTAATGCAGGCGACCATGTTAGCCAGTGGAAAAAGGAACTGGCCGCAGCGGAAGAGACAAGCCTGATTGTGGGACGGGTAGCGAATTTTCAAAGTTTGCGATCGCACTTTGAAGTCTTGTTAGACAATTGAGCGGCAAACTGTCATAGGGGGTGAGTATTGCTTACCCTCCTGGGATTTCATTCCCTGACCATAGTCTTCTTTTGCAAAATGATGTGCTCATACTTTCCTTTGTAAGAGGACAAACTAGGAGACACAGGCAGGCTTAGTTAGCCATTTAGCGTAAATATTGCGCCATTTGGCGTATGTAAATGTCCTGTATTAAGCAATTACTTTGTGTATCAAACATTACGTAAACTTTCAGGGTTTTTTCGAGGTTTTTCGCTCAAATCGATTCATAATTAGAGGACACTGGAGACCAGTCAACGAAATCAAACGCTATGTCTCTAGATGAATTTGAGAAACACTATCGCGACTCGATGAGCGATGCGCTAAACAAGCTTCAGCGAGTGACGCTACTTTCATCCAACCTGCAGGAATCGCTAGAAGAGATTAGTGTCTCTTTGCAAAAGCTCAATCAAACAACAGAAGAGTTTATTAACTATCAACGCCAGAACTCTGATGAGTCAGCGCCCGAGTCTTGAGAAATGTTCTCTTGTGAAATCGGCGTAGGCGGTAATTTTAATAAAGAGAGAATTTTTTTATTGAGAGTAACTGGCATGATGGGTTTAACCATGTAGTCAGTTGCTCCAGCTGCGATCGCTCTTTGACGATCAGCTTGAAATGCATATCCGCTAACCACCAAAATAGGTAAATGGCGAAACTGAGGATGATGACGAATTGCCTGGATTAAAGTCAGACCGTCTATTTGAGGCAGCTTAATATCTAGAAGTACAAGATGGGGTAAAAACTCTTGCATAATTTCGATGCAATTGTTGCCATCAGCAAGCGGTAGTATCCGATAGCCGCAATGCTCTAAAAAGTCTGCAAACAGTACGCGATTACCGTAATCATCTTCTATTAGTAAAATGCGGCGTTGCTCTTCTGGAAAGTTCATAAATGGCTGCAGCGCAGGGGCTGCTAATTAGACATTTGCTGATGAACGTAACATTGGCATTGTTGACTAACACCGAAGGAAATCCTTGATAATTCTAACCAGTATGTCAATAGGTAGAACTACCATAAATCATCAGGTCGTACATACCTTAGCGGGCCTTAGCGGACCTTAGCGAGCATTTTCTTTGTATAAATGATACCTATAGATTGTTGGAATACGTGAAATACATAGCAACAATGCTGACTCAGCTTAAATCTATTGCCGAAATACTTAGAAATAACGCTGAATCAGCTCAAAAAGAGCCATAGCGCTCTGAGAATTGCTGATAATTTTGCACGTCTTGGGGCTTAAATTTAGCGTTGGTCGTTAATAAACTCAATAATTTGTTGGGCGGCCTGTTCTAAAACAGCAGGCGGCTGCACGAGGGCAAAGCGAACATACCCTTCGCCAGATTTACCAAACCCTCGGCCCGGGGCCAGAGCAACACCCGTGGCTTCTACCAGACGAATGCAAAAGTCAATGGAGTCACCGAACTGCTCGGGCAGTCTGGCCCACAGGTACATGGTGGCTTTCGGGCTAGCGATCGGCCAGCCATGGCGGTTAAGAGCGTTGACCATGGCATCTCGACGTGTCTTAAAGGTATCAACAGCTGAGCGGACACAGTCTTGGGGACCGTCAAGGGCTGCGATCGCACCTCGTAAAATCCCTTGATACTGATTAAAGTCAACTGCAGCCTTGACCTGACGCAGCGCCAAAATTAGCTCCGGGTTACCAATGGCATAGGCAACGCGAAACCCACCCATGTTGTAAGACTTGGAAAAGCTAAAAAACTCAATGGAGCAGGTCTTATCAGAATCGATCTGCAGCACTGACGGCGCAGGCCGACCGTCAAAACAGTGGTCTGCATAGGGAAAATCATGGGCTAAAACCAGATCGTGCTCCTGACAGAACTCCACGGCCTCTGCAAAAAACTCGGGCGTGGCCGTGGCTGCTGTTGGGTTATGGGGGTAGCTCAGCACCATTAGTCGTGACTGGGTCAGTACTGCTGTGGGAATGTCACTAAATATGGGCAAAAAGCTATTTTCTGCCAGCAGCGGCATGACATAAATTTGCCCATTGGCCAGATGAATACCCCCTGTGTGGGAGGGATAGCACGGGTCGGTAATTAGAGCAAAATCCCCTGGATTCAAAATTGCCAGGGGTAAGTGGGCGGTTCCTTCCTGTGACCCGATCAGGGGCAGCACCTCGGTTTCTGGGTCGACCGCGACACCAAACTTGGTTGTGTACCAGCGAGCGACAGACTCCCGAAAAGCGCGAGTGCTCTCAAATAGGTTATAGCCATGGGTAGCCGGATCGCGCAGCGCGGTTGCGATCTCATCTAAAACATGCCCCGGTGTCGGCAGATCCGACGACCCTAGGGATAGATCTATAATCGGCTTCCCCGCTGCTCGCGCTCGTCCCTTGGCCCGATCCATATCGGCAAAAACATTGGTCTGTAAGGGAGTAAGGCGATCGGCAAAACGCATGGCGAACAACTGAGCTTAAGGTCCTAAACCCCCATCTTAAGCCAGCGGTTTGATTCAAAACTCAAAACTCAAACTTGAGTTAGAGGTTATCCAGTTCTTGCTTAAGGGCCTCTAGCTCACTGTCTACTGCCGCATCGACAGGTGCATCCACAGGCTGTGCATCGGCAGGGGGGAGGGCCTCCTGATTGACAGAGCCACCGCTTATCTGGGCCTTCATTGCGGCGAGTTCTGAATCTACGTCGCTGCCTGCTTCTAGACTGACAAACTGGCTTTCAAGATCGGCACCGGCGAGTTCTGCAGCTGCTTGACCCCGAGCCTCCATTTCCAGAATTTTTTCTTCCATGCGCTCAAAAGCACCGACAGAGCTGTTGGTGCTGAGATTGCCCACAGTTTTTTGGAGCTTCTCGTTGGCCTTAGCTGCACTGGCACGGGCCTTGAGCATATTCTTCTTGGTCTTGTACTCAGAAATTTTGCTCTCTAGACCGATCAGATTGCGCTTTAGGGTCTCCACCGAAGCGGCTTGCTGCTCTAGCTGGGTCTTTAATGCGGTCGCTGTCTCAGCATGGGTCTTTTTCCGCACCAGGGCTTCACGGGCCAGGTTCTCATCCCCTTTTTGTAAGGCTAGCTGGGCCCGCTGGGTCCATACATTCGCTTCTGACTGAGCCTTTTCCTGCTGCTGCTCCACTCGTTTTTTACTTGCGATCGCACCCGCCACTGCCTGTCGCATTTGCACCAGATCCTCCTGCATATCCATGATGCTTTGCTCAAGAATCTTCTCAGGATCTTCGGCCTTACTGACGGCATCGTTGACATTGGCGCGGATAAGTCGGCTAACGCGATCAAATAACCCCATTGGTCTTCCTTGTCCTTGATATGGTTGTAATTGGGTGAGTGGATAGGCTCTAAATCAAACAGCCCCTTGTGCAGCACCTAACGGTACCTAGCGCTTTAGTTCTAGCATAGGTTGCCGGATTACAGAGGTGTGGATATGAGCCTGTACATATCTTCTAGGATGTCTGAAGAAATGATATTTGCGCCAAACTCACTATAAAATTTTAGACCCAGATGGTGTGAACATCTGTCCACACGCAGAACAAAACTGATATATTACATGTCAGTAACTGATATATCACATATCATTTTATGCCCATCCCTCCCACTCATCTCCTCAGCCGCACATTTATCCGGGATGATGTCTACGTTTCGCTGCGGGATTGGATTGTTAGCGGTGAGCTAGAGCCAGGCGAAAAACTTAAAGATAAAGAGCTGGCAGCACAGCTGGGAGTCAGTCGCACCCCTATACGAGAGGCCCTGCGCAAACTTGAAGACGAGGGGTTAGTGGAAACAGCGGCCAATCGCTGGACACGGGTTGCCCCCATCACCCTGAGCGATGCGGAAAACATTTATCCCATCATCCAAAACTTAGAAACGTTGGCCCTGACGCTGGCATTTCCGCACCTATCAGCCCAGTCTATTCAAGCCATGACAACGGCTAACAGCAAGCTAAAAATGGCCCTTGAGCAAAATAATCCCCATACAGCTATGGTGGCAGACGCCACATTTCACCAAACGCTGACCGATACAGCCAACAATGTTGAACTCAGTGCCATCCTCAAACAGCTCAAATCTAAATACCAGCGGATTGAGCTGGCCTATTTTAGTCAAGCTGATTTGCTCTTAGCATCCTTTGAAGAGCACCGGTTGCTGATTTCGGCCATTAAGGCAAATGATTTAGCGGCTGCCCAGCAAGCACTCACCAGCAACTGGCAAGGCTCTATCGACCGATTAAGAAAATTAGGAGAACAATCCCCATGACAGTGCGTGACATTTTGCTGTTGGGTAATCCTCAACTCTATGAGATCAGCGAGCCAGTGCAGCGTTCAGAGCTTGAGTCTCTGCAGCCAGTGCTCACCGACCTCCACGACACAATGATGGCCTTTCGACAAACGTGGGGGGCGGGTCGAGCCATTGCTGCACCCCAAATCGGGGCGATGAAACGCTTAATCTACATGCATATTGATCATCCTGTTGTGTTTATCAATCCACAGTTTGTAGCCAAGAGCGAGACGATGTTTGAGGTGTGGGATGACTGCATGAGTTTTCCCGAGCTTTTGGTTAAAGTCAAGCGGCATCAGTCTTGTCAGATCATGTATCGCGATCTGGGCTGGCAGCAACAACACATACAGCTAACAGATGATTTAGCAGAACTTCTACAGCATGAGATGGATCACTTAGACGGTGTTTTAGCAGTTTCAAACGCTATTAATGCCAGGGCATTTGCGCTGAGAAGTCAGCAAACGTTTACCGATTATGACCGTTCAAATCTAATGACGACCCTCAAACAATGATGCAGGAGAATCAATGAAACAGCGCAATGTGGCAATTCTCATCTTTGATGATGTAGAAGTTCTGGACTTTTGTGGTCCATTTGAAGTCTTTTCGGTAACCGGTAAGCGTGATGGCTCAAACCCGTTTAAGGTTTACACCGTAGCGGAGCGTACACCCGTTGTCGCTCGAAACTCTTTTAGCGTTAACCCTACCCATACCTTAGAAACCTGTCCTCAGCCAGATATTTTAGTGATTCCTGGCGGCGGTGGCAGACATGCCGATGGCACCCCCTTTGGCACACGACGAGAAATCCACAATGAGACCCTACTTACCTGGATCAATCAGCACTATCTCAGGACTGACCATGTGCTGTCGGTCTGTACCGGAGCATTGCTCCTGGCAAAAGCAGGCTTGGTGAACAATATGGCTGCCACTACCCACCACGGAGCCCTGGATGAGCTGCGTCATATGGCCCCCACAGCCGAGGTAAAAGCCGATGCTCGAGTGGTAGACAGTGGCAAACTCATCTTTTCAGGTGGAATCTCAGCAGGGATTGATGCGGCGTTTTATCTGGTAGCAAAATTGTTAGGCAAGCATGTAGCCTCAGAAACAGCTGCATACATGGAGTACAGCTGGCCAGGAGACACCCATGACTGAGCTATCACCCCAAACAATTGAGCATGCAGCCAGAACCATTGACCCTGTTTTTCTAAACACACCGCAGTTTGAACTGGATGCGTTGAACAAGCGTTTAGACATGCGGCTGGTGCTCAAAGTGGAAACCCTGAATCCGATTCGTTGTTTTAAGGGGCGTGGCACAGATTACTTTGTCAAGCAGAACAGTCAGGTGTCCTCATTGGTTTGTGCGTCTGCCGGTAACTTTGGTCAAGGGATGGCCTACGCTTGTCGTAGAGAAAAAATTGCGCTTACCGTGTTTGCTGCCAAAACAGCCAGTCCGTTAAAGCTTGAGCGCATGAGACAGCTTGGCGCAGAGATCCAACTCGCTGGTTTAGATTTTGATGCCGCTAAGGACGCAGCAAAAGCCTATGCTACCGAACGAGGGCAACCTTTTTTAGAAGACGGGCGTGAGGTAGAAATTACGATTGGTGCCGGGACAATCGGTCTGGAGCTGAGTCACTATCCAGTACCAATCGAGACTCTGCTAATTCCAGTGGGAAATGGCGCGCTGATTAACTGCATTGCCACAGTGTTTAAGGCCAAACACCCAAAAGCTCAGGTGATTTGTGTTGTCGCTGAAGCCGCACCCGCGATGGATTTATCG
>ERZ1740070.571-NODE-571-length-24857-cov-6.289372_pt1 | contig 24857 bp, 20 predicted proteins | sample MGYA00581734_ERZ1740070 | MGnify/ENA primary metagenome ERZ1740070 (study PRJEB43018, sample SAMN04849744) | marine metagenome | isolation source: floating plastic debris | place: Pacific Ocean | collected 2008-09-01 | study: EMG produced TPA metagenomics assembly...
ACGAGATCGGGACGGGTGACTGGAGTTCAGACGTGTGCTTCCGATCTCGCCGCCTGGAAATTTTTCTCCCTTACCTTTTCAACAGCCGTATTAAACCCTTCTTCGCCCTCTTTCCAGATAGCCTGCCAGCGGGAAACGCGCTCTTCTACAACAGCCGCCGCTGCCGTTCTAGCAGGAATTTGGCGAGCACTGTCAATAGCCCCCTCTAAGTTTCCTTCTTCAAAAGAACGCTCGGCCAAATCTAGAACCAAGTTAGCCCAGTCTTCAATGCGGTCGTTGATAATATCGCTGCGCAGCGGATGGTCTTCGGGCAGCTTGTCGACTAGGGCAATCGCCGCGAGCAAATTTTTCACATCGCCCTGCGCCGCGTAAGACTCCGCACACTGCAATCGCAAAGAGGCGGACGCTGTCGGCCAAAAAATCGCCCGACAGTTCGGCAAGTTTGGAATCCGAAACAGGCTCACGACAGCCGTCGTCCCCGCCGCACCCAAAATCCCAAAAATCACCAGCATCACCAGTGGCCAGCTTCTTAGCCAGCGCATACCGAGCAAAGAGGCGGGAATGCGACGGTAGAGAGGGGCTTTCTTTTGAAAAGCGTCGTCGGTGGGAATATCGTTGTAGATAGCAGATGGCTCAGCTGGCGGCCGCACAGCAGATTGCCTGGTAGCCGGTCTGGTAGCCGGTCTTCGAACATTGCTGAACTGAGGGCTTGAAACCGTAGGATTGTGCTGGCGAACCGATGGACTAGAAGACGCACGCCCCGTTCTAGAAACAGACGAAGCACCCGGCTTAGCCACTTTTCGTGAAGGCTGCTTGCTCGGCAATCGCGAACTGGAAGATTGCGAACTGGAGGATTTCGGATTAGAAGATTTCGGATTAGAAGGTTGCGAATGGGGCGATTGCGAATCGTTAGGAGACGCCGCTGGCCGCTTTGGCCTGGCATTGTAACCGTCGTAGTTCGAGGCCATAGGTATCCTAGCGAGCGCTTGTCTTAATACAGACCCATCAAAGAATTAACTCACGATGCCCAAATAGCCGCCGTGAGAAACATCACTCAATTGTAACAATTGTTCGGATGTTAACGAAATATTAAACCGGTCTGCTTAACGAATTTTTAGCACACGCAACCGTTGACCTACGGAAATCAGTGTTTCGCCCTGAGGCACAACGCCTAGCCCATTCGTATTGGCGAGATTGACCAAATTGCCCGAACTGTGGCTCCCAGCAGCTCTGCCAAAGGTATAGCCAGCCTCACCTATCGCCAGCTGTCCCCACAGGTAAGTCTCACGGCCACCGCCTGCCTTTAGTTCACTCGTAGCCGTAGCCCATACAAACGTGGGAGCCCACGGCCCACGCATGCCCGACAGCTTAGCGATCGCAGGCCCTACAAACCGCCAAAAGCCCACCATCGCCGAAGCTGGATTTCCTGGTAAACCAAAATAAACAGCTCTCCTGCGTGGCGCTACGCCCTCACCTTCACCCTTACCCTCAAAGGTTGCCACCGTCAGCGGCTTACCTGGCTTCACCGCCACCGATCGAATATGCAGCGTTGCGCCCAGCTCTTCTAGCACCGCGTCTATATAGTCGTAGTCGCCCACCGATACCCCACCGGTTGAAATCACGATATCTGCCTGGGTCAAGGCAGTCGCGATCGCTGCTTTCACTCCTTCCCGGTCATCTTGCACAATGCCCAGCGGCAGCGCTTCTGCCCCGGTCTGGGCCACCAAAGCCGTCAGCGCATACTGATTAGAATCCACAATTTGCCCTGGGCCCAGCGACTGGTCAGGCCGTACCAACTCACTCCCCGTCGACAAGATGGCCACCCGAGGCCGCCGGTATACGCTCACGTCGGTTTGCTGCGCCGCTGCCAAAAGCGCCACTTCCGGCGGTGCGAGGCTTTGCCCTGGGGCCAGTAGTTCGGCCCCGGCCTGGTAAAAGCTACCTCGGCGACGCACAAAAGCTTGCGGCTTTTGCATCTGCAAAATGGTGACCTGCTCGCCCCCGCGCGTCGTTTCCTCCTGCATCACTACCGCATCTGCCCCATCAGGCATCATCGCCCCGGTCAAAATTCTGGCCGCTTGTCCCAAATTCAATGCCTTCTGTGGCCTTTTCCCCGCCGGAATTTCTTCGATCACATCCAGCGTGGTCGGCGCACTTTTTATATCGCTAGAGCGCACCGCATAGCCATCCATCGCCGAGTTGTCCCAGTGGGGAAAGTCCAGCTGACTGGTTACAGGCTCAGCCAGCACCCGGCCCAAGCAGCCCGGCCCACTCAAGCTAATTGTTTCAACCTGATCTAGCGGCTTTATCAACGTAAAGATTAACCGCTCAGCTTCAACCGCAGAGAACATAACAGAGAAGATAGATATAAGTAATCCAAACGCTAGCACAAGCACAGACCACCTACCTATGCTTGTGCTAAGCATTACTCACACATCCTTTCTATCATTGGAGCCAAGGCTCTTCCATGCAGACCGTTCCTACCAAGCACAGCCAAAAGACGCAAAATCACCCGCCTCAAACTACCGTGCTTGCCGACATCCTAAAAGCGCGGCGTCAGCGACTCTCCAAGCTGATCGACTTTCCAGTACTGCTATGGTCTGGCTCACCAAAACCTCGCAACTTTACGGCCAATATCTACCCTTTTAGAGCCAGCAGCCACTTTCTATATTTTGCGGGGCTCCCGCTCGAAAACGCGGCTATCCTCATAGATGGCGCAGCGCTCACTCTATTTATCAACGAAAGTAGCCCAGACGATGCCCTGTGGCACGGACCGACGCCGAGCCGAGCCGAGCTGGCCGAGCAAATGGGCGCAACCCAGACCCATCCTCTCGCCGAGCTGGCTAACTATGCGCAGGGCACAGCTACACTGGGCGAGCGAGATGAAACCGTCAAAGCCATGGAACGCACGCTGCTAAAAGAAGGCATCGTCCTCCAGCGCCATCAGCCCGACGGCAATCGGGATATGGAAAAGGCGATTGTGCAGCTTAGGATGATTCAAGATAAGGGTGCGATCGCGGCTATCCGTCAGGCGATTCTCGTCTCCGTAGGCGCCCACCGTGCGGGCATGGCCGCGACTCACTCCGCGAAAACCGAAGCTCAGGTGCGCGCCATTATGGAGGCCGTCATCATTGGCCAAAACATGAGCTGCGCCTACGGCAGCATCGTCACCGTTGCGGGCGAGGTCCTGCACAACCATCGCTATCACAATCGCCTTGCGCCTCACGACCTGCTGCTTGCCGACGTCGGGGCAGAAACCATTGACGGCTGGGCTTCAGATATCACCCGCACCTGGCCTGTTGGCGGCAAGTTTTCACCCACCCAGCGCGACATCTATAACGTCGTGCTAGCAGCGCACGATTTCTGTATTGAAAAGGCTCAAGCGGGCACAGAATATCAGGAGATCCATCTCATTGCCTGCCGTATCCTCGCTGCCGGACTGGTGGACCTTGGCATCTTGAAAGGAGACCCGGATGACCTAGTCGAGCAAGATGCACATGCGCTGTTTTTCCCTCACGGCGTCGGGCACCTCATGGGGCTAGATGTGCACGATATGGAAGATTTGGGTGACCTGTCGGGCTATGCGGAAGGCCGCCAGCGCAGCGATCGCTTTGGCCTGGCTTTCCTGAGATTGAATCGACCGCTAGAAGTGGGCATGGCCGTTACGATTGAGCCGGGTTTCTATCAGGTGCCGGCGATTTTGAACGATAAGAAGAACCGCGATCGCTATGCTGAAATGGTCAACTGGGACCGCCTCGAACAGTTTAGCGACGTTCGCGGCATACGGATTGAAGACGATATTTTGATCACGCCGGGCGGCAATGAAATTCTTAGCCGAGCGCTGCCGACAGCCGCAGCGGATATTGAGAATTTGCTGAGGGGGTAGCAATGGCTAGGCGGCGGCCAGCAATGAAGGCGAATCAACGGACTCACTTGGCTCAGAACTCAGCTCAAAATTGGGCTGCTTCGGCAGCGTAATCACAAACTCTGTGCCGTTGCCTGGATCAGAATTCACCACCAGAGTCCCCTGGTGCTGCTGAATAATTTTGAAGCAGATACCCAGCCCCAAACCGGTTCCTTTCCCTACGGGCTTAGTCGTGAAGAACGGATCAAAAATCTTGTCGATAACCTCAGCTGGCATGCCAGGCCCCGTATCCCGGATGCTCACCTGCACCTGCTCGCCTTGGCACTGGCGAGCACTCACCACGAGTTCCTTAGTCGGCACGTCCGCATCAAACATCGCATCTAGAGCATTCGCGATAATGTTTGTAAATACCTGGTTGAGTTGCGCAGGCGAGCAGCTTACCAATGGCAATGTCTCGTAGTGCTTAGTCACCTTCACCCCTTGCTTAATCCGGTGATTCAAAATCAGCAGGGTGCTATCCAACCCTTCGCAAAGATCAACATCTTTGATAGTACTCTCATCCAATCGCGAAAAGTTTCGTAGAGAAACAACAATATCTCTTACGCGCTGTGTCCCCATTTTCATAGAGCCCAAAATTTTGGTTACGTCCTGAAGCAGAAAATCAATCTCAATGTCTTCTTGTTTATCAGCGATCGCAGCGACTGGCTCAGGGTATTCGCGCTGATACGTTTCTAACAAGTCGACAATGTCTTCAAAGTAATGGGTCAAGGGAGAAATATTACCCTGAACAAAGCTAATAGGGTTGTTGATTTCGTGAGCAATGCCAGCGACCATTTGCCCCAAGCTCGACATTTTCTCAGTTTGAATCAGCTGCGACTGCGTGTCTTTCAGTTCAGTTAGCGCTTCAGATAGTGCTTCAGTACGCTGTTCTACTCGCTCTTCTAGCGTTTGTGCCGACAGCGCAAGCTCATCGGTGTACTCCTTTACCCATTGAATAAGCTGATTTACAGAGCTTGAGAGCAGGCCAATTTCGTCTTGTGTCTGTATCGGACTCTGCAAATCAAAGTTGCCGTCTTCAACCACTTTTACAGCAACACCTGTGATTGCCTGAATAGGCCGGGCAATATTACGGGCAATCCAGTAACCAAGCACTGCGGTTAGCAGCGTGCCGACCGAGGCCAACCCGATGATAAAGACCCAAAGCGACTGCTTAGCCGCTAGTAAAGGTGTCCGCGAAATGAGCAAAATCACTTCAAAGGAATCGCCTGCTAAGCCATCTAATACAATCGGCTGCGCCAGAAAAGATTCATCATCTATCATGACCTGACGGCCCATCTCACTGGAGTCTATCCACGAAAGTATATCGGTTTCTATTGGGAAAGTAGAGGCTACGACTTTATCATCGTCCACAACAACAATCTGCTCTCGAATCGACTCGTTGATTTGAGAGAGTAGCTCGTCGCTAAGTGCGGTTCCTAAAATAATGCCGCCGACCATGCCCTGTTCATTTCTAATGGGCGCGGTTCCTATAACAAAAGGAGCACTTTGCTCGCTGGGTCTCACAATCGTAGAGATATCAGCACCCGCAAGCGTTAGATCAACAACAGATCGGTAGTTCAGCGCCAGCTCTCGCACGGATAGCTGGCGAATATCCAGCAGTGTCTGAGAGTCGCTATTGAAGATAGTCACAAAATCTGTTCCTAAAATCGACTTTAGCGGCAATACTTCTCGCTGAATTGAATCTGAAGAAGACTGAGCAACACCTTCAACAATCGACTCGTCGCGGGCAAGTAAACGAGCACTGCGCCTCAAGCTGAAGAGCTCTCTATCAATTTCTCTATTGACTAAGCTAGCGAGCTCCGCAGCCTGTTCTTGCTGATCTCGCTCCATCTGTTCTGACAGACGCTGCCCTACAATGGCACCAAACAACATCCACCCGCCCAGAAACATCAGGACGAACGGAAAGGATATTTGTAGCGGCAAAGAAGACCGCAAAAAATCCCAAAAATGGTGATTACGCATTGGATTACGCATTGATAGTTACAGAAAGTAAAGAAGAGAGCCGTCTCAGGCATTCGGCGGCACAAGCGTATCTGGTAGCGCAGACTAGTCGTCGTCTTCTTCTTCTTCTTCTAAAAGTGAGCGCCCCTCATCACTACCAATAAACTCAACAAAGGCGGCAGTCTCTGCGGTCGGAGTCTTCGCGATCGTCAGACCCAAAGCAAGCCCCATCGGATAGGAGCCCGATTCGACATTTTCACTAGAGGGCATCACGCCGTCAATACTTAAAACAGTCACTGGCAAATCTTCCAGCTCATCTTCAAATGGCACCGCCGCGAGGCTAAAGTCAGTCACTGAAGTGGCCTCTACCATTTCATCATCTTCAGAAAATACAATGGCCTCTGAAGTCACTTCCAAGTCGGCCCCTAGGTAAGTCTCTCTCAATAGCTGCTTTTCGCTTTCATCCTCAGAAACGTCAAACAGCACAATAGCGGCGTCTGGGCCGCCCAGTTCTTGCCAGTTAGTAATGTCACCTTTATAGATGGCCTTTATTTGCGCTGCGCTAATATCAGTCACGCCCTGCACACTCTCGTGTACGACCATGACCAACGGCGAGACCACAAGGGGCAGATAGGTCAAACTATCATCGGCCTCTGCGGCAGTTAGTAGCCGCCCCGTACCCCCCAAATCAAACGTATTACTTTTGACACCTTCCACACCGCTGCTGGTTTGGCTAGGCGGAAAAAAGTCAAACTCAGTTCCGGTCTTAGCCTCGTAAGCCTCAGCCAAACGCTCTATTGTTTCGTAGGATTCACCGGAGCCACCCACCGTAATCACCGCATTCGACTGTGAGCTATCGCCGATAGCACGCTGAGTTGTCGATGATACAGTCGTCGCGCAGCCGCTTGACGAAACAGCTAAACCCACGAAAAGTAGCGCTGCGGCCACCGTTTTTTTAATTGTATCCAAAGCTATTAACATCCTTTTTATAACAACAAGTGATGCTAATATTCCCGAATTATCGGCTTCATTTCGAACTATGAGCCGATTTCATGGACAAAGTCGTCGTTTGTTAACAGTTCTCTCTTAAATGTTCAGAAAGCTGTACACAAACGCAGAGATTAAAGGGATATGAGAAGCCGCGTATGCAGCATCGAACAGGCAAAGAATGCACGAAAAACAAGCAAAATAGGAGATAGAAAACAGAACATACAAAACAGTAAGTGTCACAAACTATCGCCGATGGTGCTATCACCCATGAGTTCATAGAAAAATCTGCTGATGAATTCGCCATGTTAAGCCATGTTAAAAAGAGAACTTCTGCAAAACAAATACGTAGTACTCAGTAATCTATAGCGCTCAGGTGTGTAGTACTCAGTAATGATATGTACTGTCAAAATCTGTAGCGATCGATTAAAACATCGCACGTCTTCAAAACCATCATGATGGACCTTGAACAGCTCAACCTCTGGTTTCCGCTAGCACAGCAGCGCCCAATTGTTGAACGTATCTCTGCGCAAGTAGGTGTCACCCATACGCGCGCAGAATATCTGGTGAGGCTCTGGATTTACCTCATGGTAAAACAGCGCCGTCTCGCAACGAATTCACTAGCCACCGACCGACTAACCGCTCACCCATCCACTACTCACCCATTCACCACTGAGCAAGGCCACCAGCAACCGTTTCAAACCCTAGAGCCGATTTCTCAGCCAGTGAGCTGCAGCCATAGAGAGGCGGCCTGGCTATTTTATGGAGATAAAGACACGGGCAGCGATCGCGCTGCTGGCATGATGCTCGACAAACTCGCCGCCCTTGGCCTCATCACCAAAAACTTCGACGGCAACACCACCCGCATCCAAATCCCCCTCGACTCAGCGATCCTTTCTTCTACTAGACCCCTTCCTCCTAGCCCGGAGGCTGAGCGTAGCCGGAGCCTCATCATCGACGACTTCAACCCTCGCTGCGACGCCGTCCCCGTTGCCAATCTTCTCGCTGTCAACTACAGCTGGATGAACCGCAGCCTAGAGATTGTTCCGCATCGCATCACCCGATTACTCCGCCGCTGGGCCAGCGAATACGCTACTGGCATGCGCGTTCTTCGCCGTAGCGACAATCTCAACCCCGTTGGCTTTTATCTCCTTTATCCCACCACTGCCGAATCAGAAATCAACTTCTCTAGCTCGCCAACCAAAGGACTGCATCTAGCTAGCATGAATGACACAGACCCCTTCATTCTCGCAAAGCCCAACGACCCAGATTGCGCTGCCGTTTTTGTTCGCAGCTGGATGATAGACCCAGACTATTTAGAACAATATCGCGTTCTCTTTTTGCAAGACGCGCAGCAAACGCTAAAAAAAATGCAAAAAGACTTTCCAAACCTGTGCGACCTATATACCCTCATCATTCACCCCAGCTACGAAATGATGGCCACCAAAATGGCCTTTCAGCAGATCGGTACCCAAACCAGCCGAGACACACAGCTCTACTGGATGTATCAGGCCCTCGATAGATACCTAGATCTTAATCTGCCAGTTATTTTTGGTACGGACTAAACGCAGCGAATATATCGAGCCCGACTCTTCACGCATACGAAGCGAGTAAAAATTGAGACTATCCGTACCGACGTACCTTATGCTACAAGGCTCATACAAACGATAAGAAAGCTAGTGACAACGTTAAGAAAAGAGAGGAGTGATTGAATTAAACAGAAAATTGTTTGATGATGCTGGGGCGTCAGCAATGATGACGAACGAGTGCATTTTTTCGATTTCTCTTTCTATTCACCGTTCACATTAGACATTCACAGTACTCGCAAAATAAGTGAACAAACTTGTCATGACTTCATGCAGAGTTGCCCTACGGCCCTACAGCCTCGTAACCCATAGCTGTAGCAGCATCCGCACAGCGCTCATGGCTACGGCTATTGGGCTAGCCGCTTTAGTTCCCAATCCAGCAGTCGCAAATCTAGAAGCAACAACACACACACACACAGCCGCCGCCGCTCAAGCCAAGCGAGATCCCAGCTGGCAGGAAGGCTCTGTTCAGCTGCTTACGATTACAGCTAGCAATGGAGGACATACCAGACCGGTAAGGGCCGTTACTTTTCACCCTAACAACCGCTTCTTTGCAACAGGTAGCGCAGATAAAAGCATTAAACTATGGGACTTACAGGGTCAGTCTAGGGTCCGCATTCTTTCTCAAGACTCAGAGATCCTAAGTCTTGCCTTTAGCCCAGACGGGCGCTGGCTGGCCAGCGGTAACCTAGATGGCACAGTTCGCATTTGGGACTGGCAGGTAGGCCAAATAGCACACACATTTTCCGATCACGAGGATGTTGTTACTGCCGTCAAATTCACCGCTGACAATCGGCACCTCATCAGCGGCAGCGGAGATAAAACGCTCAAAGTATGGCAGGTCAACAGTGGCCAAAATGTAGCCAGCATCGAAACAGGTCAGTGGATTCAATCGATTGCACTCGATCCTCAAAGTGCGAATAGAGTAGCGATCGCAGGACTCGGCAGACAGGTAGAAGTATGGAACTGGAGCACTCAGCGAAGAGAACAAACTTCTGAACGGTTACCCAGCCCCGTATACGCGGTCGATTGGCATCCCCGCAGGCAGCAGCTGGCACTCAGCCCAGACTCAAGTACAAACACTAGTAGCAGAGGCGATCGCAACAGCGTTGCGTTGTTCAACATTGAATCCACACGCCTTGGCGATCTGCTCACCGGCCATTCAGACTATGTCTCTTTTGTTGCTTTTAGCCCTAGCGGCGACACACTCTTGAGTGGGAGCTGGGACCGTACCATCCGCCTGTGGGACACGCAAACCGGAGAACTCATTCGCAGCTTTTTAGAAAACGAAAGGCGAATTCTCTCTGGTGACTTTAGTAATAACGGCAAAGCTTTCATCGTCGGTAGCGGTGACGGCAGCATCAAAATCTATCAGAGCCAGGAATAAGCCGAACCAGCCTTTGCTGTGCGGGTTTGAGCCGCACAGCAAGTACTCTAACGCTGCTCAGTTCTCCATCCACCACTGGATGCAGGCGTTGCGACTCGGCGTGGAGGAGAAGAAGGTGAAGGGGCTCTGTAAGTAGGCGTAGGTACAGCAGGTCGTGCGGTTGCTCGTGTAGCCCGCTGTTCTTCGGCTTCTCTGGCAGCAACTCTGGCGGCTTCCTCAGCAGCTTCCTTAGCGGCCGTCAGCCCTGCTTCAGCCACACTGACAATAGGCTGAAGATTCTCCTTCCAATAGAGATTCTCTTGATTAACAGATTCGCCCATCAGCGTAACCTTCGTAGCCTCATCTATGGCCGCTTGCCAGCGTTGGTCGTCCACGGCCTCGCGCACCATCGCCAAAGTCTCAGCGTTTTTTTGCCATTCTGCTTGCCATGCATCCAGCGCTTGCGCTACCTCTGCTTTGAGTTCAGAGTCCGGCGGAATCGCCTGGATGATTGACTTGGCCTCCTCGTAGCGTCCTGTTTTGTAATTGTTGAGTGCAGTTTGAAAAATCTCTTTAGACCATGCTGGAATCGCTATTTCGGCCTGTGAATAAGTATCCATTTCGACCGTAATGTTTTCAGCAGCTGCGATCGCCTCTTTCAGTCGATAGTCTGCGGCCAGTGTCTCTGCCTGTGCGAGCCAACAGTTGCCCATAGTGTTTTGCGCACTGCTATGCAGCTGAGCATAGCGGCGACTCACCACCCGAGCAGCCACAACGCACGATTCATAGTCTTCTGCGGCTTGCAGCTGTTGTGCCTGCACTAGCGACTGCTCTGCTTGGGCAAAGGCACTACGCTTTTGAAACAACAATCCTCCCCCTATGAGTATGCCGATAGCCGCTGCGCTAGAGAGCACGACTTTCATTCGATGCCGACGTGGGGGTGAAGGGCGAGGCCTTTCTCGCAACTGCGGCGGTGCTTCACGAAGAGAAAAATCTTGCGATCGCGTTTCTGCTTGACTCGAAAGTAGCAAGCTATCATCGGCTGCTGGCAGACCCTCTGTTTCCAAGAAGACCTGAGAGGGAATCTTCAATCGTTCATTATGCGGTTCTGTAGGCGGAATATGGTTTGCACGCGATCGCGGCAACGGTACAGTAGGTAGGTCACCTGTCGCCCGGCTTTTGACTACCATTTCCGTAAATGGCGGCGGCAGCGTCTTTGATAAAGAAAAACCCAGTGCAGAAAGAGTGGAGGGCATTTCAAACTCAGAAGAATCACTAGCCGACTCAGCCAGGTGAATGTCTGCAAGGACAGCATCTGAGGCATCTGTCAGTACGGTTCGACTAGCCAATATCTGTTCTTCAGCTGTTGCCGCGTTGGCAGCAGCGCCGTTATTCATGGCTTCTGTTTGAACAGGCGACGGCCGAAACACACGTGCGCTTGGCACAGCGCTGTTGCTGTTTTTAATAGCGGCAGGCGCTTTGGGTGTCATCTTTGATAGTGGCTGCGCGATCGCAGTAGGCTGAGGAACCAGAGAAGACGCTACACGTCTATCGACAGGGGAGGCGGGGGAAAGGGCCTGCGCCAGCTCAGGGTAGTGCTCAATGTAGAGCTCTAGCTCTTGCAGAGCTTCCGAGGCAGATCGATAGCGATCGCGAAAGTGATAGCGCACCATTTTCTCAATAATACGCACCAGGCCCGAATCGCACTTAGCCCATGCCTGCCAAATCAGCTCTCCAGACTCTTCATCCTCTTGCAGCTGATTGGGACGCAGTCCGGTAATCGCCTGGATGGCAATCACACCTAGCGCATAGATATCACTACTGGTCCGGGGCTTACCGTGGCTTTGCTCGGTAGGCATGTATCCCGGCGTACCCACAGCAATAGTCGCTGTCGCCTGCCCAGGAGCAGCGACCCGCGTTCGGATTTGCTTAACAGTACCAAAATCCACTAGCGCGAGTCGGTCATCGCTGCGTCGTCTAATAATATTGTCTGGCTTAATGTCGCGGTGAATCACATTCTGGCTATGGATAAAGCGCAGAATTTGCAACACTTCTCTGACAAATACAACAGCCTTCGGCAGCGGCCAGCATTTACCTAGGCAGAGCTCGTCGGTCAGCAAGGTGCCATCGATATACTCTTGCACCAGATAAAAGTCTTCACCTTCTACAAAATATGCCAACAGCCTAGGCACCTGCTCGTGACTACCCAAACGTTCCAGAGTTTCGGCTTCTGTAACAAATAAGCGCCGAGCATTCTCTAAAAACGCTGCATCGTTGCAAGCTGGCTTCAGCAACTTCACGACACACTTAGGGTGGCCCGGCCGGCGAATATCTTCAGCAATGTAGGTCTGGCCAAAGCCACCAACTGCCAGACGATGCGTGACCTTGTAGCGGCCATCCAACTTTTTCCCTAGCAGCGATTCTTGCATAGCTAGCAGATTCTCCATCACCACAAAGGCTTAAACATTTTAGAGCTCGCAACCAATAGGATGCTCACTTTTGACCAACAAAACCTCAATCTCTCTGTTTTTCTGATTTCCTAAGATGATAAGTGGCGATAGTCTGATTTTATACAGCGACAGCTCAAAGAGAGAGAGAGGGCGGGCATCCACACACGATTAAATCATAGACTTAAGCCGGCAAATCGTGGCAACAGCTCGTTAAATTTTCACAAAATAAATTCAGCAAAAAACTCAATCCTTGTAGCGTTTTTACGGAGAAGAAACAACCTTAAACGTATATTTTGTTGCTGTTTACTTAAATAGCACTCCGACAAAAAGTGCGCTGAAGACAACTTCGCGGCACTATTTTTGCTCGGCTATACAGCCCTATTTCCACGAAAAGAGACTGCTTAAAAAGTAAGAATTTCTACTGAGTCTGATTTAAGAAATGTCCACATATCGATCACAATTGGGCTCACACCCACGCACCAAAAAATCGTAGCGCTCATGCAATCTGCAAAAGCCACTACGATCTTTCTCACGAAGCTAATTCGGTTTTAGCTTTACTACGCCGCAGCCACAGCAGGAGCTGATTCCGTTTCCTCTTCTCTAGATGCAATTACATCAGCAATCTGCGCTTCGATTTGGTCCTTCACAATTTGGCGATACTCCAGAAAGTGCTCAATCTGAGCGCATACCGTGAGGTAGCTAGCCACACCGCCTCGGTTGTGCTTGAACATTTCCCACAAATAAATCCAGAAAGTAGAGCGAGTCTTGCGCTCAATGCCCTGCTTCCAGCAAACAATCGCTAGCGCTTTTACCAAATGCCAGTTGAAGGGTTCCTTGGCAGACTTGGGCTTGGGTCCACGACTCTTATCGTTATGACAGGGCGCATCGCCAAGAATACGATAGTGGCGGTAGCAGCGGTCTAGATACTTTTGAGGATCGTATAGATTCCAGAAGGCGTCGACATATTCCTGCGCGACTTCTTCCACGGGGCGCGTGGGCACAAAATTCATTAGCGTCGTCTGGTGAATGTTCGCGGTTTCTTTGCCGGCGAGCAGGCGGCCTTCCTTATCTAGGCGTTTCCAGAGCGCAGTGTCGGGCAAAGCCTGCAACATGCTGAATAGCGCGGTAGGCACAGAGCATTTTTCTACGAACTTAACGATGCGATCGCCCGCCCCTTTCTTCTCTCCGTCAAATCCAATAATAAAGCCCGCCATCACCCGAATGCCGCTGCTAGCAATCTTATGGATCGACTCGCTGAGCGGATCGCGATTGTTCTGAAACTTCTGGGTCAGCGCTAGACTGTCTTCATCTGGCGTTTCTACCCCTAGGAACACCGCACCAAAGTTACAGGCCGTCATCAAGTCCATCATTTCCTGGTCTTGAGCCAGGTCCACTGAGGCCTCAGTCGAGAAGGTAAACGGATAGCCCTTTTCCTTCATCCAGGGAGCTAGCGCCTTCAGCATCAGCTTTACGTTGCGTTTATTGCCAATGAAGTTATCATCGACCATGAAAATGCTGCGTCGCCAGCCTAACTCGTACAAGAATTCAAGCTCTTTGATCATCTGCTCAGGCGACTTGGTTCTGGGCTTGCGTCCATACAGCACAATAATGTCGCAGAACTCGCACTGAAACGGACACCCGCGTGAAAACTGCACCGCCATTTCTGAATAGGCATCTAGCTTTAGCAAGTCGAAGCGAGGTACCGGACTAGCACTCACATCGGGCCGCTCCAGCGCCCGGAACGTTCCTTCTGTTTCACCCTTTTCAATCGCTTCTACCAGCATCGGCAGGGTGATTTCTCCTTCGTCTAGCACGCGAAAGTCCGCACCAGCCTCAGTCACTTCGCTGGGCAGCGCCGTTGCATAGGGGCCACCTACCGCAGAAGGAATACCTCGACGCTTCGCCTCTCGCAGCAGTTCTAGCATGTCGGGCTTTTGTACAATCATCCCCGAAAAGATGACCAGCTCAGCCCAGGCCCAGTCAGCTTCTGTCAGCTCCTCTACATTGCGGTCTACCAGGCGCAAATCCCACGACTCCGGTAAAATGCCCGCCACCGTCACCAGTCCCAACGGGGGCAAAATCGCTTTGCGCCCTGCCAGCTCAATCGCCTTATCAAAAGACCAGAAGCTTTTGGGAAACAAAGGATAAATCAGCAAAGCTTTCATAGAAGATACCCGCGTGTGAGGATTGAAAAGTGGCACGACAGTAGCCCAATTCACCGAACCGACTGCTACATCAAGCTCAAGTTACATAATTAAACATCCGTTCATGTCACTCTACCGCATCACCTGATGAGGCGACTATTGCGTACAGAGAATCCGACAGAGCAGAATCGGGATTTTCACTCCGTAGCAACACGGACAGCCCACTATGTGTTTTCACTGAAAATAGCCTGGCATTCCTCACAACTTTCCGAGCACGGCTACAGACCATTCGCCCAGCGTCACCTTGGCCAACTCACCAGTCAAGGCTTCACACCTGCTTGAAAGTAAAGGCTCCTCACAGCACATTCCCTTCACAATCAGCCTCTAGAAGACTTACGTACACTTAGTAAAACAAACCCGTGGATTCACAGAAGCCTTACCCAATTCAAAAAAGCAAAAGCCAAAATTTACGTATAAACCGACACATCAAATAGCGTCATATATGCGTATCAAAACACTCCTTGCTTTTGCGGCTCTCTCTAGTCTCTTCGCAGCGGTCCCAGCCAATGCCGCTACCTACACCTTCGACGGAGATAACCTAGGCGGCAACAAAACAGTAGGTGACCATACAAATATCACCACCACTTACAACACCAGCACAGACCTCTTCACTTGGTCTTCCACCTTTACTGATAATGGCAACGGACCCTTGGCAGAAGGCGCGTGGCTAGTCATTAGCGATGGCGAAAACCCAAAGAAAAACGCTGACGAGTACGCGATCTTCTATCTTGATGGTACGCAGAACACAGTTTCCATCTACAACTACAACGGAGCGAACAGCGCCAACAGCTATCAATCTGAGACATTCCTAGCCTCAACGACACTAGATGTCACTAACAGTGGGAACTCTCGGACATTTGAATTCTCTTTCGATGCGACAGACCTTAACGACGATATTCACGGATTGTTTGGCAGTGAGTGGAAGGGCATTACCTTCGATGAAAGCATTGGCATTTGGTTCCATGGGGCTGGCAATCTCTCCACAAGCTACGATACGGACGGTAGTCTGCTAACGTTCTCTCCTACCGCTACCGGATGGTACGACACCAAGAATAAAACAACCACTGCCGTCCCAGAACCTGCCAGCCTTGTAGCAATTGGCCTCTTCGCCGTGGGCGCAGCAACTAAGCTCCGCAAGCGGAACTAAGCGCCAATCGAGAGTTTTGAGATGTTTGTGTAAGTTGCTCCATGCAGTCAAATGCATTCACTATTAAGCCCCAATGCTGCGTTGCAGCATTGGGGCTTTTCTTCGGCTAGGTTCCCGGCGAAGAGCTTAATGTGATACGCCCCTACAACAACGCGATTTCCTAGCTCCAATCTTCTCCCTTTTTCAGCCAGGTCGGCTTAAATATCCCTTCGCCTTGTTCATGAATTTGTCGGGTCTTTTCAAAAAGTTCTGCTTCCGTCAGTCCTAGTTTTGTCAGCATTTTATCCAAATCGCTTTGAATATCGCGAGCCCCCTGAAAGCCGTCGTAGCGAATACGTAAGCGCGCGAGTTCGGCCAGAGTCAGGTCATCTGGTGGCCCGGTCATAATCGAATTGAGGGTGTCGCGGTCTTTTCGGTATTGAGGATGTAAGTAGTCTTTGGTGCTTTGGGTATCTGTCATGGGTCTTTTTGGCGCTAGTGGTCAGGCTATCGATGGTTAACTTATTTCTGGCTCGGGCAATACCACAGTCAATCACCGCATAACGCTTCAGCATGATGACGAATGTGATCTTCCATAAAAGTCGAAATGAAATAGTAACTGTGGTCGTATCCGGGCTGGTAGCGTAAGTTCAAGGCCTGTCCGTTCTCTCTACAGGCCACTGCGAACTGCTCTGGCAGCAGCTGACCGTCTGCCAAAAACTGATCGGCCTCTCCTTGATCGATCAAAATTACGCCGTCGATTTTGTTCCCCTGCTTGATTAATTCAGTTGCATCATAAACGGCCCAAGTTGTTTCATCCGATCCTAAGTAACCGATAAAGGCTTTTTTGCCCCACGCACACTCAGAAGGAGCCGCAATAGGGGCAAAAGCCGAGATCGAAGCATACTTATCCGGATTGTGGAGTCCGCAGATGAGCGCACCATGGCCACCCATGGAGTGACCCATAATGCCAGCAAGATCGCCTTTAATGTCAAAGTTCTGTTGTATTAGCGCTGGCAATTCCACCGTCACATAGTCGTACATGTTGTAGTGGCTATCCCAAGGCGGTTCGATAGCATTCACATAAAAGCCGGCTCCTGTGCCAAAGTCCCAGCTTTTATCTTCACCTGGAAGATTCACACCGCGCGGACTTGTATCGGGCGCAACCAGCATCAGGCCATGCTCAGCCGCATAGCGCTGGGCGTTCGCTTTCTCGGTGAAGTTTTTCTCGGTGCAGGTCAGTCCGGAGAGGTAGTAGAGCACTGGCACTGGCTTCTCCTCGGCTTGAGGCGGCACATACACAGCCAGGTTCATGTCGCAGGCACAGGCTTCAGAACGATGGCTATAAAACCGGCTGGTGCCGCCAAAGTGTTTGTTACGAGACTTCTCGGTCAGGGCCATTTGGTTTTCCAATTTTATTCAATCGGGCTTTCAGTCGAGCTTTCAATCGTACAGAACAACACTTCGAATAGATTCTCCGCGATGCATGAGCTCAAAGGCCTCGTTGATCTCTTCGAGCGGCATGGTGTGGGTGATGAGGTCGTCGATATTGATTTTGCCATCCATATACCAGTCCACAATTTTAGGCACATCGGTTCGGCCTCTAGCCCCGCCAAAGGCGCTACCTTTCCAAACTCGGCCTGTCACCAGCTGAAAGGGTCTGGTGCTTATTTCTGCGCCCGCTTCAGCCACACCGATGATGGTGCACACACCCCAGCCTTTGTGGCAGCACTCTAGCGCCTGACGCATCACGGTCGTATTGCCAATGCACTCAAAGGAATAGTCTGCGCCACCGCCGGTTAGCTCGACCAGGTGCCCCACGATATCGCCTTCTATTTCCTTGGGGTTTACGAAGTGGGTCATGCCGAATTTTTCTGCGATCGCCCGCTTCTCCGGATTAAGATCCACCCCCACAATTTTGTCCGCGCCCACCATCTTCGCGCCCTGAATCACATTCAGCCCAATACCCCCAAGGCCAAACACCACCACATTCGCCCCAGCTTCTACCTTGGCGGTAAATAGCACCGCGCCAATGCCTGTTGTCACCCCACAGCCGATGTAGCAAACCTTATCGAAAGGCGCATCTGAGCGAATTTTCGCCAGCGAAATCTCTGGGACTACCGTGTAGTTAGCAAAGGTAGACGTACCCATGTAGTGATAAATCGGCTTGCCGTTGAAAGAAAATCGACTTGTGCCATCTGGCATCACCCCCTTACCTTGGGTCGCTCTTACGGCCTGGCAGAGGTTTGTCTTTTGGCTCAGGCAGTACGCACACTCTCGGCACTCCGCCGTGTACAGCGGAATCACATGGTCACCGGGCTGCAAGCTTTTTACCCCTGGCCCTATCTCGCGCACAATTCCGGCACCTTCGTGCCCCAATATCGACGGAAAAATACCTTCAGAATCCTTACCCGAAAGTGTGTAAGCATCGGTATGGCAAATGCCTGTGGCTTTGATCTCAACTAATACCTCACCTGTGCGAGGACCGGCTAACTGCACAGTCTCTATACTCAAGGGCTTGTTCGCTTCAAATGCTACCGCTGCCTTAACATCCATAGATCAACGCTGCCGCTTCGTTTCAACTTGAGTATTTTATCGGTGAAGTTGGCGAGTGTGCGCCAGACTGCCCGCCTTCTAACATTAAGTAATACGCTATTTAGTCTACTTGTATGAAAACAAACGGATTTACCTCAGTATTTATACGACATTAATGAGAGATTGTATCGCATGTATCTTTCATGAGCCGTTGTCTCTTTTCTGTTTTGCTGCCTGCAACCACATCAATTTTGTTGTTTCAATTTGCCAGCAATACTATTGCACAGCAGCCGATTCCTCCGGTCCGGCAGGCGATGGACGTACTCAATGGAGATAGCTGTGATAGAGCAACAGAGCTTACCTACCAATCACGACAGCTGCAATCGCCCAGCGGCAATACCACCGTCCACTTTGAAGGCACATTGCTCAAAATCGTCAACAATCCTAGTCAAGTCATCAGCGAAAGCGGCTTTTGCCATGCCAGCAGGACGCAAACCTTAAGCAATGACATGATTGTCGCCAACCAAGGTAGCGCTCAAAGATTTAGCGAAAATCCCTACACTGACGGCTACCTGGTGGAGACCCCACTATCCTTCTCTCCTGATGAACGATACATCGCCGCAGAGATCGCCATTGTTTATAGCGGGCTGCATATTTCTAATGCGATCGCTGCTTTCGACACCACCACCGGCGAAATCATCCGCACACCCAACATCTGCGAAGACGCGGCTGCCTCAGATATGGACTCCGTGGGTTACGTCGGCTTTCTTTCCGCCACCGAAATGGTCGTAGAATGCCAGTTCGCCGGGCGTAGAAGCCCCATACCCAATCGCTTTGAAGTGGTCACCCTACCCAGCGGTAGCATTCGCACGCTGGAGGGTCTTCCCCATAACACTGCCAGCTATGGCACCTCCGTCAGCGAATTTGAAATCACTCAAGTTCAGAGGTTTTGACCCGGTCACGCTCTACCTTCATCAAATCTGTCCGAAATCGACAGCCAAACTCCAGTAGTAATAGTCACAGACGTCCGTTGGCAGCACAGTGGGAACGATACCAATGTATGCCTCGCGGCATCTAGCAAACGGGCTTAGGCATCCGTCGAAAGGACACGTCACTATGCGAAATACAACAGTCTCTGCGTTCATTTGTCTACTGACGTTGGGGTGGATGCGTCCGGCAAGTGCGCAGGTGATGCCCCCTCAGGCGATGCTCGATGCGCTCGGCGCTAATTGCGATCGCGCTGCAGAAGTCACCTATCAATCACAAATCCTCGCCGCCCCCAATGGCAACACCCTCGTCCGCGCCCAAGGGCTACTTCGCAAACGAGTTAACCCCGACAGCCAGCTCAGAACCGTCGACACAACCGATTACTGCTATCCAGACACCCGCGAAACCGTCAGCCGACAGATCATTCTCGAAACACCCAGCGGTACCCGACAGCTCGTAGACACCCCCTACGAAGAGGGCCATATCATGTATCAGCCCCGCGCTTTCTCTGCCGACAGCCGCTTTCTTGCCCTCGACATGCGCGTCGCCTATACAGACGGCAACACCGGCAGCTATGTCCTCTTTCTCGATACCACCAACGACACTATCGTCGAAGCACCGACCCTCTGCGACGGCATGGTTTTTCAAAACAACATTGGCTTCGCTGCCGACACAGAAGCTGTTGTACTTTGCCAGGGCGGGCTCCGCTTCGCAGAGCGGTTCGAGAGCGTCAACCTCCTCACGGGCGCTGTTCGCCGTCTCCCATCTCGGCCCGAAGGCGTCGCTGGCTATGGCAACATCATTAGAGCCTTTGAAGTGATCAAAGTGCAGCTATTTGAATAGCGGTCCTCCTCCAGAAGAGGCCTCACCAGCGGCCCCCATCAGCACACTCACATCACCCACGACAACAATCCGGAAAAGACTGTGCCAATGACAACTTTGGGTGAGCCTTCTAGCGACACCACCACAGCCCGATATCATTACAGAATTACCCAATAAAATCACACTGCATCTCTCCCCCCAAAGGTGCTGTAGCGCTTCAGCGAAGTCACGGTATCAAGACCCATAACATTTCAAGTATTATTCATATGTAGTGGTCAGTTGCACGATTTGTCCCGACCAGCATCCGGTTCAAAAGCAGCGTAGATAGATTAGGAGCATCAATCTACCACCTCGCAACTCACCTTAGTCATATGAGCTATGAAGAACTCGCATCGTCTGGCCGCTCTACTCAAGTCCTCCCCACTGCGGCAGGGAGCACTCGCCTTAGTCGCGGGTCTGGCCGTATTGACACAGGCAGAAGCAGCCTTTGCGGGCATATGTAGAGCTGAGCTGCCCCGCAAAATCGATGCGATCGTTAACGGCTACACCCTTGATGGCGCCAACGTCAGTATCCTGATTGAAGACGCCAACCCCGACACCCGCGTCTTGTACGCCCGCCGCGCTCAAGAAAAGTTTGTCCCCGCCTCCAACGTCAAGCTGCTCACCACCGCCGCTGCCCTTCACAACCTCGGCCCCGACTTCAGCATTCGCACCTCTGTCTACGGTCAGCCAAACTCTCCCGACCAAGACCTATTTGTTGTCGGCAGAGGTGATCCCACCTTCACCAGCTACCAAATCAACCTGCTCTCTGGCCAGCTAAAGCAACAGGGCATCCGCCGCGTCAATAGCCTCACCGCCATAGACAGCTACTTCGCAGGCCCCGCAGCCAACCCCTACTGGGATGAAGAAGACTACCGCGCAGGCTACGGCGCACCCGCCAACAGCCTTATTCTCAACCGCAACGAACTGGGATTCACCTCCATTCCAAACCGAGCCGGTCAACCGCTTAGCATCGTATGGGACCGCCCAGAATTTGTTCGTGGCTGGCGCATAGAGAACAACACTCGCACCGTCGGCGGCGGCAATGAATTTATCGATGCGGGCCAAAGACCCGGACAAAAAGTGATGAACGTTCGCGGTCAGCTAATTGCTGGCACGGCTAGCGACAACAGTTCTATCGCGGTGCTCGATCCTGGCAGCTACTTTGCCGAGCAATTTCAACAAAGCCTCAATGCCTATGGCCTGCCTACCGCTCGCGCCCAGGCAACCACAGCCAGCGCACCCAACGGGCTAGTCGAACTTGCGGCCATCCAATCCCCGCCGCTACGAGCCTTTATTGATCCAACAAATCTCTACAGCGTCAATATCTACGCTGAGTCCATGCTCAAAACCCTGGGCCGCAACGTAAATCCGACTACGCAGGATGCCTATGCCTCCGGCGCAGCCGCAGTTAGCCAGGTGCTTACCGACTTGGGTGTGCGCTCCGATAGTGTCAGCATCGTCGATGGCTCCGGACTCTCTCGCCGAAACCAGGCCACCCCCGAAGCCTTTGTAGATACGCTTCAGGCCATGGCCAAAACCAGCAATGCTAGCATCTACCGCAACTCACTAGCAGTTGCTGGACGCAGCGGCACGCTGCGCAACAGAATGCGCGGGACCAACGCAGAAGGGCGATTCCAAGGGAAAACAGGCACGCTCAGCGGCACCTACACCTTGAGCGGCTATCTCAACCCGCCGAACCATCCCTCCCTGGCGCTCAGCATCCTGGTAAATGACACAGACTCCAGCGGTCGCGACGTCCGCAGCCTCATCGACCAGATTGTGACCCACGCGTCCAATCTAGACGACTGCTAGCTGTTAGCATTAGCTAGATTCTAGATTGATGTACGCTCTCGACAGATTCATACCAGGCAAGTCACTCTCGTGCACCAGCACCTGCAAGTAGCCAGCGTCGCCAAACCATAGGTCAACCGCTTTGCTAGAGTTCACACTGAGCAAATTGCACCAGCGCTGGGCATTCCTCATGTCCAGCGTTTTTCGCTTTTCGTAGTCGTATAGCCACTGAGGATTCACCTCCCGCACCACATAGGCAGCTGAGCGAGGATCGTGCCCAATTCCCGCGACGTGACCCAAGAGCTTGCCCACATAATTTCTGGAGAGTTCTCTAGCCATGTCATCTAAGGGCTCTTCGCTAATATCAAAATTGTTGCACAGCGCATAAAAGTCATCCGTCGCCCACCGTGGGATATCCGGCAACAGATCAAACGACAATGTGTGCGGCACTAGTCCCTCGTACCAGTCTGTAGCCATCTCTTCCCAGCTGGGTTGCTCCAATGGCTGAACAGAGTCTGGCTGCAGAGAGTCTGGCTGCAAAGAGTCATCTCCCTGCCAAAGGAGAATTTGTTCCGCAGAATCCTCACCCTCACCAACAAAGAGATAAAGCATGCCCTGCGACGGAAAAGGGCTATCTGTAAACCGTGGCAGCTGTGCGAAATTTATTTGCAGGATAAAACACAAATACTCTCCGCCATACTGACTTCTCGGCCAACCCATAGACGGTGGCAAATCAGGGGTACCGCCGATTCGACTTTGCCCAACGTCTCCTGTGCCCGCCTGCTCTAATCCCATATAGATAGCAGGTTCCACACTACTCAGAATTTGAGCTTGATGTTGCGACAAACCATATTTGCGAATGAGTGATATTAAGGGCTCTGTATTCATCGGCTCTGTATTCATCAGAATTAGAAACGGGACACCACCAGAAAATACAACAGCTACGGCAGCTTTTCTGACAATCTGTAATAATCAGCTATGGAAAGTAGGTCCCAAGCGATGGTACAAGCACCCACAAAGCCTCTCACGCTAGAAGATTTTTTGCAGCTGCCAGAGACCAAACCGGCCAGTGAGTACATCGATGGTCAAGTCATTCAGAAGCCAATGCCAAAGACAGCGCACAGTGGAATACAGGCAGGCCTAATTAAAGCAATTGACCCCGTACTCAACCCTGACAAAGTTGGCCGTGCTTTTCCTGAACTGCGCTGCTCTTTCAATAACCGCTCAATCGTTCCAGATTTGACGGTTCTACCTTGGTCAAAAATTCCTCGTGACGAGAAAGGAAAACTAGCTGACGAGCTTTTGGCTGCACCTGATTGGATGATTGAAATTTTGTCTCCTCAGCAGAGTCAAACAAAAGTGGTCAAAAAGATTATGCATGCGCTGTCTCATGGGACGGCGATGGGCTGGCTGGTCGATCCAGAGGAAGAATGCGTATTCGTCTATACTCCCGATTTTAAGACGACTCTTTACGAGGAAGCTGATGATTTGCTCCCAGTGCCAGCGTTTGCGATCGCATTTAAGCTAACGGTCGGTGAGCTAGTAGCCTGGCTGTACGAATAAAACGGATAAATAAAACAACAAAACGCGCCTGCGACGTGTGAAGCGATCGCAGGCGCGCTATTCTCTCGTGTATTGGGCTTTAGCGATAGACATTATCGGAGGTAGTGAGATATTTGTGTAAGCTTAGGCTCTTCTCCTATTTTTCTTTGTACTGTTCCCTATCGACGGTGAGCTAAACGGAAGTTGTGTAGTCCGCAGGCTGTTGCCATCACCTCATCGACGAGTCGTCCATGCGATTTCGAAATTTCTGCACCAAAATCTGACAGCGTTTGATACAGCCAATTTGATGCTCTACCTCGACGCGTAAAAGTGCAATAAGTTTGGCTCGTCCAGGGCAGACGCCTACCAAAAATAACCAGCAGCAAAGGCACCTACGTAAAAGTGTTTAGCACCTCCGTAATATTTATTAGTAATTGCAAGAGCCGAGTACGGATTTGGTAAAAAATCACACTCAGTATCTGCGACAAATATTTCTTTTGTGAAAACTTTGCTTTGCTTTCCTCCTGAAAACCAAGAGATTTATCTTTTTCTTGTAAAGCTAGTGAAAGAAAATATACAAGCAAAGCACCATTCAAGATAAGTTGTTTTATAGCTACTGCATCAAATAAATAAACAGAACGTATATCTATGGTTCAAGCACTTTACATGACTACGAAGAACAAAGATTAAACAAAGATAACAACTTCATACCTCCCTAACTCTCTGAGCTATATCGCTCTTAGGCTCTAGGTTTCCAGTTCATCCTATTCGTTAGGGATACTACTAAAGAACAAAGTGAAAGGCCGATTTAGAGGCAGAAAATTTGCCTTGCAATTTGTCTTGTAAAAGTAAGCGCAGAAAGCGTGTTCAGCAGCAGGTCTTCACTACATATTCTCCTCATTCTGACCCATAAGCTCTACCCATCATAGTATGAACAATTTATTGAATGGTGCGTTGCCCCTCTCTTCACAACACGCTCTAAACTTTGCTGAAAAATATTCTCTAGATAGCAATTCACGGCAAAGTCAACAGTTTCTAGATCAGAATATCGCCTTCGTTACTGCGGACTTAGCAGATGTTGAAGCCTTAATCCAGGGGCTAGAAGACATGAAGGTTGTTCTGATTGGTGAGCAGCAAAATGGCATAGACCAGATCACATCTGTACTGGCCCAGTACGATAGCCTCAACGAAGTTCATATTTTTTCTCATGGCGACAGGGGCTCCCTACAGCTAGGAAGCACTACCCTCAACAACACCAATAGACAAAAGTACGATAGTAATTTTCAGCAGTGGGGACAGGCCCTGTCTGATAAAGCAGACATCCTTTTATATGGCTGTCACTTTGCAGCAACAGACGAAGGAGTTGCCCTTGTTGATTCCATCAGCCGCTCGAGTGGCGCTGATGTAGCCGCATCTGATGACCTTACAGGGATGGGCGGAGATTGGCAGCTTGAAGTCAAACGAGGTGAAATTGAAAGTCAAGTTGCCTTAAATGCAACAACCCAAGCTAACTATAAAGGCACACTCGAAACGTCAGAAAACGGTGGACTTGA
>ERZ1740070.572-NODE-572-length-24848-cov-6.922760_pt1 | contig 24848 bp, 16 predicted proteins | sample MGYA00581734_ERZ1740070 | MGnify/ENA primary metagenome ERZ1740070 (study PRJEB43018, sample SAMN04849744) | marine metagenome | isolation source: floating plastic debris | place: Pacific Ocean | collected 2008-09-01 | study: EMG produced TPA metagenomics assembly...
GAGCAATGGCTTCAGTCTAGCAATTCGGTACTTTTTTTGTCAGAAATCGCCTAACCTCCACCCCCATGGAAAAACTGGATTTGTACAATCCAGCCCTGATGACCTAAGGTTCAATTTATGGAGCCACTTTAGGTTAGATGAAACCTGGCAGTTTATCTCTGAAGATTGATACCTCTGAAAATTTGCTGTGCGATACTCGCTTCTCTGTCCTCTGCTCATTCTTATTGCTGTTGTGGGTTGCACTGCTACCGATCAACAAGCGGAAACGACATCTTCTACAGAACCTCAGGTCATTACTGAGGGTGTATCGGACAAACAGTGCTTTCGGAACGAGTATCCGTTTGAGGATAACCCAGAGCAAAAAGACGTTGAATCGCTCACTGTAGACATTCAGGGTGAGCGAGTGACAGGTGAGTATGACTGGACACCGGCCCTTAAGGGTGCTCGCACGGGCAGCTTCAATGGCAGCATCAGCGATGATGTGATTACAGCCGATTATGAGTATATGCAGGAAGGGCAATCGGGTGAAGCTGAGATTACAATCCGACTAGAGCCAGAACAGGCAGTTGTGGAAGGTGGCGTGCCTGAGCTTGGGTTAAACACAACGATAGTCCGAGTTGATTGCTAAGTTTATCGTTTACACCTTCTTTTATGGGTCTTTCTCCGTCATATCGTTTGGAGCCAGCGCTTTAACGCCAGAAATCTCCTAAGCAGAGTGAGTGGCAAGCACTATAAACCCCTGGAACACTCACGACTATTGGAGAGCGGCTGTGGGAATCCTGCGGACGCATCCACTTTTTACTGACAATCTCTCTGTATATTGATTTAGCGCTCATGTGGGCTGAAACTATCTCATCATAAAGTTTTCAGCCATAATCGTAGATTTCTGTTTAAATGCCCTTGCTAGGCCATCCTGTTTTTTTCTGAAACTCTCTCTACAAGATAGTTTCAGCGATCATGTGGCGGCTGGTGACAGCTTTGCTAGTTTTACCCCAACAACGCATGGTTCGCTTAGTCAAGTTGAAGTAATACCCAATCAGGCTTTGCTGACGTCAAAATGACTTATCTCATTATCAAATTGGCCACTTTATATAGAAGTTGTGCCCTTTGCTAAGAGTTGCTCAATGGTAATGCTCAGTTGGCCTAAGTTCACCGGTTTACTCAGGTATTCGTTTGCACCTGCCGCCAAGCAGCGGTCTCGGTCCCCTTGCATCGCTAGCGCTGTAAGTGCAATGATCGGGATATTAGTTAGTGTGGGCTCACGCCGGATGCGTTGCATGGCTTCTAGTCCATCCATTCTTGGCATCTGTATGTCCATCAATATTAAATCAGGGATATTGGCTAATACGGCGGAAATTGCCTGATAGCCGTCATTAGCCACCCGGACACGATAGCCTTTAGCCGTTAAGTAACTGTTGAGGACAGTAATATTATCTGGATCATCTTCAACTAGTAAAATTGTTGCTAGTTCCGCCTTAACTTGAGCACTGAGGTCTCCATGGCCAGGATTTTTCAGGTCTTGACCCGGTAAAGATGGAGTCACCGCCTCGCAGGGAAGCTCAACAGTAAAGATGCTACCTACGCCCACTTCACTGCTTACGTTCACGGTGCCCCCATGAAGTTCGAGGAGCTGTTTAACTAAAGCTAGCCCAAGTCCTGTACCTGCATATTGGCGGTTGAGGGCACTGTCAATTTGAACAAACGGTTTAAATAGCTTGTCGATATAGTCAGGACTAATACCAATACCGGTATCACTGACAATAAACTTTAAGATATTACTGGGAGGGGCCTCTACATCATCTGAAGTATTTACAAAAGAGAGTTGCTGTTGCCAAACAACCTCTAGAGTGACGCATCCCCCAGCAGGGGTAAATTTAACCGCATTGCTCAGAAGATTGATCAACACCTCGCGGATGCGCCGCTCATCCATAATAAATGCTGGCAGCGTATGGAGTAGCTTGGATTCGAGCTGTAGTCCCTTTTGGTGGGCTTGTTGTTTGACAACGGTCAAACAAAATTGGCACATGGGAATAACAGCTGTTGGAGCGCAGTTTAGCTCTAACATACCTGACTCAACTCGAGCTAAGTCTAGAATCTCATTGATTAGCTCTAGCAGATGGCGAGCACTGCGTTCAGTAGTCTGTAAGGCTTTAGTTTGTCTGGGGTTGAGATCACCTAAAATTTGTTCTTCTAGGGCCTGGTTCATGCCCAAAATGGTGTTGAGTGGAGTGCGCAGCTCGTGGCTCATGTTGGCCAGAAAATCATTTTTAGCTCGATTGGCGTAATCTGCCGCTTCTTTGGCAGCTACGAGATCGGCCGTGCGTTCTTCTACTTTTTGTTCTAACGTTTGAGAATAGTCTGCTAGCTGTTGGTTGGCTTGTTCTAATTTTTGATAATAGAGTTTTAGATTTTTCCAGAGTAAATGCATAGTGCTGACAATGGCGGTGCCCGTCAGAGCCAAAAGGGAAGGGAAAACAGGAATCCACCATCCGATCAAAAAAGCTAAATAAGCCCCGATAACCAGACTACTTAATAACAGAATAAGGGTTCCCACTAGCCACACCATACCGATGGCACTTCGCTGTCGATGGAGGCATACAATACCCAATAGGGTGCCACAGCTGGACCAAATCAAAATCCACAGATACTCAAAGGGCTCAGGCCATGTTTGAATCAGAGCCCGGTTGTCTAACGCGGCACTGATAATCTGGCTAGTCAGATGGGCATGGACTTCAACCCCAGTAATGGAGATTGCCTCACCATAGCTGTAAGGATTATAAAAGTGATCTTGCAGACTAGGCGCTGTCACACCAATGAGAACAATGCGATCTTGTAATAGATCGGGAGACAACTGACCGGAGAAAAACTCTCCCATTGAAATCATCTGAAAGGGGCAGCGTAAAGCAGTATCCGTACAGCTCACTCCTCTAAAATTTAGTAAGAGCTGATATCCAGCTGCATCGGCACCCACATAACCACCATCGTTAGATTGAAAGCGATGAAAAACAGATTGCCCTAATTTGTAGCTTTGAAGTCCGTTGATATTTTGTGGGTAAATATTTTCTGCAGCTAGATAGGTTAGCGCAAGCTTTGCTCCAAAGCTAAATTTGACTTGATCATCAACGGTGCGAAACGAAAGTAATCCCCGACGAATCTTGCCATCAGCATCAAGTACAAGATCAGCAATACCAACTCGATTGGTTTTTTCTAGGCTGGGTGGTGGTGCTATGGGAGCCCCTAAAACTTTCTCAATACCGATTAGCTGTGATGTTGATTCCATCACTTCTACCAGATCTTGATGACCGGGCTCTATGGGGAAATCTCGATAAAGGTCTAGACCAATGACTCTAGGGTTTTGCTCGGCTACCTTATCGATTAATTCGGCCATGAGGGCATCGGTAAAGGGCCACCGTGTGCCCTCAGATATATCCTGCTCGGTAATGCTGATGATAACGATACGCGGATCGCTCTCTTCAAGAGGTCGTAATCGAAACCAGCTGTCAAGAGTGGCCCATTCTAATAGCTGAAACGCGCCCAAAAACTTTAAACCGACAATCAAGCCGGTAATACTGCAGGTAGATATAACAGACAGTCGCCATTGCCAAATTCTTTGTCCACGCTTAGACCGCATAAATTGAGGATTCACTAAGTTCAAACTTAAACTCTAAAAGTAGTGATGCAATCATTTGTCAACTGATGCTAAATTAACTTCTCACCCTGAAGTATCTATTAATCGACAGGATCTAATAGAGGTACAGTTCCCATTGTGTCGAGTCCGACAGACTGGAGTAATTCTTTCCAGGCTGCGATCGCATCTAAATTGTCCGGTTCAGCTATGCGCAGCTCAGCCAGCGCCTGCAGCGCATCAAACCATACCCCATTTCTGGCGTACCAGGCCCCTAGCTCAAACGGTGTTCGTTGAGAAGGCTGCGGTTCAATAAACATATCGGGGGAAATGCGTTTAATCCAACCTTCTATCACCGGATCATTGGGGTCAAGGATTTCACCACAGATTATGGCTAACGAGACTTTATAGTATTTATCGGACTCCAGTGCAGGAGCTGTTTCTGGAATCGGAAAACTGACAATTCCGGCTTCTTCCGGTAATTCAAATGTGGTGTGATAAACATAGTTATTGTCCTCATTTTCTAGTGAGAGAAACACTTGTTGAGCCGTTGTCTGAGGTAAATAGGCTAGAAATGTAGGATGTGCCGCTGTAGTGGTGCCTTGATTTGTGGGTGGCAGTAGTAAGGTTAAAGACGGCGTGGGCATGGCATTGTTGCAGAGCTGCCCCCGTCTACCGCCGGCACGATTAGTGCGGGGTTGGCCACTGTCTTCTGGAGGGATAAAGCTAAAGCTTTGGTCACTCACAGTTAGTCGCCTTGCCGCAGCTGTAGAGTTAGGAACAACGCAGGTCGTTCCACCCAGTAGACCAAACGCCCACAGGGAAATAAGAGCGACTCGCAATTTTTTTAGGTGAATAGACGGCATGACTAGTGGACCAACTATAGGGATTTATTAAGTTCGTTGATATGCGTTAAGTGTGCTGTTGCTGCAGTAGATTCCTTTGTGATTCCGATTGCGTCTTTTCTCTATTAAAGCCAGTTGCCAACCATAACAAAAGCAGCCCAGAAAAATGGGTGGTCGTAGGCTCCTTGCTTTAATGCCGCCAGTTGAGCCTGGCGGAGAGCTTGTGCTTTAGTAGTACCTGGCTGAGTCAGAGCGTCATAGAACTTAACCATGAGTTTGGCCGTAGACTGATCATCCACAGACCAAAGACTAGCAAGGGTGCTGTGGGCACCGGATCGTAGAGCTAAACCTGCCAGCCCTAACCCAGCTCGATTATCGCCTGCTGCTGTTTGACAGGCACTTAGCACCAATAGCTCGATAGGATTCGTTACACTGAGCTGTCTAGTTTGGAGTGCTTTACTCAGATCTGTAGTTTTAACCTTTTTATCCCAGGCCAGGATAAAGGTTTCATCTTGGTTAGAACTGAACTGACCATGGGTGATCAGATGTACGACAGAGGAATCAGATTGTTGTAGCTGTGTTTGCAAGTTACGTTGAGTAAAGTCTTGATTGAGAAAGATTTGAGCTGGCACCTGGGCAGCAATCTGTTCTATTTCAAGGGATGCTGCAGACAGCTCTGAAAAGCCTTGACGAGCCTCCGTCAGCCCTCCCAGCAAGAGTTGAAACTGCTCGAAGTCCAGAGACTGGGCATCGAGCAGCTGTAGGCCAGAGGTAATGGCAACACTATATTTCTCAATCAGATAGTGGTTACCGTCGTGGAGTGCGGCAATAGGGAAGCTGCGCAGGAGACCATCTGGGACAAAGACAAGCGTTTGGATATCTTGCGTAAAGTAAATTTCAGCCGGTCTAATTAGCCAGTCATAAAGCTGTTGCGAAATTTGTAGTCGTAACTGACTTGGGAAGGCCAAACTGAGGGCTTGTCGCATCTCGGTTAGGCTGTGTTCGATTTCAGTCTTGGGTAGTACGGTTTCATAGTAATGCAAGGGCTGTCCCTGCAACGCAAGAACAACTGCCAGCCGGTCTGGCAAAACAATGGGATATAGAACAGCGGCCGCCGCATCGATTTGGTCAATTTGCTGGGGTTGTACATCGAGACAGGCAGACTGGAAGTAATTGTCTAACTGAGCTAACTGGAGCGATTCAATCACGTTGCGGGCTTGTTTGAGATTGTCTTGACTGACTTCTGTTTGGCCAGACGGTGGCGCTAGCAACAGGGTGACAAATGCTCGATAAACCGGTTCCACTTGTTCACGAAAAGAGAATTGCACCTGGGAGTTAGCAACTAAGTCAGTCCGTAAAAGCCCCAGCTGAGTGATGGCTTCTGTATAAGCTGAGATCGCACTCCCACGCTCTTTTGTCTGAGTACAGGCAATATCCCCCCGACACAAAATTCGCCCGAGCTGCCACTGCCACTGATAGGCAATCTCTGAGGCGTTAAGACCCTGGAGCATGGCCAGGGCTTTTTCTGTTAGCTCCTGGGCATCAGACCATTGGCCTGCTTGTTCATAGACTTGGCCTAGCTGACCCAGAGCATAGGATTCTGCCCGCACGTCGCTGAGTTCCTGAGCCTGATGAATTGCGATGGACAGTGTTTGGACCATCTCAGGAGCCTGGCTAGTAGAGATGGTCTGAGGCGCTAACTGCAGCAGACTTTGGACAAAGTTAACGCGGGCATAAATGGCTGAGCGACTAGCGGGTAAATTAGGCAACCGCGCTTGAATGTCAGGCAGGAGTGCCTGGGCAGCAGCGATTTGATTAGTATCAATCAGCAGACTGAGCTGGCTGAGCTGGGCTTCGACTTGTGCGATCGCACTTGTTGCCTTAGCCGCCGCCTGTCCATAGGTGTCCAATGCCTTAGAATTTTCCGACAATCCTTGCCAGGTATGCCCCAGCCCCAGCAGCACGGCACTAGTATCTGCCCCCTCACCCAACTGCTGAGTCATGGCCAGGCTTTGCTCTAAAACATCTAGAGACTCTAAAAACGCACCCACCTGCTGCAGTGTCATCCCCAGGCTTTGTAACGCTTTCGCCTTAAGCAGCGAATCAGACTGAGACTGGAGCTGTGTGTGGATGTCTTCTAGCCGTATGCGCGCTTGCCGATATAGCCCCAGACTTTGCAAAGCCTGAGACTGGTTAAGCCGAGCGCCCAAGGTACCTCTAACATCATCAGTCTCCTCATAAAGAGCCTCCGCCTGTTGCCAGCTGCTTAGGGCAGCCTCTGGATTGCCTGTTGCCAGTTGGATACTCCCTTGAGTGTTCCAAACTTGAGCCAGAATCAGTGCGTTTGAGGTGGCATTAGTGGCTTGAAGTAGCTCTAAACTTTGGGTAATGGCTGTTTCTGCCGCCTGCCACTGTCCCAGTGCTTTATAGGCCGAGGCCAGATAACTCAAACTCAGGGCTTGATTTGGCTGATTTCCTTGAGTCTCGTAGGTTTGAGCCGCCTGCTGCCAAAGGTCAATAGCGTCAGAAAATTGGCCCGATTGATAATAGCGTCTGCCTTGCTCAAGCGGGCTGGCGGGTGAGACATCTTGAATTTGAATTTGAGCCGCTGTATCAACGGCTACCGCCTCAGTAGGCAACATAGTGGGAACAATTGCTAACCAGAGACCTAATCCAAACCAACACAGGATTCGATAGATCAACCGAGGAGATAATTTTCTGATACTAATCATTTTCTTCTCCTCGCACATGTGTTCGAGGATTGCAGCTAGTTGGCCCTGCATATGAAGCTGAGCGGGTATCTGTTGAAGCGACAAGCGTCACCTGACCCCTGGCATCCACCATCATTTCTGTTGCTTCTGTGAGGGGAGTGTAGGAAGTCGTGCTGGCTGTTTTAACCTCATTTTCAGTCTCTAACGGACGCCAATCTTCCCAGACAGCTGAACTGTTGGGTATATCTGGTGAGTCTGGCAACCCGCTACGTCCGCTCACCGTTAGCGAGTTATCCATCGCTACCAAACAGCCGGTAGAAATTTGGTTGCTCGGGTCAACTGGTTCAACCGGCAGCTCAACCAGCCCCTGGCTAGGCTCCAGGTCAGGGGTATCTAACTGAACAACGCCATCCACCCCAAGCTCAGAACTGGCGGTAATGTCACTCTCAAGAGTTAGAAAATCTCGAAATTCTAGTCCAAGGAGAGCCTGGGTCGTAATCTCAATATTGCCCCCATCCCCTTGCACTGCATTCGCAACAATATCGCTGTTGTCTAGTCCTAAAATGATGGGAGACTCAATGATAATGTTGCCACCCGTAGCCTGATTCGTAGCGTTTGTTGAAATTAGCGCCCCTCGACGCATGAGCAGGAGACTGTCGGCACTTAGAAAAATATTCCCCTGATTACCAGCCGCTACATCGGCTTGTAACATGCCATCATCGCTCAGGAGAATCTGGTCTGCCATAATCGTCAGATTGCTAGCATCTCCCCGTCCTAGACTGCTGACACTGATCAGTCCTTCATCTTCTACCTGCAGTTCTTCGACCACAATGTCAATGTTGCCAGCAGGAAACGCTGTATTGCTGATGGCGCTAATCTGACTCTTATTTACCGACCCGAAGGGAAGAACTCCACGTACTTCAATTTCATTTGCCTGGAGCATAATATCTCCAGCCTCTCCAGTGCCAGATGTCGAGGTCGTGATCCGAGCTCCAGCTTCAATTTGTAAACGATTCTCGATCTGTATATCCAGGGTTCCAGCATCTCCCTGGGAATCAGCTGAAGTGCTAGCAAATATGCCAGAAAGAGTTGCATTTAGTTCACTTGACCCGATAAGTTCTACGTTACTGGCTTGAATAACAATGGAGGCCGCATCTCCCTGACCAAATGATCCACTATTAATTTGAGCCCCATTAACCACACGCAGTGTGTCGACCTGTAGATTAATAGCCCCAGCATCTCCGTCAGCTCCTGAAGCCGAAACGATGGATGAGAACGGTCCTGACAGCTCAACAATGTCTGCTTGAATGGCGAGGGCACCCCCATCCCCCCGGCCAAATGTAGCGCTGGAAAGTGAGGTTCTTCTAGAAGTACGAAGTGTTTCAGTATTAAGGATCAAGTCTCCGCCTTGCCCTGTGCCATTGGGTAAAACCTGGGTAAATAAACCGGTGAAGTACCCTATAAAAGGATCATCGTTTTCTAGGTTCACATCATTGGCAATAATGGTTAAGTTGCCACCATTGCCAGCCCCCGAAATATCGTTGGCGATAAAGGCACCGTAAGCTATTTCTAATCTCTCTGTTTCAAGTAATAGATTACCAACGTTGCCGGTACTTCCCAATCCCCCTTGATTGAAAAAAGCACTGGGAAATAGTCTAGACTGACTGCCACGAATTTCAACCGATTCAGAAGCTCGGACGCGAACGTCCCCACCCGGCTCTGCGCCCAACACATTACTGATAATGGCTGATGTCTCAAGAACAGCGAGGTTACCCGCTTGAAAATGAAGGTTACCACTGCCCTCTCCACTCACATCGACTGACGCGGCTTGAGTAAACGTGAGATCGCCAAAACTGTCTATGGTTGCGTAGTCTACTGTTAATCCATTGGTTGCGGATATCAGTGAAACTGTACCTGATTGAGCAACACTGCCCAATTCGACACGACCCTGGTTAGCCGTCAGGTTACCGCCCTCAACTAAAATATCTCCACCAATTATGGCTAAAGTCTGGTCAGCGTTAACTTGTAGGCCCACTGGACGATTATTTTGAATCGGCGACAACGTACTAAAATCAAGTGTCAGGCCATGACCAGGGCCTAATACCGTAATCGGCCCAGGATTAGGCCCCAAGCCCAGCCCTACTGGAGTCGATACCGTTAGTAGATGAGCTGGGGCAATCTCGGTGGCACTAAATTCAATAGTGTCACTAAAGAGAATACTCTCAGCGGTACTAGCCACAAAGGACCCACCGATATTCAGCGATGCATTTTCGCCAAAGACGATGCCATTGGGATTGAATAAAAAGACATTCGCCGCACCATTGGCCTGGACTAGACCATCTATATTAGAAACGTTATTGTCAGTGATACGCCCAAAGATATTTTCAATGGTGTTAGCGTTATTAAAAATTGCAGAGCCATTGGTGGGGACAGAAAACGTATCAAAGCTGTGGAACAGATTATTGCCCGCGCGATCGCCATTTTCAATGACAAAGTTTTGATTGTCAGATGAGGTGACGCTGGTGGAAAGACTGCCGTCGGAACTGATTTGGGCATAGGCATGAGGTGAAATCGCACCTAAACCAGCCATGAAGCTTGTTATGATGAGAAAATAGGAGCGCCTGTCGCTCATCGCCTACACCTCATCCGATAAGGAAACGCAAAAGCTACGCAGATCACTTCGTTAATTTCTATCTCTTTGGTTTGGATGAAAAGCTCACCACCATATCTATCTCCTTGGGTGTTAGCTGATAATTGCTCACCATCAAGAAGTTGTAGAGAATCCGTTGTAATACTCATGTGCTTCCATTCCCAGTGTGATTAAATCTTGCATTGGTAGATATGGAGATCTGCCTTTCTTGAAGTTAAACACCCCTCTTACGTGATCTACTCACTTCTAGCAACGTTGCCTGAGTCAGCTGACTATCACTAAAGTCTGAAACATCGTAATAACCCAAGATTAAACCCTGCTGAGATAGATAGAAGGGATATCGTCAAGTGATCTGCGACAATACCCAGTTTAATACGTCCGCCTGTTGCTGTTAGGTTGGCTCCTGAAAGGGAAACATCATTATCCAACAGTAGCTAAAGACGGCATTTTGAGACCAACCGAGTCATATAGACTACAATTAAAGCTAAGATTATTCATTTTTATTAAGCTTTGGGCAATTTTCTTAAAGATGCTTCTGATTTAGAGCATTTACCTAATTTTCTTAAATAAGAAAGTTAAAGAGAGTTTAACCGCTGTTAATTTAGTAGGATGCATTTGTAGAACACGCTGTATGACATCCTCTTCTCGAGAAAATCATGCCAAGAATCAGCAATGTCTGAGTGTTAACCCCCTACGATGCTGCTTCCACCTAAAAGACAATACCTAACTGGTAGAGCTATTTTTGTATATGAATAACTTGAAACAGTAGCTTTCTTTGAGAAAGTTATTTTATCTGGATATTCGATAAAGAGAACTTAGGTAAGCAGATTTCAGAGCAGTTCCTGAAATAATACCAATCATCGACTTAAAACGCCTAAATTCCGCATGAGAGCAATATGAAAATCTACTCATGAGAACTACTTTCATGAGAAATCTTTCATTTAGTTTAAGGAGGTTAGCTCAGCAGTGGCTGGCTCGGCTATGCTGTAAACCTCTGGACTGCGGAGCTGCACCACTCAATACTATGAATAAACCGTTAGAACTTGGGTTAAAGGAGCAAACTTATCTTCGCCGGTGACTAATGCTCTGACACGGGCAGCGGTAATTTGTATACCGCGTAGACAAAAGTAGATATGACTGGGCTCTCGGTTAAGCATTTCAATAATTTCGAAGGAGAAGAGGATAGGTCCCAAATCAGCCACTTCGACAAGTTTAACAAGACCTAACTCTCCTAACCGCTCAGAACGTAAGCGTTGCGCTTGATCGTGATGGCCCATAAAGGGAAGCTGTATCGAACGCACACCTGTTTGCAGCGTATTTAAGGTGGTGGCGTAGCTAGCCATACTAATGAATAGATCAGCTTTAGCCATATGACTCAGCAAATCGGGAGTATACCGTTCCACAGAAAGATTGGAACAGCATGCCGCTGCTTCACGCAAACGACTGTAAACATCCTCAGGTGCAAAGGGGCCCGCAAACACTCGAATATCGTGGGGAATTTTATCTTCTAGATACTGACTGGTTTCAGCAATACAGTCCAGCAGTTCATACCCAAAATGGCCACTACCCATACTGACTAGAATCATGGGTGGATCAGCCTTAGTTCTAGGAGCAAACTCACGATCAATATCGGGCACAACATACCCTGTGTAGTGAATTTCACAGGTGAGATCTTTAACTCGCGAAAAGCTCTGATTAAAAGCAATAAAACTAGGATCTCCATGGATTAGCAGCTGATCAAAATAGCGATTAATCAGCTGACACACATCCATTTCATATCTGGTGTGATCTTGTCTGGCGACAACAATATCACGCACACTACAAATTGTTTTTACACCATGCTCTTTGGTCCACTTAAGTAACGGAATCAGCTCAGTAAAAAACTGATGATGACCAAAGGGAAACTGTTCGAGCATAACGGCATCGGGATGGATGCGATCGCAAAGTTCTAATAACAGATCGCGCCGACGCTCCAGAGTAGCACTACCTTCCAAAGCAGGTGCCATACCCTGAAAGGCAAAAATATCTACTCCAGATCGAACAACGGGTAAATTAATGAGTTTTATCCCTTGAGGAATAGGAAACTCGTGAATAGCTTGCCCCCCATTGACAAAGTAGACTTGAAAATCCTGCATTAAACCACGGGCAATCGCTATGCAGCGGATCAGATGCCCCATATCCGGCGTATGCTGACAATAAAATAGTAGAGTTTTCATGAAAATTCTCTTAGAGTTAGAGACTGGTAGAATATCTAGACAAACGCCGCCTCAAAGCTCGTTATTTGATAAGAATCTTCAGAAAAAGATTGGGCAATTTCTACCGTAGCCGCAGGAACATCTGCAGAATAAGTGTAGAGATGAGTAATCCCTAACGTTTGTAGTTGCCAAGCCAGATAACCAGCCTGCAAAAACTGATGAAACTGATGCCCTTTGCCACTTTTTAGATAACGCTTTAAGGTTTTTAAATAGGCTGTGCTATCTTGCTCAAACAATGCAACCTGAGTATTCACTAATTCTTTTTCTTGATTTTTATCAAACGTTGGAAGTAGCGATGGCAGATAGGTAACCGCAGATTTAACCCGAGCTATATCACAATGAATGACTGATTCTAATGGATGTCTTAGAGAGAAAATATGTAGCTTGAGTCCTTGTCTTTCCAGTTCTAAGATCTCATTGAGAATAAATGTCTCTGATGCTTTCGGGAAAGTTTCGAGCACAAGGCCAGTTAAAGGCTGCATAGTAGTCCTAGTTAAATCACAACTGAATGTACTGAATCCAAACGCAAATATTCGCTACAGTGCGCAAATCAGTGTCAATGCAGAGAAAACTGCTGATATAAACGCAGCTACTGCATTTATGACTAATGTCATTAAGATCTCCATGAATATATTGTTAGAATCCATTCATGGAAGCGCCTTTCATGAGAAATATCTCAAGTAGTTTCAACCTTGAGTTAATTTTCCACGAGAGAGTGCCAAGCTAGAGTGATGAACTGTTACTCTAGAGCAGTAGTTTTAATGAAAAAACCAAGACTTACAATAAAATTACGCTTGGTATCCGCTTAGGAAAGTTGTCAATGAGACGGATTTTGATTGCTGAGGACGATCCCCGCATAGCCTTATTCCTGGAACAAGGTCTAAAAGCCAATGGATTTATGACAAAGCTGGTCAATACAGGGACTGAAGCTCTTGTTTGCGCGTTGGAAGGCACCTTTGATCTGATTGTGCTTGATTTAGGTCTACCCGGACAAGAAGGATTATCAGTCCTCAAAGATTTGCGCGGTCAGGGCTGTCAGATTCCTATTGTGATTTTGACTGCCCGCGATACGATAAAGGATAAAGTAACAGGTTTTGAACTGGGCGCCGATGACTACGTTACTAAACCGTTTAGATTTGAAGAGCTATTAGCCAGGATACGAGCCCGATTACGGACAACCCCGTCTACAAATCCTGACCATGATTGGATTCTCAGTCACCACGGCGTTGTGCTTAATCTACGCACACGATTGGCCCGAGTGGGTGAACAGGTTATAGAACTGTCTGTCCGTGAGTTTACCATGGCAGAAGCTTTCATGAGTTCTCCAGGTAGAGTACTCAGCCGCGAACAGCTGCTAGATAGGGTTTGGGGATATGATCACGCTCCAGGCTCAAATATTGTAGATGTCTATGTCGGCTATCTTCGTAAAAAGCTAGGAAGCAATCTTATTGAGACTGTACGCGGTATGGGATACCGAATGCCTGTTTAGAGAGAATTTTTTTGTTAAATACAAAAGTTCTCACTTAATACTTAAATAAAGCAACAATATAAGCCCTTTTTTATAATGTTGAATTGATAAATTTAGCGGTTTTATCCTTAGAGCTACTGTTTACGATATAAAGATACTGAATCTCTTGAGAGCAGCTGACTAACTGTCTATGATTTTTGTTGCTGGCCAATATAGATTGTTTGGAGCATTTTGAGCATGTATAGCAGCCTAAATGTTCTATTCATCGTAGCGTCAGAGAATGATGTGATTCCTGTATTACAGGAGTTTCATAAGAGTGGGCTCCACCCAGTTTGGGACCAAGTAAGCACAGCTGACTCACTCCATACCCTGCTGCCTCACCAATCTTGGCAGGTCATCATTGCAGACTACGATTTACCTGAGTTAGGTGCCTTGGCCGCCTTATCTATTGTTCATAAAAGTCAGCTTGATATTCCTTTTATTGTGATTTCGGGTGTTGCTGGCGAACGCTTGGCTGTAAAAATGCTAAAGGCGGGTGCCCATGAGTATCTAATGAAGGAAGATTTAGCTCTTTTACCAGCGATTGTAGAAAGGGAAATGCAGATGGTTTCTCTTCTTTCAAAGCGTAATCAGGAGATAATCGCCTTAAAAACAGCAGAGGCCACCTATCGCACTATTTATAACAACGCATCAGAAGGAATCTATCAGAGTAGTCCTGAAGGTTGTTACTTAATGGCCAACCCGTCACTGGCCCGTATATATGGCTATGCATCTTCTAATTCCCTTATCACCGAATTAAATGACATTAAACATCAGCTATATGTGAACCCGCAACAGCGAGAAGAATTTGAGCAGATTCTGATACAACAGGGCTACATCTCTGGATTTGAGGCAGAGGTCTATCGTCGGGATGGGACAACCCTATGGATTTCTGAAAATGGGCGTCTGGTCCGAGATGAGCAAGGTTACCCCATATACTATGAAGGGTTTGTTACTGATATTAGCGATCGCAAAAAGGCTAAACGAGAACGAGAATGGTTCATTAACCTATCCCGCAATTTACTCTGCCTTTTTAGTTTGGAAGGTGATTTTACAGAAGTCGACCCAGCTTGGGAAAAAGCTCTAGGCTACGACTCAAATGACAAACAAGCTCAGCAACAACTCCAACATCTCAACCAAGCCTTAGAAGTCCAGGTCAAAGAACAAACTAAGGCATTGAGCATAACACAATCAGCCGTAGATTTTGCTGCTGACTGTATATTTTTAGCACGTGCGGATGCAAGTTTTCATTATGTCAATAACACGGCCTGTGACAAGTTGGGTTACAGCAAAAAAGAACTTGCAAGCATGAAAGTTTGGGACATCAATCCGGCTATTTCACCCAAAAATTGGCTAGATGCTTGGCAAGTTCTCAAACAGCAGAAGACGTTTACCACTGAATCACAACATCGGACCAAGGATGGCACTATTTATCCGATTGAGATTAATACAAAATATCTAATCTTTGACGGTGAAGAATACTGCTTTTCTTTTGCCAGTGATATTAGCGCGAGAAAACGACTTGAAGCCGAACGCCAATTAGCTGTAGCCATCCTTAAAATAGAAAATACATTTCGCCAGCAAATTCTAGAAAATATGGCAGAGGGGCTGTGTGTTTGTCATCCGATCCCTGAGCCTCCGTTTATCCACCACACAGTCTGGAATCAGAGAATGCAGGTGATTACGGGGTACTCTCTTAAAGAAATCAATTGTCTAGGGATGATTCCGGGTTTAGCAACTGATGCAGCCGAATCAAGATCCTATATCACTCGCTATGTAGAACAATTACAAACAGAAGGCTGTTTTGTCGATAGAGAAGCTGAGATTCAACGCAAAGATGGTCAGCAGCGCACAGTTGAGATCTCTACATCAGTTTTATCTGGCTCTGAGGGACAACTTACAATCCTCTCTCTTATTCAAGATATTACAGAGCGTAAGCAGCGCCAGGAAAGTGCCCGTCTGTTAGCCGCTGTGGTTGAATCAACCGACAATGCCATTATTACCAAAAAGCTAGATGGCACTATCACCAGCTGGAACTCAGCCGCTGTAAATTTGTTTGGTTATACGGAAGCTGAAGCCATCGGACAACCCATTGCTATTCTCTTTCCCCGAGATCGTCTGGATATAGAATCTCAAATAATTGCCCGTCTAAAAAATGGGGAACGGATTAAAAATCTTGAGACTGTCAATCTGCATAAAGACGGTTTTCCCATACAGGTCTCAGCTACTATCTCTCCTTTGAAGGATGAAACTGGACAGGTTGTAGGAGCGTCTAAGATCATACATGACATCACCCAGCAAAAACAAGTAGAGATGCAGCTACGGTTTACCAATGAAGAACTGATGCGAGCGACTCGTCTCAAAGATGAATTTCTAGCCAACATGAGTCATGAGCTGCGTACTCCTCTGAATGCCATTTTAGGGATGGCAGAGAGTTTACAGGAGCAGGTTTTTGGTCAGCTTTATGAGCAACAAGTTAAACCACTGGAGATGATTAGACGGAGTGGCAATCATTTATTAGAACTCATTAATGACATTTTAGACTTGGCCAAAATTGAGTCTGGTCAAGTGGAGTTAGCCCTCAAACCGACGACGATTGTTCCTCTGTGTCAGTCAAGTCTGGATTTTATTCAACAACAAGCTAACCAAAAACATATTCAAGTTAAGGCTCAATTTCCATCCTGCGCACTCAATGTCTCTATTGATGAGCGGCGAATTCGTCAGGTACTGATTAACTTGCTCAGTAATGCTGTCAAATTTACGCCAGAAGGAGGTCATGTTACCCTCACCGTAAATCTCCTACGGCAATCACCAGAGATGAACCATAGTCTGCATATTGCTATCAGTGATACCGGGATTGGCATCGAGCCTAAACACATCAGCAAGCTGTTTGAGCCCTTTATTCAGCTAGACGGGGCTCTAAACCGTAAATACTCAGGTACAGGTCTGGGATTAGCTTTGGTAAAACGAATTGTTGAGCTTCACGGTGGTGATGTGGGAGTCACTAGTCAAATTGGCAAAGGTAGCTGTTTTACAGTTGTTTTACCTGGTATCACTGTGCCTGTATTTCCTCCAGCAGAGTCTCCTGACTCGTTATCCTCATCCCAATTTCACCAAACTAGCCCCGCTAGAATTTCTTTAATCTTGCTAGCTGACAACAAAGAAGCCAACATTATAACAACCATGAGCTATCTGAGAGCAAAAGGGCATCGTATCCGGATTGCTCCGGATACTCAAGCCGTAGCCGCTCTGAGTCAAGCTGAACACCCTGATGTCATCTTGGTGGATAGTCAACTATCAGGGGATAGTCAACTATCAGGGGATACTCAACTATCAGGGGATAGTCAACTATCAGGGATACACACTTTAGATGCCATCCGACAGATTCGGCTGACTCCAGCGTTAGCCAATTTGCCCATGATTGCCCTGATGGCACCAGCAATAGACTATGAGCAAACGCAATACCATGCTGCCGGCGTCCATCATATTCTCAGGAAACCTTTTAAGCTCAAGCAACTGCTTGACACCATACAAAAGCTTCATAGCAGCTCTTAGCAATTCTACAATCCGGTGCTGATCATTACGCTAGACAGCGGCCCCTGAAATCGCTTACTCAAACGATCCGGTTAGTAAAACTCCATAGGATAGATTTGCGTACATCGCTAATATTTGCTAGCAACAAGTCAGAAATAACGTATTTTTATGGTAATTATAGGTATCTCAGCCTAAAACACTGTAAAAGATACTTTAAGGCTAGGAGATGATGCGTGACGGCCCCAACTATTCTGATTGTCGACGATGAGCCAGATAACTTTGACGTTATTTCTATCTTACTAAGCAATCAAAACTATCAGTTTCATTACATCGATAATGCGCAGGACGTCATTAAGTCCCTCAAGGTTATACAGCCTGACCTTATTCTGCTAGACGTAATGATGCCAGATATCAATGGCATTGAACTATGTAAACAGATCCGGACTATTCCTACATGGCAGTCTGTGCCTATCATCATGGTCACCGCCTTAACTAGCAAAGCTGATTTGGCCCGTTGTTTGAATGCAGGCGCTGACGATTTTATTAGTAAACCGCTGAATGGGTTAGAGTTGCGGGCTAGGGTGAAATCGATGCTCCGGATTAAAGACCAGCATGACCGGCTTCAAATCTTGCTGCGGTTTCGAGAAGATATGGTTCATATGCTGGTTCACGATCTACGTAATCGTCTAACAGATGTGTTATTGGGTGTTGAGTTTCTTGAACTAGAAGTCGATGCCTCAATGAGACAGCGGCTGGAAAAAGTGTATGAGTCAGCTCAAGGACTACAGCTTTTAATTGACGATCTGTTAAAAATTGCACTGTTAGAATCTGGCAATATTCGCTTAAACCGCAGAGATGTAGATATTTATCAGCTTATTCAGTCTGTGATTGAGAGTTTTAGTGCGATCGCAGCTCAAAAAAATCAGACACTGATCAGCAAATTTCCTGATGCTTTCCTGAATCATGTTCTCATCGATGCCACATTGATGTACCGAGTATTAGATAACCTTTTGTCAAATGCCATCAAGTTTTCACCAGAAAACAGTGACATTATTGTGAATGTAGATGACACCCAATCAGGTAGCCTCATAATACAAATTATTGATTCAGGGCCTGGTGTCCCCCATGAATTACGGCATAAGATTTTTGAAAAGTATGAGATTGGCACCTTGATTCCCAATGTCTCCCAGGTTGGCTTAGGGCTTGCTCTATGCAAAATGATCATCAATGCTCATCAAGGTGACATTTATGTTAAGAGTAACTCCCCAAAGGGAGCTATCTTTGAAATTGCCTTAGCCCAACCTTCTGTACTTTCGATATCGAGTAACAATAGTCTCTCAAACTAGCATCACAAAAAATATCAGAATGGTATCTACAGTGATTTTTTATCTCTTTTTCTTAAGTGAAAGAACTTTCATGAAAGTTCTTTCACTTAAGAAAAATCTCACAATAAACTTATAACATTCTTAAAAGTGCCTGTTAAAGTTTTCAGTAACATCGCTTAGGGTTAATGTTGAAATAACTACGGCTGATGCTTACATCAGGGAATTATTTGCTCGGACTTAACCTACTTTCTACTTCGCTAGAGTGATGCTTGACGATTGAGCGTCTAATGTACCTCTAGCAAAAGTAAAATTTAGATATGGATTAGCATTTTATCAAGCACTTGCTATCGAAGTAAACAGGCGCTTTACTCCGTATTTAAGAAGGTTATCAAAAGGTTTAAGCTATTTTGATGGAGCCAACATTTAGATTAGAACGCTGGCTCCATCAAGTCGTTATAACTTGTTATAAAAAAACCAAAAAATAACAACAACCTAACGGTATTTATCTCTGTGTCGGATATATATACCCCTTGAGACCGGGGCAATAGAATAACAAAACGCGCGGCTTCGCCATCTTTTTATGTTAATAGATTACGAACTATCTCAGATTCAAACTGTTGAACATCTTATCAAAATCTGGACTGCTCGATATGTTCCTAACGTGTCGGCACTAGCACTAGATAACAACCAAGCTATCCGTGACCGATTACGTCTGACAGCATCTAAGCAAGGTCGCATAAATACAGCCAATAAATTACACAAACACCTAATTGAAGATCAATGTAGTCTAGCCGCTGTTAGAGCAAGAGAGCTTTACTCTTACTATGATGCGTCAACCTTTGAGGAAACAGTGAACCTGGCTCAATTTACTAGCCGTATTTATTTAAAACTAATGGAGGTTTACCAAGGGTCAACTCCGACAGTTATTTCTTCACAAACTGCATCAGATCTATCGTTAGAAACATGGGGAATACCTAACGTAGATGAACTTGCATTAGAGTTAGGTCTTTTCTTATTGGAGTTAAAGGAACGGTATCGATCTGCTAAAAGCTTGCAGTCAGTAGGCTTTATGTCTACTCAGATCACACTTAGCAATGAATTAATATTGGGGCAGCTAGCACCCACAGAGCAAGTTTTTATCAACTGTTATCTTAAATTCCTTGAGGAACAAGTCTCCTTACCCTGGCAGCGTGTCTGTACCGCAACCGCTAACTATACTCTGACATCCAAAGCGTTTAGCATTGTTGAACGCATGCTACCTCTAACGACAGAGATTTCAACCACAGTCTACGAACGCTGGTCTAAATCATTTCAGACCTACAGTAGCCGCAGAGGTGGCATCAACAATCCAGGGGTCAGACACTCACTTATACGTGACTTAGATATGTTTCAAGCCTATCTATGGCTGTGTTTTTTGGAAAAGAATACAGCTTTTATTGATCAAGAATTATCAGCCATCTGCAGCATTGTTCTGAATGCATTAAAGGTTTCTTGGGAGATGATCATAGAAGGAGTCTTTTTATTGACAGATGAAATCATGCAACGTTTAGATCCTGAACTACAAGAGTTAATTAAGCCCTATATTAGAGCGATGATTAAGACTTTCTCAAAACCCTTGAATATTACAACTAATGCGATCGCTGATTTAAGAAGATGACTCGAGCAGTGGCTGGTTAACGGCTTCTCACAGCTAAAACCATCCCGAGGATCAGCAACGCCCAAATAATTATTCAAGATAATCGGTAGAAAAGATTCAAACAATAGTCTATCAGGTTAATAAAAGAGCCATCTACTATTTGGCACATTGGTGCATCTAACAAGCGTGCTATCACTACTGAGAAGTATAGTTAAGCTGCACCTAGCGATTGCTATCTAAAGCTTTTAGCAATTACCACCGTTGTGGACTGTGTAAAGCTATAACTTTTATTGGTCGATAAATAGAAACTGTCTGCTTACTCGCTCTCGTTATGGAAAATCTCATGGTACAACGGTTACGAATAGGAATTGTTGGCACCGGTATGACTGCCAACGTAATTGCCCAAGCCATTGTCGATTCGGCCATGGCCGACCTGAGCGCCATAGCAAGCTGTCGTCTAGAAATAGCCCAGACTTTTGCTCATAAATATGGAGCAGCCCAGGCTTTTGATTCATGGAAAAAAATGCTGGCTTGGGAGGGTATTGACGCAGTTTACGTTGCTGTTCCCACCATAGCGAAAGAGGCAGTTTGTATCGCTGCAGCCCAAGCGGGAAAGCATGTACTAGCTGATAAGCCATTTGCTGACTTAAACAGTCTAGAGTGCATTACCATTACTTGTCAGGTTAATAAGGTGGCCTTTATGGATGCCACTCACTTTGTCCACCATCCCCGCACCCAACATATTCACACCCACGCTCAGAACAAGATTGGAGTTGCCCAAGCTGTACGCACATCCTTTTTCTTCCCAACTGTGAACAAACACAGTAACCTTCGCTTTACCCCTGAGGTAGAGCGTACAGACACGCTGGGTGATATGGCCTGGTATGCTATGCGGGCAGTTGTCGAGTTTTTACCCGATACTCCCCTTAGAACGGTTGAAACCTTTATTCAGCGAGACGATAAAACCAATACCATTATCCGAGCTGCTGGCATACTCACGTTTGAGAATGATTCCACCTCTGCTTGGGACATTTGCTATAACGCTGATGTGTGCAACGTAGATCTCGATATTTTAGGAACCACCGGCATGATCAGCTTAGATGATTTTGTCCTAGATTGGACCAAGGGATCGGCAGCTGATGATCCGGAGCATACTGTAGGCTATATCGTGAGAAACCGGATAGCATCTTCTGGTAACTTTCAGTTTGTGGCTACACCTAGCGCCAAAACTCAGCAGGCTCTGATGATTGAGGATTTTGTTGCTTTAGTGCACAGTGGCTATGATGACGAAGAGTATAAAGCTAGCATCGACAGTAGTCGAAAGACCCAGGCTTTACTTGATGCAGTGTGGGATAAAGTAAATCAATAGACAGGCTTATAGTGAAATGACATAAAAAGTCCGGTCAATGCACCCGTCAGGAGATGAGGTTTGTGGGGTGCGATCGCACGGGTTCATACATTTCCTTTTGGGCCATTTTCTCATGATGTCAGCTACAAATCCCTCACAATATCCTCAAAATTCCTGCGTACTCTGAAAATGTTAGGTCATGCTGATTCCATTGACGCCTTGACTAATGTTGTTCTTTGATATTCCTTCAAACTGTGACTAAAAAGATTGGTATTCTCACAAGCGGTGGCGACTGCCCTGGTCTCAATGCTGTTATTCGAGCTGTTGTTAAAAGTGCAACTGGGCGGGGCTGGCAAGTATACGGCATTCCCTATGGCACCCAGGGTCTAATCAATCTAGAACAGGGAAACTGTACTGTTGAAGATTTTCAGCTGCGAGACCATGGGTTTGATATTCCAGGGCTACTCCATGGTGTAGATATTCTCCAGTTTCTCAGTGGCAGTATTCTAGGTGCCCTGAATAGAGGAAACCCTAGCGATCCTGATCTTGCCCGTGAGATTTTAGACGGTTATCGTTTGCTCGAGCTAGATGCCCTAATTGCTCTAGGGGGTGATGGAAGTCTGAATCTTATTTCTGACCTAGCACAGCAGGGAAATTGGAACTTGATTGCAATTCCTAAAACCATTGATAACGATGTGCCCTTTACTGAACAATCTTTAGGGTTTGATACGGCTGTTGATACGGTGGCCCGTGCTCTCTACGATCTCACCTTTACGGCAGCTAGTCATGATCGCATTATGGTAGTGCAGGTCATGGGGCGAGATGCCGGACACCTGGCGCTGCGGGCTGGCATTGCGGGAGGGGCCGATGTCATTCTGGTACCAGAACTGACGCCACAGATTAATGACAATGTGCTAGATGGCATTTGTCAAAAAATTATACAGCTACGCCAGACCAAACGTCAGTTTGCTCTCGTAGTGATGGCAGAAGGTGTACATACTCAAAATGGTGTTAAAGAGAAATATATCGGCGATACCTTAGCCCAACAGATACAAACCCATGCAAAACGGCTCTGTGACACAAATAAACCAGATTTTTGTCATCTACAGACCCTAGAAACCCGAGCCACGACCCTGGGCCATATTCAACGCAGCCGTACGCCGTCATCAATGGATTGTCTGATCGCAACCGCCTTTGGCTGCAAAGCGGTGGAATTAATTGCAGCCGAACAGTACCAGCAATTAGTAATTTGGTCCCAAGGAAAGGCAGATAGTAAACCACTAGATAAAGTGATTTCTTTAATTAAACAGCATCATAAGTCTGGCTGTTGTCCTAGACCAGTATCACTGGATAGCCCTTGGGTACATATTGCTAAAGATTTAGGAATTTATCTGGGTGAGACTGTAACTACATTCCCATCTGTGACTACATCCCTCTAGGTACCCACAGGTCATGCCCTTACAAATAGACTTTCGCCTTAGTTAACTGATTTTGGGTTGTCGCTCTAAGATCCAGTTTTCGATCAGTAAAATAGCAACTAACAAAACGAGCTGAAGTGCCAGAGGAGATACGCCTATCATAACTACGATACAGGCCATAGCGGTTAGTCCGGCAGCAATGACTTCAAATTGCTTATCGGCTGTCAGAACGACTCTTACAGCGATAAGGAAGATTGCAGCGGTGGTAAAGACTATAGTCCACATACTAGCGTCCTCCTATGTGTTGATATCAGAATCGGGAACTGGCGATGCCGTTGTGTCAAATGTTTGGAGCGCATCGTCAAGATGAGGAGTATTCATGATAATATCCCTCAACTGTTCATCTCCAGCCTATAAAAGGCTTATGAGGAAGTTATGAAGACAGCTTGATTCCCTCAAGTTATTTCTTGCTCAAAAACTAAAAAAGTAGTAGGCAAACGTTCTATCATAGTAATATCCTAGGTTTAGGAGGCAAACGTGTCAGACAAATGTAGGCAGAAAGTCGCTGCCATATCATGCCACCTAAGACTGTATTTCTTAAAATCAGGTGTCTCTCGCAACAGAAGCACGTTGCCCTTCTGTTAGCAAACGTTCTGAACAAGAGTCATCAAATTCTACCCCGTAAGGAGGTTAACCTTATATGCAATGGGTTATTCAGGGTAAAGACCTCAAAGTCACAGATGCAATTAACGATTATGTTCGTCAAAAAATTGGTAAAGCGTTAGCACGTCATCAAGATATTGCAACCAAAGTTGACATTAAACTATCCGCCCCTTCTCAAGCTAACAAGCTCTCTCAACAAAGTGCTGAGGTTACGGTATATGCAAGCGGAACAGTTATCCGAGCTGCTGAGAAACATGAAAACCTCTACACCAGCATCGACTTAGTCACCGATAAGCTTGTTCGTCAGCTGCAGAAATATAAAACTAAGAAACAACGCCGAGCCCAGCCTAGGGAATCCCTTAGCAATGATCTCAATCAGTCGCTGGCAACAACAGCTTTAGAGACATTAGACCGTTCTCCAGAGCTACCACCCAAAGTAGTACGCAACAAGTTTTTTGCGATGCCACCTATGTCAACACAAGAGGCTCTGGATAATCTCCAGCTGGTGGATCATGACTTTTACATGTTTCGCAATGCTCAGACCGGTGAAATCAATGTCATCTATGAGCGGAATCATGGTGGATATGGCGTTATTCAACCGCGAGAGCCGTCTGATAGCTAAGTGAGCAAGACGCTCACTATGGCCCTACTCAAACCTAACCACTACACCAAGCCTCAAATTCTCTATTAGTACCTTAGATAAAAACTTTGAGGAAGTTATGACGATTTAAGATGAGCCAATATTAACCCCATTACGGCTCCAGTCAGCGTCCCCAATATACAGAGAACCATGGGCCATAGAATAAACGCCATTAACAGTCCTAAACCACTGGCACACCCACTCTCTGAAGATGTTTCGCAAATCAGCTGGATACTCATGCTTACAAGGGGGGCAATCAGGTTTCCTAACGCTTCTATCAGCCAATAGAGCGTTGGCGACCAGGTCATCAAACTCGGCAATAACAGATATATCACCAGACCCAGACAACACCCAATCAAACCTCCCCAAAGTCTGAAGTTGCCTCAATGATTAAGGGCGTGCTCAGACACTACACCCAGATGTCTGTCGATAAAAATTATGTCGATACCCACGGCCAAAGTGAGGATAGCTTTCAGCCTTATGGCCCAATTTCGCACGAGTCGGGGCCATAGGCCCCACTCGGTCGCACATGACAGTAAATGTTGATATTAGAGTTCCCACGGGCATGCTAATGGGGACTTATAAGTTTGGCTTAAAGCCAGCCTTAACAACGGTTAACTCTATGTCAGTGCGATCTAATAGTCCTTTATCTACTGGTATAGCCACTGGGCTGAATGCCACTAAGCGGATT
>ERZ1740070.574-NODE-574-length-24828-cov-6.579260_pt1 | contig 24828 bp, 21 predicted proteins | sample MGYA00581734_ERZ1740070 | MGnify/ENA primary metagenome ERZ1740070 (study PRJEB43018, sample SAMN04849744) | marine metagenome | isolation source: floating plastic debris | place: Pacific Ocean | collected 2008-09-01 | study: EMG produced TPA metagenomics assembly...
AATTAGGCGCGACTATATCTGTCACTCCAGCCAATCTGTGTGCAAAATCCGCTGCCATCGGCTCCAGTGACATTGGCTTCAGATTTCGACGACTCCTATCTTTTTCTTGCTACTTACCCCTGCTAGATCTTTTATGTGATGTGCTTTCTTAACTACAGACTAAGGATGAGTCTAAGCATTGGCCTTGTTGTATTGAGCACTGCCTGTCAGGCTCCATCAGGCAGCAGTGTGCCAGTGCTATCACTGCCAAAAACGACTGTCACCATTGACTCGTTGCGGCAGCCGCAGCAAGTTGAACGTTCTGTGCCGCTAACAGGTTCGGTAACCCAGCGGTTAGCAATTTTGAACGGCTGGCTATATCAGCTGGATGACGGTACCGGGCAGGTATGGGTTTTAACTCAGCAGACTGCTCCAGCTGTGGGTGAGCAGGTGTATGTCAATGGCATACTGCAATATGAACCCATTGTTATAAATGACTCCGATTTGGGCGACTACTATCTAGAAGAAGAACAGCGGCAACTGACCTCAGACACTCCCTAACACTACTCGGCAAAGGAATGCGAGCCAGCTAGAGTTCTGAGATGTAAGGGAGTCACTTCGTCATTGGAGGGGACAGCGTCGTATATGTCATTAGCGACCAGATAGCGCTCCAGAATTGCCTGAGCGTCATCAGCAGACTTGAGTTGATAGCTGACAAAAAAACGATAAGATGCTTGGCCAGGGGCAAACACCGGACTATTTTCCCAAACATCTAAGCAAACGCCCTGAGCATTGGGACGCAATCGATAGTTCAAGGTTTCCTTACTTGATGCTCGGCTATTATTCATCGTCGGTACGGGTGTTGTTGATCACTTGAGTACATACGCAGAATGCCCGTCTGCTTTGAGGCGTCAACTGTTTGACGCCATAAATAGATGGTATCCCCTACTCTGTTGAGGACGCCAGGACACAGTAATAAGTAAAAACCGATGCCTGCTAAAAATCTACAGTTAGATTTTGTGTGAAATCGCCATGTAAACCGTAGGGAACGTGATGGGGTAGCTTCAGTGTAGCTATCGGACCCTGTGTGATCTTTTGGGCATCTAAGATCGCCAGCTCTGAACAGCGGCGCTCGGCGTTGTAAAACAGATTTAAGATCCAGCCGTCATCCTCGGCCATAGCATCAGGGCGAGGGACAAAAATAGGTTCACCGGCAAAGCCACGGGGAGCAAAGCTCCAAATCTCTTCCTGGCCAGTGGTCAAATCGCGTTTGAGAATCGCCTGAAGTGGAGCATTGCCCTGTGGGCGGTGAGCAACGCCAATGTACAAATAGCGATAGGGGTGGCCAACATGGTTTGGGTTGAGATCTGGAAACTCACAGCCGCGCTCGATTAAACACTGGGCCTGGCTAGTGTTAGCTGTTAAATCTAATTCAAAACGCCATAACTGCCCTTCAGGAATACGACTAAAATCTGCTTCTAAGTAGTTTTCTGCGCCTTTAAGATCAGGGAACTCCTGATAGCAAACAGAATCTAGATACAGCTTTCCGTCAACTTCAAATGCATTGGCGTGGTGAAAAACAAAGCAAGGCTGTACATCAATAGTGTGCATGGGGCTTGTCCCATCGCGCGGAATAATAAACGCACGAGTGGGCTGTTTGTCATTGAACTGGATACATTCCGCAGCTCCCTTGGTGCCTGCTAGATATGGCAATGGGTTAAAGCTCACCGGATTTTGAAAGAAGATGCAATAGTTGGGGGTGATTGCAAAGTCGTGCAGAAATGCAAATCCTGGAATATTGTGACGGTAGGTATGTACGAGGCGACCTTTGGGGTCAAACTCATACAGAATGATGGTGCTAGACAGTCCAGTTTTGACACCAAAGTTGACGAGACATGGTTGTTGGTTAGTGCGATCGCAGCTAGGGTCAATGCGAGGATGGGCCGAAAATGCATCTCCCGGTTTAAGTACACCGTCTAGATAATCTAGCCCCAATGTTTCGAGCGTATGTGGCTCAAGCCGATGCGGTTCAGCCGCTTCCCATAGTGCTAAAAGCTTGTTGCCCCAATAAATCACATTAGTATTTGCAATATTTTTCAGTCGAAAGTCAAAAGCATTCGCTAACGGGCCACCTGGTTTTTGCGTGCCAAACACACCTCGATAGAGAGGTTTCCCAGCAGCCTGTTCTTTGACATAGCCTTCGGTGCGTATAAAGCGATTGCGAAACTGGGCTTTACCATTCCTAATTGAAATAGCCGTGATCATCCCATCGCCATCAAACGGATGATGAACAGGGTAGCCACCAATATCCAGCAGCCCTGGCCCATTTCGAAACAGAGTCCCTTCTAGGTCAGCCGGAATAGTGCCATCAATATCGTCAATTTCATACGCATACTCATTGGGCTGCGAACGATAGCCGCTACGCCAATCGTCCATATCAAAATTTACAGAGCTACTGGGCGATGAAACAGTTTGCATGGCTATGAAATAAAAGAAGTAAAGACAATATAAAACTACGGAGTGAGCGCACACGCTAAAAGGCCACAGAGAGGCCCTATGACGATGTCAGCACTGGTTCTGGAGATGTCGAATCTTCATCAGTCAGCGCTTCTGTCGATGATTCAGTTAATTGGTGCTCTGACGAGGCGGAGGTGCTGGGCAGTAAAAACAGCAAAGGTAGGGGTAACAACGTGGTCAGATTGGTAATTGTCACCAGTAGCCAAAGGTTGTCAAAATTTGTTTCAGTGACATTCAGCCAATGAGTCAAAAGGGCCCCAAGCTCATGGGAAACCAACCCAGCTAAATTCACAATTGACATCAATAAGGCAAAAAGTGTGGCCTCTACACCCGCTGGGCAAAGACGTGCCGACAGCACTAGCACGGGCATGAATGCAATTTGCCCCATCACAGTGAGGATGGCATTGTCACCCAAACTAAACCATTGATCGTTAATGCCAAGGCTGCGATTTACATGGGTTACTAAGAGTAGTGTGGTCATGCCACCCAGTGAAGCAATCACTGTTGACCACGCAAAGATGCGGCGAAACGGCACAGCCTTTAAGAAACGCTGGAAAATGGCGATACCCAGCAATGCCGCTACACTTGTCACCAGTCGTACCCGACCCAAAAATTCAGGCTCAAAGCCCAAATCATTGGTCGTAAAAAAGAAAAACGCTGAATCAGCGCTGGGAGTCGACTGCCAAAGAAATAAAAATAGGGCAGGCATCCAAATTGCCCGCTGACTAAAAGCTGCCTTAAGCTGTTTAATCTGGGTCCAAACGGTTTGAATATTCAATTTTTCCTGGACTGGTTCCTCTGCAATTAGCCAGGCTACAACCGACACAATCAGAGGAAACGTAGCGGTGACCGCAAAGACTGTGCGGGTACTAGTTTGTTCTAGTAATAGCCCACCCAGATAGGCCGTTAATAATCCTCCTACAGCGGAGGCTCCCCAAGAGAGAGACTGCAATGTACCCGCTTCACTTTGGGATTCCTGACGCGCCCGTTCTACTACCAGGGAGTCCACAATGACGTCTGAAATGGCAACAGACGCTGAGCTGAGCAAGATCATGGCTGTTGCCAGCCAGGCAGTTTGCACTAAACCGGCCAATACCAACCAAGCTGCCGTGCCCATTAGACCCGATAATATCAAATAGGGCCGTCTGCGATAGCCGATGATGGGTAAACCGTCAGATAGAAAACCAAATAGAGGTTTAATCGTCCAAGGCAAACTTGCCACACCGGTTAAGGCTGCAACTTCTGCGGGGCTCAACCCCAAATCATCTTTAAGAAAAAAACTGACCGCTAATCGGGCTAAACCCAAGACGCCTTGCACAAAGTAAACCAGCAAAATAGCGCTTAACTCTGTGGTAAGGGGCCGACCCAATAAAACACGTTTTTCTAGAAATCGCTTAAAACCCTGCGAGTCGGCAGTTGCAGTCATGTATGACAAAAACCTTTAAGAAATGTCAACTATCTTAATCATAGCGATTCTTTTGACCAGGGCTCAATGTTTCAGCCTAAGAATCGGGGAAATAACCATAAAAAAGGGTCACCTACGTGACCCGATATCTGTTTGATTAACTACATTCCTCCTTTAGAGGTGCAGTTGAGTTAGCGATAGCCATTGTGCTCACGACTTGTCGCGCGTATCCAACGCATCAAGGCGATATTGCTGGATAGTCGTGTCAACTAATGAACTGCTGCTCTTGGAGCGTAAGTTGAGTTCATCTAAACGACGTTGCTGAATGGTTGTATCGATTAGTGAATCACTGCTCTTAGTGCGTAGATCTAGAGCTTCTAAACGACGCTGCTGAAGAGTTGTATTGACTAATGAGTTACTGTTGGGAGTCTTGGCTTCTACAGCAGGGGCAATTGCAGCTGCTGCTAGCAGAACGGATAAGCCAGAAATTACGAAGCGTTTCATTGTGTGTCCTCCAATGATTAAGAAGGTTTTATGCTTTCTTACCTTCAATATTGGAAAACGGAGCTGAACGTCTTCTGATAGAAAAGTGAGAACCCTTAGAAAAATCGATGATAGCTGGCTGAGTATTAAATGTGATTTAAATCACATTTTGAAGTCTTGTAGATGGACTCTACTCAGGAATACGTACTGCAACGGTACTGGTCTTAAATGTGTAAGTTTTGCCTTCTAGTTCAATCGGGGTGCCGATTTTGACTTTGCTGTTACCAAAGACAGGGCCATCGTCAGTAATTTGGGCAGGACCGGCCAAGGTAATTAACATATCAGCCGTGTAACCTAGCTCAGGACGAGGATCGGGAAATGACTCGACCGAACCATCGGGTTGAGCAACAGCTGTGCTGCGAGGTAGAGGTTGAACATCTGTGACGGTAACCTGACCGTAGGGCTGATTGCGAATGATTATGTCAGTACTCCCTTCAGTTTTCAGGTCAGCCAAAAACTGTTCAGGATTGAGCACGGTTAGGCCACGCACCATAACGTCAACTTCGACATCCTGAGTAACTGCACCTACTTGAGCAACTGAACCGGAGGTTCCAGGGTAGAAAAAGACTGCGACTGCCACCATCAGGATAATCAGCCCTGCGCCAATATCGAGCAGGCTAATTTTGCCAAATAAACGTCCCTTAGAATCCAAAATAGCCATAGCTTTTGGCACTCCGAAATTTTCTAGCGATTTAAGCTGATGTGCTTGAAGATGTGCCCATCAGCTCAAGCGATAATGTAACAGATATACAAAGCCCCTCTATTGAACGGGGAATGCAATCGTTAGTATTTAATCATGGGGTGGTCAAATTGGGTGGACAAAAGCCTTTGAATCTGCCGGTCCTGCAATGTTGTTTGCAGCGCGCCTGCATCCGCTATTTGACCAATGCTGCCTCATAGCTTGACTTGTTACATTGACCCTAGTTCGTAAAATCACAATCGATTAACTGTCACAGCCCATGGGAAAAGCCTCTAAGGCTCTCGCTATGGTCAAGTTACGGATATTGTTTGAACCATCATTGCTAAAAAAACAGCAGAGTTAGCCTTATCCGTCTTCGCTTTATTTATCGTTCCGACACAGTACGCTGACCATGTCTAATGGAATTTTTAGCTGGGGCAATTGCTGGCAACGCCGCTTGGCCTACGGCACTATGGCCTTTCTGATGACGCTGAGTTTAGGCATTTTGATACCTAGACCTGCTACTGCCGGTCTGCTTGACATCATTTTGCCGACCATTCAAGTGTTTCAGATTACGAATATGTCTGATGAGCAGGAAATTAGCTTAGGTGGACAGGTCAACCAGCAGCTACTCTCTCAGTCATTTAGACTCCATCGTGACGATGTGCTGACAGCCTACGTGGATGGCATTGGTCAAAGTCTTATCTCCCATAGCGATCGTCCAGATATCCCCTACGTGTTCCAGGTAGTTGAAGACGACGGCATCAACGCCTTTGCCACTATGGGCGGATATGTCTATGTCACTACCGGGTTACTTGCGGCAGCCGACAATGAGGCAGAGGTCGCTGGTGTATTGGGGCATGAGGTAGGGCACATTGCCGAGAAACATGCGCTTGACCAAATGCGGGATGTGGCTATTGCCCAGGGAGTGGCTGGTGCCTTTGGGTTAAGTCGAAATCAGATGGCTGCGATCGCTGTAGACGTTGCCTTACATCTGCCCAACAGCCGTAAAGATGAGCTAGTGGCTGACGAACATGGCTTTGTGACCATGGGTGAAGCTGGGTATGACCAAACCGGCATGGCTACTTTGATGCAGAAGCTAGATAGTGGCAGCAGCCCACCGGCTCTGTTTAGTACTCACCCCAATCCTAGAGATCGAGTAGAACGACTTCGGGCAATGGACAGTGAGTCAGCAATTCCATCCGCTACGGCTGGTACAGATACAACGGCCTATAGTTCTCGGGTTTCCTCACTGCGATAAGCGGCGATTCCCCAAAACATAAGATTTGGATCAAACCAGGTTCTGTTTATCGGAACCTGGTTTTGTTGTATCTGATGTTGTATCTGATACAGCCGATACAGATACTGACCGTCGCCGCCTGTAAACAAAATCGTTGTTCTTGGATACTGCTGCTGCCAGCTGTGGATAAACTGTTGAATGCTAGCCAGCATCGTATAAATGACACCACTTTGGATAGCACTAGCCGTATTGTCAGCCCAGCGATACGGTAAATCTGCTGGCGGTTCAATTGAGGGGAGTGCGGCAGTGGAGTGATGGAGTGCTGCTAAATGAGATCGCATTCCCAGTGAAATAGCGCCTCCAGCGAAAGCACCTGCGTTGCCAGCCGTAAAGGTGAGTGCGGTGCCCGCGTCAATGACCAACACTGGCCAATTGTAATGCTGACCGGCTCCCCACAGTGTTGTGACTCGATCTAGCCCCATGGTGGAATACACATTTCTAAGGGGGAAGCGCTCGATCCATTGAATCGTAGTCAAATGGTTCAGACACTGCGTTTGGCTAGGGACCACTGAAATAGCCCAAATTTTCATGGATTCAACCGGTAGATGCAGAATCTGAGGGGGTGCCTGCTCTGCCCACATTGAGCGCAATGATCTGTCTGAGATGGAGTGATTTATGAGATGGCTAGTGTGCCAAACCTGTTTGAGGGCACTTTTCTGAAACCAGGCCCAATGCCATCGTGTATTACCGATTACTAATGCTAGCCAATCCACCATTAGGGACTTATGTTATTGGCTTAAATCAGATTTATACAAATTTATACAAATAAAAATTTTCATTAAAATAGGGACCAGCTATTTCTAACTGATCCCTTTTTAATTTGGCAAAACTCAAAAACAATCGCTAGTCTACTGTTAACTTGTTTGGAGAAATAGATAGGAAAATCTCACTAAGGTTTACGGTTCAAATTTGCTACTTGCCTTATATCGATTGAGATTTGGCAGCTTTTTCCAATTACTTGAAACAGCTAAAGCCCTTCTTTGACATGCAGCTAAACCTGAAATAGGTTTTGGTTTTTAAGTGTCAGGAATAAAGTGATTTGCCTGACTAATATTCAGTTGTTTCTATAGGGTTAATGTAGCACTAGACATATGATGAACTCACCCGACTTTACCCAAGTTTACAACCGTTGATATAAGTCTTTGATTGAATATCTTTGTCAATTTGGAAAATAGTGTAGACGTCTTTTATGTAACGTCTTTACTCTATTTTTTGGTTTGATTTTCTGTTGGGCAACTAATATGATCTATGGCTGACCGCCTATCATGTCGCCAATCGGAGTATGACGACACGACACTGGGTTTTAGTTTCAATCAAGGCCACCACTTACGGTCGACGACGCGCGATGGCCCCAGCTTGGAATGCCTCGCAATATTGCCGATGACCACCGGGGAAGACCACATTCAGCTTGAGTGGATCGCTACTATCGCGTGGATCGCCAGGACCTTGAGTGACTTTTGAGACGCCGTCTTGAGTCTCTAACTGAATGGGACGTCGGTTTTTGAGTTCGCCACCGCTGCTGTCAACATAGGCGACAATATTGCCGCTATTGAACGCCTGGCCAATATTTTGAATCAGCTGAAGAAAGTTGCGATCGCTCCCCCCCCGCTTAAACGTCAGCCCATTATCTGTGGCAACAGCCTGACTGGTGACAGTATCTCCCACACCAATAATCAATGGCATATGAGCTGGGGCAAAGTCCTGCTTCACTAACGCCAGCATATCCTCCATGGTTTTAGGTGCTTGTCGGGCGTTAAACCCAATCCCCAACGGGTGTACCCCCGTTTTCTTAAAGTAGTAACGGTTGAGTAGAGCCAGAACCCCAGCCTCTTTGACAGCTCCCTGCAGCATAAACTGAAAATCTGTTGTGCCAGATGTGGTTGTATCAGCCCACCACACGACTTCATCGCCATTGTCATCACGACCTAAATTTGGGGCATAGTGCACAAAAAATGAGTCGCTTAGTCCTTTCTCTGCAGCTTCTGCTAATAGCTGCTCCATCAGCGCTTTCATCTGTGCTTGGATCTGTTGATAAAGAGTCGGATTCTCAAGTATTTCGTAAAACGTATTGAGATTAGCAGTGGGGGATGCCACATTGTCTAACACAGATGCACTAATGCAGTGGTTCAGCTGCTCAGACGATAAACCATGGTCAACGTTATGTAGAAACTCATGCAGAGTAGTTTCTACTCGATGGGGGACAGATTTAAGAAACGCTAGTTCATTGTCACTGACACCTGGATGGGTCAACTGACCACAGCGGTTTTGCCACTGTACGCCTCCGGCGGCTAGCCCTGGCAGATATAAATTTTCTACAGCCTGCCCCAAGGCTTTTTCAATAATTTTGTTAATTCCGCGTTTGCCAATATGTTCGCCATTGGTTAATACAAAAAAATGGCCGTTGTATGCAGTTACAGCCTCTACATATGTCTGTTCAATTTCCCGATTTAGTGGGTCTTTCACTAACCCCATACACACACCGTCAAGATCTTGAATGGTCAGTAGATTTTCGGTGTCGGCAAGTAGCCTAGTGAACGCTATGTGGTCTAAGGAAAACGTCTGCTGATGGATTGGTACACCTGTTTCATAGCCGGAGTTCGCCATAGGACTTGTGTTAAGAGAATTAGCCGTTTTCGTAAAAATACGGTAACACTCGTTAAGATATTTTTTGCAGTCCCAAGTAACGAGTGAGGGCTGGACCCATGGCTACCTTTTATACCCTGCATCCAGAGTCGCCCCAATCTTTTAAGGTTGAGAAAATTCGAAAACAGCTACAGAGTGGCGCAATCATGCTTTACTCTACCGATACGGTGTATGCCATCGGCTGTGATTTGCAATCAAAAAGCGCGATTCAGCGAGTCCGACAGCTCAAGAAATTGTCTAATGATAAACCTCTGACATTTCTGTGTTCCTCGCTGTCAAATATTGCGCAGTATGCCTATGTGAGCGATCCTGCTTATCGCACAATGCGTCATCTGATTCCAGGGCCCTATACCTTTATTTTGCCTGCTACTAAACTGGTGCCTAAGCTGGTGATGAATCCAAAACGTAAAACGACAGGGATTCGGGTGCCAGACTCTTCGGTTTGCCAGGCACTGCTGCACAGCCTCGGTAATCCGATTATTTCCACATCAGCCCATGTGGGAGATATGGATGAAACCTACTTCTCGCGCTATGAGTTATTTGATGCATTGGAAAAGCAGGTAGATCTGATTATTGATAGTGAAGCCGACCCGAGCTATTTAGCCTCTACGATTCTGGATATGACTGAGGATGAGCCGGTCGTTATCCGCAAGGGGTTGGGGTTTGACGCGGTTGAGCAATTTGCTAACACGGCTGTTGGATAGCATTAGCATGTTCTTAACTCATTAGTTGCCGTGCTAAACAGCCAAAGGTAGCTGTCAAAATCTATTAGGGTAGACATTAAATATGCTTCTGGAGAGCTGGAGTGATGGATGCCTACGATGCAATTCTGATTCCAGGAGGAGGCGTTCGTGCAGATGGAGGATTACCTTCATGGATTCAACGTCGGCTAGAGCGTGCCATTGAAAAACGCCAGGATGCTTATCTAATAACTTTGAGCGCTGGGACTACCCATAAACCCCCTCCATTAGATACTGACGGATATCCAATTTTTGAATCTGTGGCAGCCGCCAACTATTTAGTTAAAAGGGGGATAGAGCCCCAAAAGATTTTGGTGGAAACAAGCTCTTATGACACGATCGGCAATGTTTTTTTCTCACGAATGATTCATGTTGAACCTTTGAACATCAAACGGCTCTTGGTAGTCACGTCTGAGTTTCACATGTCGAGAACACGTGCCATCTTTGAATGGATTTATCATCTAGAGGGATTGCCCCAAGACTGTGAAATCTCCTTTGATGCGGTGAGTGATGTAGGTATTGGCGAGGTAATGCTAATCGCAAGACGGCAAAAAGAAGCTAAAAGTTTAGAAACACTGCTTAAGACTACAAACAAGATCTCCACCGTAAGCGAGTTTCATCAATGGTTATTTCAAGAACATGGTGCCTATGCTCTGTCTGCTCAAGTAATTCGAGAATCAGGTGCGGTGCTTGGAACATATTGAAGTAACCTTGATTGGTCTCTTTTGGGCTTGCAAGACCAGCAACAGGTATAGCCTCTCGTAAGGGCAGCTACCTCGAGATAGCCCACTAGGATTTGATAGGAATAGTTTGGTGAGAGTGTTGTCAAAAAAAAGACTGTCGGTTTGCACCGCACAGTCTAATCATTGGCTTTCAGAATCAAAGAGACCGATCGTACTGGCAGCCACCTTCTGTCTCAGGGAAGATTGCTGAGGTGCTTGTTTAGCACTTCTATAGGATAGTTATTAACTCCAATCGTTAGATAAATCACTTGTGAAGAAATCCGTGTTCAGTGTGATCTACGTGTGAAACTCACCAGTGATAGATTCTTATACCAAAGAGTATGAAGTTGCGGATAGTAGATATTTAGAGGACCTTACCTATTCTCTAGCTAGCGTTGTCTAATAGAGTTTTTACCCTGCTGACTTGCTTATGGGCATGAATATCTGCGTATAGGGATAACGCTTGGTTCCAGTGATGGTGAGCCATAGGGAGCTGCTTAAGATACATATGGCTATGCCCTAGTTCAACGTAGGCATTGGCGAGATCACACTTTGCTTCAATACTGTTGAAAAGGTCGATAGACTGGGCGTGATAGTTAAGGGCTACTGCCATTTGTTGGCGTTGGCGAGCGATGTTAGCCAGACCAGTCAAGGATTTTGCTTTAACCTGCAGATAGTGGCTCGCTTCAGCAAAGTAGAGTGCCTGCTGATATAGCGCTTCAGCTTGCTCGATATTGCCCAGCTGTTCATAAGTTTGCCCCAGGAGCTGAATAAAGTAGGCGAGTCTACCGGACTGTTGGCTCTGCTGAGTAAATTTATGGAGACATTTGCTGGCTATGATTTGTGCCTGTTCTGTTTGATTCTGACAAGCATGGGTCAGGGCTAGGGCAACAGTCGCTTTTTCTGCCCAGGCTTGATGGGGTGTGTTTTGCCCCAGTTCAATGACGGTATTAAAGGCCGTTTTTGCCTGGTCTAGTTCCCATAAATCCATAGCATATAAGCCCAGACTTAACCGTGAGTCAATGTTTAACATTTGCAGATAGTAATGGTTGGGATTGTCTGCTTTGTCAATAGCGGTCAAGCGTTGTTGGGTAATTGCGATCGCACCCTGCTGACACTCAATAGCTTGACGAATCTCTCCTGTAATCCAGTAAATATCACCAAGAATGTTGCGCAGCTCGCTAACCTGAGATAAGGGTTCAGATACCGCCTCTAGATGAGTCAACACTTTGGTAATGAGTGTACTCACAGGATGTAAGAATCCCATGCGGTAAAGGCTACTCGCTAGGGGTAAAAACTGTTGCCACTGGTTATGACGGCTTTTAAGCAACACCTGTGCTGCCGCTTGATATTCATCGATAGCAACGTAGTGATAGTAGGCCTCTAGGGCTTGTTGTGCATCTAACAAGTTTGTTAGGAGTTTTACGCTACTAGTCCAGTAGTCGGCTGCAACCCAATTGGCTTCGTACCACAGGTTGCTCTGTCGGAGTCTTTCAATCGTGACAGCACGAATCACAGGATGAAGCCAATATTGACTATTCTCGACTTCAATTAAAGAGCGATTGCGCAAAGAGGCAATAGCTCGGTGACCTTCAGCATCGTTACATTGAGCTAGAATGGCAGATAATGAAAGTGTTGCGATAGTCTGGTATCGATAACAGCTGAGACGACAAAGCAGCTGGTAAGCTTCTGGATCTAGGCATTGCAAACGGTCAATCTGGCTGATAACCAGATTTTTTAAGTCAATTTCGGCTAAAGGGTCTGCGCCATAGGTTTGCCAGTAGGCTTCTAAATCACTGTTAAAGTCAGTTTGTACCGTGCTACATAAAATCTCCATTGCCTTAGCATTGCCACCATAGGCACGGTGTAGATATTGCAAAGTCTCCTCAGTGTGAGAAAACTGCAGCTGATGATAGCTAAAACACTGTTGCCAATCTGTGAGTGTTAGTCTAGATAAACGGTAGTGATAGGCCCTAATGCCAGGTTCACAGAGCCGATCACGACTGGTGATTAGGGTGGTTGCGCTAATTGAAAAGTCAGCCAATAGCTTGAGTAGCTCTGTGTAACAGCGAGCTTCCGCAACAAATTGTCCATTGCCATCTAATGCGGGCTCAAGATTATCGATGAGAATGCCAACGTATTTTTGCTTGAGATGACGCTTTAGGCGACTGAGGCTAATACTTAAATCCTGACCTGGTTCATCATTGAAGTCTTGACGTAGCCACTCGTCAAGAATATTTTTGACAGCCGTGAGGCTTGACGTTTCTTGCGCAATGCGCCATTCCAACACTAAAGCAAAGGTTGCCTGACGAAGATAGTGCTGAGCCAGTGTAGTTTTGCCCAGTCCGCCTTCACCTTGAATAACAATAATTTTGTGACCCTGGCTGCTCAGTGTGTTTAAGGCTTTGATGGCGTCATCGCGACCGATAAAATGCGGATTTGTGACCTCGGTCTTGATTTTTGGGCTAGGTTGGCTGGATGGGCTGACACGAGGCCATGCTTCCTCAGCTACATGCACCATCTTACGTTTGGCACGCTTTAACCAATAGACCAACCGTGAACGATAGTTCCCTTTGGTGATACGCTCTCCAAGTACATCGGATAGCAGCCGCCATAGCTGAGATGCTACATCCTTAACGTGACCTTCGCTATAGCCAGCGATGGTTGCGATCGCACGATAGGTTTTACCTCCCCACACCTGCTGCAAGATACAGCATTGCAGATCACTGAGATGTTGCCCTGTTTTTTCATAGAGCAGAGAGTCAGTAAGTTCGATCGCACTATCTACACCCATCGGCCATGGTCAATGGTTTTCCTCATTGATAGCCTACCGCCATCCTTTCAGGCATTACGCATAGGATATTCCGACTTTTCCAGACCTTTAAATTCGCACCTTTACCTACAATCTCAGACAAAGAACACTATAGGGTGTAAACAAGCAAGGGGGTACACTGGTCTGACCTGTCTTTTTTAAGTTCCTTATCAAGGGAACTTAAATGTATGCCCTGCATTTTCCACAGACAATGATGGCGTCTAAATTCCAATGATTTAGGGCATCCTTGATGCATGTCATAGCTCTTGATGGACTGTGTAGGGGGGGTACATTAAAGTCCCACAGGCCCGTGAGGGCTAATATTTTAATTTCTCGTTGAACTTGTCCCTATCGGCTACGTAACAGCGTAGACAGGTTTATTCACATTTAATGCATATTTGGAGCACTACGTATCTGCAACTATGACGACCCAAACTCTGCAAACTCTACCGTCTGACCTCGATCCTCGTGGGTTACCCAACCACGTTGCTTTAATTATGGATGGCAATGGGCGCTGGGCTCAGAGCCAAGGTCTACCTCGTATTGAAGGGCATCGGCGAGGGGCTAACGTCTTAAAAGATTTGCTCCGCTGCTGTAAAGATTGGGGAATTGGGGCCTTAACAGCCTATGCATTTTCGACTGAAAATTGGCGACGTCCCCACGAGGAAGTTGATTTTCTGATGGTGCTGTTTGAGCGATTGTTGCGTAAAGAGCTATCAGAAATGCATCGTGAAGGGGTGCGTATTCGCTTTATTGGAGATCTCTCAGGTTTGCACACATCTCTCCGTCGAGAAATGGAGCGCTCTGTTGAGCAAACTCAACATAACGATGCTATTGAGTTTAATGTTGCCATTAACTATGGCAGTCGTCACGAAATTACCCAAGCCTGCAGATCGGTAGCAGAACGGGTCGAACGCGGTGAGCTTTCTGCTGATGCCATTACTGAAGAACTCTTAGAACGACATCTTTATACATCTGGCAGTAGCGACCCAGACCTGTTAATCCGCACCAGTGGTGAGCAGCGGTTGAGCAACTTTTTGCTCTGGCAAATGGCCTATGCCGAGATGTACTTTACCGATGTTTTTTGGCCACAGTTTGATCGCCATCAGTTTCATCAGGCATTGCTGGCGTTTCAAAGTCGAGACCGTCGCTTTGGAGCACTAACTGAGCCGGTTAAGGCGAAGGCGCTGACGGCGTAATTTTGAGTTATTGGGTTTAAATTTTGAGTGAGGTTAGCCACTCAAAATTTAAACCCCACTATTACTCATTTACTGCTGCAAATACCGCCGAATAATCCTGGTCTGCTAATCCGTTTTCGACAGCTTGTTGCACAATGTGGGCAACGCTCTGGGCAACTCTGGCGTCAAAGGTTTCGGCAGACTGTACAAATAGGTTCATGTCTTTGAGCAGATGCTTGGCAGGAAAATTGGGATTAGCAAAGTTGCGATCGCACATACGGCTTAATTTTTTATCAAACGTAGGTGCATAGAGAGCACTTTGCCGCACAATCGCCATGAATTTATCGACATCGATTGATTCTTGTTGCACCAATCCTAAACTCATGGCAAAAGCCGTAGTTAGAGTCCCAATCAGCTGATTCATGGCTAGCTTGACACCACTACCCGCACCTACTGGCCCCACCAGCTGCGGTTCCGGGCCAAAACACTCCAAAACAGGTTTCCATTGCTCAAACTGACTGGGTGTGGCTCCTGCCATAACAATTAAATTGCCTGCTTTGGCTTCAGGAATACTGCCGAGTACGGGTGCTTCTAGATAATCGCCACCAGCCGCTTGCACAGCTTTGGCGATGGCTTTACTCTCTTGAGGCGCAATTGTCCCCATCTGTAACACGGTGCGATCAGTGAGCTGGGCAGCGGCGGCTGGACTAAGCAGAGTGAATTCAATGGCGGCTGCATCGGTCAGCATAAGAATAATCAGCTGAGACGTTGCGATCGCATCAACTGCAGACTCTGCACGTTTTACCCCATCTACGAGCAGTGGATTGAGCTTATCAGCGGTGCGATTCCAAGCGTATACCTGATGCCCAGCCAACTGCAGCCGACGTGCCATGGGTGCTCCCATCAGTCCTGTACCGAGAAACCCAATGTTCAATGTAATTTCCTCCAGCGTGTTTGAATTCCAGATTTCCTGGGGTAACCCTAATAATCTGTAAAACTATGAAGCGGTAACGTTGCTGCCTAGCACCGGTATTGAAACGTGCCGATAACCCGCATTACTCAGAAGCAACCAGGTTCTAGATGCGGCAAAGTCAATGATGTCTAAATTTTATATGTTCAACTTTTTCTGTTCCCGTGCCCTGGGTCGCAAGATTTTAGCGTTGGGTGCTATTTCGGGTCTAATTTTAACTGGATGCACTCCTCGGGAGGATTGTGTATTGATTAATGCTGCTCTTGCTGAGGGCAATTCAAGTATTCAAGAAATCAATGAAATCAATCTTGGTGGTTCTGGATATAACCAGGGAACTGAGCGCCAAGTTGGTCGCATTTACTATGACGTTTCTCAGATGATTGATGGATTACAGATCTCAAATCGCCGTCTACAGACGCTTCAGTTTGCGCTGGTAGAAGCATATCAACGGGCCTCGGATTACCGCTATCAAGCCGCAGAGCTAATTGCCAGTAATCCTCAACCAAGTACACAAATAAGAGCCGACATTCGTACGCTTCAGTTAGATTCTGAGGCGAATGTCGGCACGGTGACAGAAAATCTGCGTAGACGATGCCCGCTCAATTGAGCAGACTGACCTGACTGTTAGGCGGCTTCTAACAGTTGTTAGGCGGCCTCTAGCATTTGAATGTTAGAGAAATTGAATTCCAGATCGCCTTCATCATTAGATGCGATCTCACGGCGTGACAAGACAAAGTAGTCGCCTATCTTGTCATACTCATCAGTAAACTCACTACGACCCTTTTTCTGTTCTCCAGTTTTTGGGTCGTGGTACACCGAGTCGTACGTATGAGACAGATAGCCAGACCCTGTGTCATGGCTGCTAAACGTGTTGATAGTCACTATGACACCATGGATATGACGGTGTACTAAGACAACTTCATTATTTAGTACTTTGTACTTATCACCTGTGGATTTGCCTTCAACTATGATTTCTACAGCACCTCTATCATCAGTCTCACCCAGAGCAAAGGTGTTTTTACCATGGGTATCTTCAAACTCACGGCGCACTCGGTGAATGGCAACTTCCCACAGCTGCCCTTTGACCATTTTTAATGCGGCCTCATCGTCAATATCAAATACCTCAGCCGAAAGATCAGGATTGACACGAGCTTTGCCAGTGTAGGTCTTATCACCATGCTTGAACTCAACGTCTGTGGTGTACCCAGGAATACTGCTATCCCAGGTGTAGCGGTTTTCATAGGCAGCACGCATCAAATCGCGGGCAGAAAGCTGTACAGCACTCATGGGCAATTGGTTGATTACATCTACCCTTTACTTTAGTACCTTAGTCAGTTTTTTATCCGTTGCGCAGATGGATATCGCTGAGCGTCAGACTTGGTATGCGAATTTAGGTGCTACTCAGACAAGTCGCCCCAAACCTCTGCTAATCGCTGGTCGCGACCACAGCCAAAGCGATATAACCGATAGCGAGCCGGGTGGGTCTGATAATAATTCTGGTGATAATCCTCCGCCGGATAGAATGTGTCTGCTGGCACAACCTCAGTTGCAATTGACTGGTTTAAAAGCTGATTAACGGTCTGCTTGGAACTTTCAGCAAGCTGGCGCTGTGTTTCATCATGATAAAAAACGATCGATCGATACTGACTGCCCTTGTCGCAAAATTGCCCTTGTGTATCGACGGGGTCTACATTGTGCCAAAACGTATCGAGTAGTGTTTCATAGCTAACCGTCTCAGGATCATACTCAACTTGCACAACCTCTGCATGGCCTGTCGTTCCTGACGATACCTGACGGTAGCTAGGCGACTCAACGGTACCACCCATATAGCCTGATGTGGTGTCTGCTACACCCTGGAGCTCATCAAAGGGATGCTCCATGCACCAGAAGCAACCCCCCGCAAACGTCGCTTTTGCGGTTTCTGCTATCGCTATAGCAGGGCTTAAACACCAGAGACTACTAATTAGTAAGCCAAGAGCCACACATCGCAGTAGTTGTAGTAGCTGAATTTTTTTAACAATGCTAGCCATAAAAATGCTGCCCCATAGAGCAATTACATGCTGGGAATAACAATGGCTCCCAGCATAAATGACAAAGCAGCCAGCAGCCAATAGTCAATATGTCGTTTGACCATACCCCTAAATTGATGTCCCATCATCGACAACTCCTACATCCTAATGTTTGGTAGACCTTGTTTTCTGGGTCGGTGGAGCTTATCAACTAGAGTTCTAAAGCTCACCAGCCTTCCTTATCCTTCGTTAGAGAATTTGAACTATCCGGTAATGACATTGAGTTTGCCATGATAACGCTAGGTTTCATTAGATTGACCAATTGGGTAGCCGATACTTGATTGAGGTTTGACAGAAGATGTTTGCGCTTAAACGCCAAAATTTGGGAAGCAGACGCCAGACGCTCTGCTCCTAACATTCCCCATTCTGCTGGCAGTAGAGGCTCTACCCAAAGCATTGATGTGGGCTCTTGAGAAGGTTGCTTGGGTGCAAGGCGCTTGATGATGGGGGCTCTACCTGTAGACCAGTGGTTGAATTGATTATGCACTAACGATACCGTCATTCCCGCCATAACCGCGAATGGTAATAGGACGGCTACCCCCCGTGTTCGCCATCGTTGATAGGTTACAACGCGTCCACTCAGATCAATAAACCTTTGAGCTAAGTAAGAGAGGTCTTGGGAGTGTTGTAACAAAAACGGCCTGATGTCATTTAGGTACTGTTGTTTTAACAAATAATCTGAGTTTTTAGATTCTCCTTGTTGATGCCATATCCAAGCACGTTGTTCAATATCTCGTTGCTGTCTTAGCGACGAACGTTGAGTTTGTAACCACTGACGTAGTAAAGACCAATCGAGGACCAAGGACTTATGAGCGAGTTCAATCGTTTCCTCAGAGCCTGCATCCATGACAGGCCACCGAGCAACACGTGCAAGCTCTGATTGTGTGTGAGTATCCCCAGCCGCATTACTAATCTGTCCCTTTATTTGCTGAGCGAGTTCTGGCTTGTCGGATACCAGTAGTCGAGCAGATACTAACTTCTGCAAGGTGCGCTCGATTAAATCACTAGGAAATCGTTGATTGATTAATTCAGCCTTCCGTGTGGAGCGGCATTGATCGAAACGCCCTTCACCTAAATCACAGAGCGCTATAAAGATTCTCTGGGCAGCAGTCTGTTCATCTGATGTTAGAGACTCATAAACAGTGGTTGCCCGATTAGCTAACATTTGAGAAAGCCCTCCTAACTTTATGTAGCTGTCTAACAAAAGGCAAGGACCTCCTTTGCTATACGAGGCTACACTTCGATGTTGCCAAAGCTCATAGAGTGCGCTTTGCAATAGTGCTAATTCACCAGGTGCACCCGTCAGGTCTAGGGTGAGATTATGAACTAGATAAGGATCTAGCTTGAGACCTATTTTTTCTGCAGGTTTTTCTATTACATCTCGAATCGCTTGATAGTTCATAGGTGGGATCACAACTCGATTGTTTTCTAATAAGGAAAACATCTCACCATAGGACGTTAGCGCGTCAAGCGTGTCTGAGCGAAGACTGACAATAATGCCTAGAGAGCTAGAAGGATCGCATAATGCTGTGATTAAGGCATCAATCACTTGACATCGCTCAGTTTGGACCTGAGGATCAGATGTTGAGATCAGCAGTTCTTCAAACTGGTCAATAATGAGCCAAAATTTCTTTGCAGCAGGTTGTTTAAGCAGAGCTGCAGCTACCAAGTTAGCTAGACCAGTAGACTCATTGCGTAGTAAAACTTCAGCCTGACAGAGCTGATTTGCCGTATCCACCTCCTCTTGTTGAGCTATGGTAAAAGCGGCTGCTAGAGTTTTTAGCGGCTGTTTTCCCAGTGTTACATACCGAACTACCCAATGTTCACTTCCTAAAATGTCGTTACCTTCAGATAAGCGTGGGATTATACCCGCCTGTAACAAGGATGTTTTTCCACTCCCTGAGGCTCCTATCAGTGCACATAGGTTGCTGTTCTGTAATGTTTGGAGGACTTTCTGAATTAAACTTTCACGGCCAAAATAGTAATCGGCATGTTTTGCCTCAAAAGGCTGTGGTCCACGATAGGGGCAAAAGTTAAAGCTATATTGTTTGATGCGAGAGATAATGGAAATGCTTTCTGATTTGGGTAGTGAGTACTCTGATTGTTGAGTGATAACAATTTCGCTGCCACCTTGCTCAAAGAGTGGTTGTTGAAGCTCGCTACTTAACTGATTGGTAATTGAGGCGACGAGATCAGTGCTGGTGACTCGGCCACTACTAGATTGTTGCGGTAGTAATCCGGTAATCATTGCCTGAGTGAGGACACTGTAGTCGCTATCGAGAGATTCATAGGCTTCTTCGTATTCACGGGATGCGGCTACAAATAGATAACTTTGTCCGTCACCCCCTTGCCATGCCTCATCTTTGAGGGAGAGAAATTCACCACTGTGGCAACAGTCCAAGATAACGATGATTTGTCGTACCGGACTAGACTTGATTAGACGACGCAACCAAGATAACGACAATCCACTGTTGGATGTCTGTGGTTGAGTGTCACTGGCGGCTAGGTATCCCTCTCGTATACCAATCTCGCGCTGTAGACCATGACCAGAAAAGTAAAAAAAAGCTGCTTCAGGAATATGATCACCCTTAGGCATTAGAAGCCGTACTAGGCAAGTTTCTAATTGTTGGGCGGATACTAATGTTTGAGAGGCTACCTGAGGACGTTGATTTTGGATGGTTTCAGGAAGTCTACGCACACGGAAATTGCCGTAGGTCTCTAGCAAATTTGCTACTCCTTCGGCGTCTTTAGATGCGGCTGTGAGCCTGGGCAAATTACTATACTGATTAATTCCAACGACAAGTGCATCCCGTGACATAGCTAATACGTTCTGAAAGGCATGTGAAAGGCATTGTGACTCTTCTGAATTGCAGAAGTATCCAGCTGCCAAGGTGTATGTAGAGTATTTAAGGGGCGCTCTAGAGAGCTATATAGAAGAGATAGCTAACTGCTCCCAGCAGGGATGCAGTAATATCAACAAAAATAAATTTTAGTCTTGTCTTGTTTATCCCTCTATTCAGAACAGCCAAAGCTGTTTTCATACTCAACATACTAGAAGTTTTTGCGGATATGCCAGAGGGGGTTAAACCCTCGTGTAGCTACTATCAAAGAAGCTTAATATGTCGATGCTAACTATCTATCCATAAAAACTCGTACAAATTTGACTGATCAATCAAATAAAATTAATTGATTGCTTGGCCTGAGTAGTGAGTTTACTTAAAGCATCAATGATAGTTGTTGATTTAATTACGTGGTTTTCGTGTTGGCTTTGTCTAAAGAAAATAAAACTCAGCAGCTAATCAAAGTTCTTTGATTTGTATGAGCCAATTAGCGTATTTTTGATGAAAATTATTTGGTGTGATTACGTAGACGCTCGTTAAAATAACACGATGATGACCGATGTAGGTTCTGTAGGATAGGAGTTCTACCGACGTCTTTCGCATAGTTTTTAACATAAAAATACTGCGTAAACTAAGAGGCTATTGCTTCTGATATGTGGATAGTGCTGGGAAATAATGAGAGATGATGAATTATTAATACAGTCAGCTTTGAAGAAAATATTGAAAAATCTATGTATTCTTAGTAAAAAATTAGGTTGCTCAGTTAAATTGATACCTTGCAGATAAGCATTTCTACCGTTTTTATGTCTTTTAAGATTATTCTATATAAACTCAAAAAACTCATACTGTAAGTTCGTTGCGCTATAATCAGAGCTGTGAAAAACGCTTGATATTAGCATTAGTTCTCTGATGCGTAGTGCGCCGCCGCTTGTGTTATGGTCCGGCAATATAACTCAATTTCTTGTTGCATGGAACAAAAACACGCAACAACTTTTCTAAGGAAATAGCTTTGATTGTGCGAGGAGACTGTGGTCAGGGGCTTCTCAACAACTAAATACAATAAAAACTATACATTTGTTAGGATAAAAATCATATGTCACAGGAGATGCTGGAGGCTGCTATAGATGCAGTGAGAATTGGTCAGTTCCAGGAAGGTATCAGTGGCTTAAGGTATGTTGCGTCTCAAGTACGTCCACCAGATAAACTTTACTACTCTGCCAATATTTGGTTAGTACGAGCCTATAAGGAAAGTGGCCAATTGCCTGCAGCCATTAGGCTATGTCGTCAGCTGGCGACAAGTTCTCACCCTAAAGTGCGGGTCTGGGCTCAGCAAGCATTGCCGGTTTTACGACAGCCGACTAGTGCTTCTAATCATCTAGATATTTTCTAAAAGCTTTAGATAGTTGGCGACACTGGCTGTGTCTTTGATTACTAGCCTTATTTTGGCGGCTCTGCTTCAGTCTGACGACTCAACAAAGGGTTAAACAGGTACACTGGGCTAGCGCATTATTTAAGGATAGAGTCGGGCGCTGTTATGTACTTGTTGTCGGTTACCCTTACCAATTTTAAGGCTCATCGCGATCGTAACTTTGAGTTTCAACTAGGCACTAATGCCATTTGTGGCGTTAATGGTGCAGGTAAAACCAGTATTCTAGAAGCGGTGGCTTGGGTCTTATTTAATCATCGGGGGAACTATAAACAAGAAGACTTAGTACGTAATGGCAGTGGTAGCGCCCAGGTGAGGGTAGCCTTTGTCTCTAGCTACGATGGTCGTACCTATGAGGTAGAACGCTGTACCAGCCGGGGCTATACCCTTTTTGACCCCCAGTTAGAAGAACGCCTTAACTACAGTCGTATTAAAGATGAGATAGAACCTTGGCTGCATCAGCATCTGGGAGTTCCTGTCGGTACAGACTTAGGTCAGCTGTTTGCCAACACGATTGGTGTGCCCCAAGGGACGTTTACAGCTGACTTTTTACTGAGCCCTGAAAAACGTAAACCCATCTTTGATACCGTGCTAAAGGTGGAAGAATATCGCCGTGTGCATAAAGATTCCAACAGTCTGCGACGATATGCCGAAGCGCAGGTTGAACTGCTAAAGACCCAGCTTCAACAGTATGAAGAGCAGCTACACTCTTTAGATGACCTGCAGGTTCGCTATGAAACGATTTCTCAAGAGATTGTAGAAGATGAGCAGCAGTTTGCGAACCTAAGGCAGGAGTTGACCCACCTTCAGGGGCAACGAGATTTGCTAACGGCTCAAACTGCAAAAATACAGACTTTGCAGCAGCAGCAAAAGCAGCTGGAACTGCAGCTGGAGGCAAAGCGGCAGGCCCAACAGGTGATGGAACAGTCACGACTGAGAGCGCAGCAGGCTACCGAGCTTTGCCACACTCATGTCACTGCCTATCGTTCTTATCTAGACGCTGAAGCGACCCTCAAAACGCTCACTCAGAAAAATAACCATCGTCAAAAGCTTTTGCAGCAGCAGCAGACTCAGCAGCGCAGTCTTGATCAACAGGCTGTCACTATTGCTGGGCTTCAGGCAAAGCTAGAGCAGCGTAGTCAAATTAAAGTTCAGCTCTTAAATTTGGCTACACACTGTGATCAACAAGATACGTTGACTACAGAACGACGCCAACTTACTCAGCAACAACAAGAGTTAGCTAAGTTACAGCTCCGCTGTTTAAATCTAAAGGAACGGTTGGCGATTGCGGAGCAGGAGATTCAAAAAACTGATCGAGATTTACAGGCATTAGCTTCGCTGCGGGGCAGTGTAGAGACGATTCCTGAGTTAGAACAACAGCAGCAACGCTGGCAGCAACAGCTAAGCCGTGTGGAAGCGGCGCAACAGTTTGAATTAGAGCTGAGACAGCTAGTGGATAGTCACTGTTCTCAGACAGCAGATTATGATCAGCAAGCAGCAACGGCTCTTGTTGCGCTAGAGGAACTACAGCAGAGTTTACCGCTGCTATCCAGTGATACTATCGCACAGTTAAAAGCTGCGATCGCAACTGGCCAAACCTTAAGTCAAAATACTCTGTCAGCTCTAGAGAGTATTCTTGGCGATCTCTCGGCACAGGTAGATACAAACCAACTCAAACGTAGTCTGGCATCAGGTCAAGCACAGTTAAATAAAGCCTATGGTGACAAAGCCCAACTCGATAATCAAAAACAGCTTGAGCAGAGACGGGCTGATCTACTCAAGCGTCAAACGCAGTTGCAAGCAAATATTACGCAGCTTGAGCAGCAGCTTGCCCAGAGCAAATCAATTGAAAAGCGGTTAAGCCAGCTAGCAGATTCCATTGAGTTGTTGGGGGATCCAAAAAGCCGACGGCAGGTGCTACAAGAGCAGCTCCAGGGTATGGCTAATAGTGAATCTGAATATGAACGTTTGTGCACACATCGCCGGTCATTGGAAGCGACTCTAGCAGAACTCTCAGAACAGTTAAAAGAGTTGGCTACTCTAGATGACAAAATTTTACGACAGCAGCAGCTCCGGCAAAAATATCAGCCAAGCTATCTAACCTATATTCAAAATGAAAAAGATGCCCAATCATTAGAACAACTCAGCACTAATCTAGCCGCTGTCAATCAAGATATCGCAGCTCTAGAAGAACATCAAAAAAGCTCTATAACTGAGCTGCAGATGCTTGCTGCTGATTTTGACCCCACTGTGCTGCAGCAAATAGAGCAGCGCTATGTAGATGTTAAATCTCGATGCGATCGCATTGCTGGCAGCTTACCCCAGCAACGTAAGCTTCAGACAGAACTAGCAGATCAGCTGATTACTTTACGCAAAGTAAAAACCAAGCGTGATCAAACCCAAGCTGACCTAAAACAAACGGAACGCACCAAACGCTTTATCAATTTTGCGCGCAAAGCTTATAAAGAAGCAGGTCCGCGAATTACTGAGCGCTATGTTTACGGAATCTCTCAGGAAGCTGATCGGTTGTTTCGAGAATTATTGAACCGTTCAAATGTATCGCTTGAATGGACTCGAGACTATGAGATTGTTGTGCAGGAAGGGGGCAACACACGCCGATTTATTAATCTATCGGGGGGAGAACAAATGTGTGCTGCGTTAGCGGTTCGTCTAGCGCTGCTGAAGGTGCTGGCAGATATTGATATTGCCTTTTTTGATGAACCGACAACGAACATGGATCGTCCTCGACGAGAAAGCTTAGCTGAAGCAATTGCTCGACTCAAGACATTCAAACAACTATTTGTTATTAGCCACGATGACACCTTTGAAAAAGTGACCGACAATGTCATTGTTGTTGAAAGAGATGACTAGACATCTCTAAGAAATTCTGTTTTATGCAAAAAAAGCTCTGCAGCTGCTAACACAAAGCCAGCGGCTACAGAGCTTTATAGCTGCCTGCCTGACACAAATCCTGTAACCCAAAATCCATAAGGGTCGACAAGGAA
>ERZ1740070.575-NODE-575-length-24825-cov-17.799273_pt1 | contig 24825 bp, 17 predicted proteins | sample MGYA00581734_ERZ1740070 | MGnify/ENA primary metagenome ERZ1740070 (study PRJEB43018, sample SAMN04849744) | marine metagenome | isolation source: floating plastic debris | place: Pacific Ocean | collected 2008-09-01 | study: EMG produced TPA metagenomics...
TTGCAGTAGTGTCAACTGTTGGCACTGCATAAAAATCTCTTATGTGTGCAACAACCTCGAGAAGCAGAATCGCTGCAACCTATACATATCAGTGCTTTTAGAGTGCAAGCAACAACTTTACAACAGTTTTCACTTATAACAGCTTTGTGAAACAACTTTGAGAAATGGAATCTCTACAATCTATGCATATCAGTGCTTTTAGAGCACAGGCAACAACTTTACAACAGTTTTCACTTGCCATTAAATATTGCTATACGTGCAAATAGTTGGCCTCGAAGTGCAAATAGATAGCGAATCCTTATCAGTCGTTGATGCCTTCAGGGTTGCGATATCAAATCACTAATTCCAGCGCCACCGGCTACCGATGCCGCAAACACACGCGGATATTTCTCCATGCTCACTCGCCAGCTCACTCGACTCTGAAAACGCCTATGGTTTGCTGTCGGTCAATGCTGAGTCGTAGGCCCTGCCGGTGGCTACTGAGCACCGCTGAGAGTCTGCCGAACCTATACCCCCGGTCGCAGCTGCTCCACTGCCTCTACCGGCTACGCCGCTGGGGTGACGCCTTAGCCGGTGGCGTCGTGGAAGTTGAGAGCGCAAATCACCAGCTCTTGCCCTGCCGCTCCCCTGCCATCAGCTATTGCATCAGTCAGCGGCTATCCTCCCAGCGTCTCCATTGCTGGTTGAGTTATCTATAAAAGTTGCGATCGCAGATTTCACCTGGCGTCTACCGGGGCACAACTCAATCAAATTGACACAGTAAGTCTGAACTGAGAATACTGAATATCAATGAGTATTTTTACTCACAAGCTGTCAATCTGAGCCGTTGCGGGGGTATCGGATCGTCTCCAGAGTTCATGGCAGCAGATTTTGGAGCACGAAGTTTCAATGTTTTAGCACCGCTCTTGTCCGCTTCTATGACGGGTCTGACTTATTACATATAGGGTTTTCATGCTTATGCAATAAGTCAGACCCATACACTTGTACTAGCTTGCCGGATGGAACTGTCACATGGGGTTGGAAGTTGCGATCTCGAGGGGGAGTTGGGGGAGTGGATACTCCCCCTCCCTGTGGACGGAATGGAGCAGAGCGGAGTGAGGGAGGGAGTGGAGGACTAAGAGCGACGGTAGGAGCGGAAACAGGCCTGGTTCAGTGTGGGGATGTTGGGGCCGGTGTGGGATTGCGGTCGCTTCCAGGTGTTGTCATATATTCAGCCTACTTTGGAATATCTATGAGCAACGTCTTTGTCTCAGCAGTCTATTGAGCACATGGAGGAAAATATGAGAACAGTGTGGGATGACTGCGCAATGACTCTATCCTGCTGCTAATTTCTTCTAGATAGCAGCTTATAAGTAAAGATCTTTTCTTTACTGTGCTTTACAGCGATTTACGACATTAGCTCAATAATAGAAATTGTAATATGGTGCAGTTATATTAGGGCTGGCAAGTTTTTGGATTGTCTTTAGGTTATGGAAAAAGTTATCCAATTGTTAATTACCAACCTTGTAAAGTGGGTTCCAGCTGGGGTAGGTTTAAGCGTCACTGCTCATGCTCTTTTAGCAGGAGAATGGATGCATGCTATTCTTCTTTCTTTTGCGACTGCTTGCTCATCGATATGGGTGAAATTCAGTAGCAAGTTTATGGAGGAAGCTGAAAAAGAAGCTGAACTAAGGGGAGGGGGATTAGCTAAGTGGATGTTTGTTGTAGGCGACCATACTACTGTTGCACTTAAAGAAAAAATTTTCAGTAGTTGGCGATATCTTACGTCAGACTTTGAAGAGAAATATTATCAACGGTTGAACTATATTTGTCGTAACTATGAAACTCAGGGACTAGATAAAGATCAAGTCTTAAGGCTACAGCGAGTATTTGTACCTCTCAAGATTTCACAAAAAAGCCTAGCTAAAATCTCTTCTGATTTAATTCAAACATCACTAGAAGAACTATCCAATCCTCAAGAAATTGGTCAAATATTAGTGAAAATGGCCGAATCTGAATCTGCATTCCGGAGATTGGCCATTTTAGGCGCACCTGGCTCAGGAAAGACAACGCTATTACGATACTTGACGCTAATTTACGCTAACCGTCAGCAACATAGAATATTACATTCCAAAGCACCGTCTTATACCCCAGTGCTTATATATTTAAGAGATGTTCGAAGAGATATTATAGACGAAGAGGATTTGTCATTAGTAGCACTTATTGAGATTTGGATTCAGAGATTACAGAAACTTGAGCCATTAAAGTCACCTCCAAATTGGTTCACAAATAAGCTGAAGCGTAATAAGTGTCTAATCTTATTAGATGGGCTTGATGAAATTGCCGACGAAACTGAGCGGCAGCAAGTTAGTCGGTGGGTTGACTCTCAAATGCAGGAGTATCCAGAAGCAGCTTTTATATTATCGTCTCGACCATTGGGATACAAGAGCGCCAAACTTCAACAAGATATCACAGTACTAGAGGTGCAACCTTTCGATCATAAACAAGTGAAGAAATTTATCCATAATTGGTACTTAGCAACTGAAATCAGGAGCCAAGAAAATACTTATGACTTAGGGGTAAAAGAGGAAGCTCATCAGCAAGCAGAGGACTTGGTTAAAAGGATTCAAAATAGCTCCCCTTTAGCTTCAATGGCTGTTAATCCTCTGTTGTTGACAATGATTGCAACTGTTCATCGCAGGGGAAGTGCACTTCCAGGTAAACGCATTGAACTTTATAAAGAAATTTGTCAGGTTTTACTAGAGCGAAGGCAACGAGCAAAGAATATTTCTATTCCTGATCCTCTTACAGCCTCCCAAAAAGAGTCTGTACTCAAATTTCTAGCTGTAAACTTAATGCAGAATAAAACTCGTTCTTTTTCGTTAACTCCTGAAATTAATGAGCTTTTACAAAGCAAACTTGCATTAGTTATTATTGATGCTCCTACTTCAGCTAATTTTCTGAAACAAATGAGAGAAGTAAGCGGTTTGTTAATCGCAAAAGAAGAAGGTGTTTATGAATTTGCTCATCTAAGTTTTCAAGAATATCTAGCATCAGTTGAAATAAAAGAGTCTTATAGAGAATCAATTTTGATTAGGGCACTTCAAGATTTGAATCAACTTTCCTGGTGGGCAGAAACTATTCGTCTTTATTGCGCACAAAGTGACGCAAGTAATATTATTCAAGCAGCATTAAAATCTCATAATATCGACAGTCTATCGTTATCTTTTGACTGTCTAGAAGAAGGTTTAAGTGTAAAACCAACTGTAAGGAATAACTTAGAAAATCTCCTTAAGCAAGGTTTAGAGTCTAAGAATTTAGAACTATTTAAATTAGCAGCAGAAACCAAGTTATTTCGACGACTTAAACACTTATTCAAAACTGAAGAAAAAATAGCAATTGACTCTAGCTATATCACATGCGCAGAATATCAGCTTTTTATTGATGAACAGCGTAATAAAAAAAAGTACCATCATCCAGATCACTGGCAGACAGAACATTTTCCTGAAAATATGGCTAGTCGTCCTATTACGGGAGTTAGAGCAAGTGATGCTCGTGTCTTTTGTCAATGGTTGAGTCAGCGAACTGGGCGAAGTTATCGTTTGCCTCACCCCCACGAAGTTGAAAAGCAAATAATTTCAAATTTGGGAATCGGTACATGGTGTTTGAATCCTAAATCAGAAACATACAGCTTGATAGGGGTACCATCAAAGTACTGGCAACAATACCGCTCTAGTCTATGCACGGAATTAAATCGTTTTTTTTTACAAGACTTTAGTCTTGCTCTTGATCGTGATCGTTCTGTTGACCGTGACCGAACTCTTGATCGAAGTCTAGATTTTAGTTCTATTCGTAATCGAGATATCACCATTGTTTCAGCTATGGAAATTATGCAAGCACACGCTCAAGCACGTGAACTAGTTTTTGAACTAGCCAATAATCTGGATCGCGTACGCGATGATTGTCATAGTCCTGTTCATACTCTGGAATATGTATCCAAATTAGCTCATGAAATTGACGTTAGTTTCATATCTAATATAAACAGTGTGTGTGTGCATGATTCTGCTTATACGTGCGCTCTGAACCTAGTTCGTGAACTTGATCTAGCTCGCGAAAATTTCCAAAGTTTTATTAGATCCTATTCAGCTGTACACTTATCAAGTTTGAGGCTTCAAATAGAAGATTTTTCTAACAGTAAAATATTGGGGCTTTGGAAGCATATAGCTAAACAGGGTAACAATGATAAAAATGTGATAGCCCAAAAAATTAATATTGCGTTTCTCGCTTACGTAATATTTCTAGTATTCCACTTACGAAAAAGTGGTTTGATTCCTGCCTGGGAAAGTATTCTAATTGTTAGAGAGGAGAACTAACAGGTTTTCTACACAACACAAAAAACACTAAACCAGCTATCGCTTAAAGAATATCAACTTAGTATTAGAATAAAGTCAATCCTAAACTGCAAAAATTACCACTCAACAACCTCAGCAATCGGCCTCTTCCCCCGATCATGCTGAACGCTGAAGCCATACCCTTTATCGTAATCAGCTACTTCGGGATGAGCTGCAAAATAAGCCTTGATAGTGCCATGGCGGGAACCTGACAGGTATCTAACGTTAGCCTCTGATAGTCGGTACATCTGCCCTAGCTCTTCACCTTCGTTATAAGCCCGGATAGCCTCAATCGCGCGTCTGATTTTTCCTTAGCACTACAGGAGGCCTAACTACCATCGCGGTACTCCACTGCCCTGCCAACATCCGGTTGTGTGAGCGAGGCTTTAACGGGGGATACTGATGCCACAGCCATGTCCAAAACTTATGTCAAGTACCTACTGCTGTCCTGTGGCGGTAGCTTAACAGATATCTAGCAGCAAAGATTAGTACGGCTCAAGACCAAGACTCTTACGCAGTACGTTGGCTTCCTCTCGAAACTCATCATCGAAAAAACTGACTTGGTCGTCATTATTGCCCATACCAATGCCTATCTTTCCCTCATAACTGACTGTGTTGTAGCGAGGTGGAGGCGGGCTGTCAATTGCTTGCAACGCAGAGCACACCATTGGAGGAAATCGATTGCGCGCTAGCAATGCAGAAAGCTTATGCTCACCGGGCAGTTCTTTGAGGTAGACTCGCTGTCTACTGAGGAGCACATCAAGCTCTAGCTTAGCTACGGCAGGCTGGAAGAGCTGCGCGTTATAGCTTTGTATATCTGGTAGGGACTGAGCCACTAACGAACGGATTGGATGCGCCTCTATATCCTGCCTTTGGTTTTGGGTAGGTGATACCGAGAGCAGCAGCAGCTTGTACTGCTGCATCCATTGCTGGAGCTGGTTAACCACGTCAGGAACTTCATTCCCCGGCATCCACATATCTACAAGATAAATAATGCGCAACTTGAGGCTGATGATAGCCATGATCATTGCCGCATTGCCTTCATCATCTAGGAAAAGCGATGCATAGCGATCGGTGGACTCAATTAGTTCACCTGACGTCAGTTTGAAGACGGCTAGGGGTTCGTCAGGCTCGTCTCGATTGGGTCGAAATTCGATGAATCTAAAAACCATGATTGTTTTGTTTGTACTCCATAACCTGCAGCTGTTAAAGCTAGACCTAAGGCGATGACCGAATCATCGTGAGCACTACCTCCGGCTTCTAACTTTCCTGTATCGGTCCGTCGGAAAGCTAATAACTCCTCAACCAAAGGGCACGGAGGAATAGCGAGGTGCCCTTTTTCGAGTGCTAGAACAATACGACCGACAGCAACTTCTTTTGATGGGGCGCTGGTGTGAAATCCTTCAATGTGTTGAGCAGAGCAAACAGATATTAGACTTTCTAGATAAAGCTGACCAATAGAATTGCTTTCGCACAAGGTTGTTACTGGATCGTATCGTTTTAAAATGTCAGCGATTACGTTCAAATGGACTTCTGACGGCTGCTTTCGGCGGCGATATAGATGAACCAGCTTAAATTGTTCACCTTCTTTTTTGAGGACTGCACAAACGCAGTAGTCCTGTCCCATGGCGGCTGCATCAATACCGGTATAGTAAACAGCATTTGTATTAGGTCCTTCAAGTTCTCCGCTAATTGCCTTTTGGATATCCTGGAAACTGAAAACAACGGCATCTGCACCGGAGTCAAAATGTAGTTCGTACTCGCTAGCTAGCTGCTCATCGGTCAAGTCGAACTCAGTTTTGACACGCGCTAGAAAATCTGGCTCATTCTTAAATCGGTCAATCGCTCGCCAGTTGGTTACCACACCAATTTGACCTGTCGAGGAAACCAGTTCTTGGTAGGGAGCCGTCTTATCTGCTCGAATCTCTGATAACAATGTTTCTAGAGAATCACCTCCCTGAGCAGATTTACCCAGATGCTCATAGTAGTAACTCAGCTTTGAACCGGCTGTTCCCACAAAGATCAAATTTCCAGGGTATCCCCAGGTCATCGTAGGGGCGACGACGCCAACAACTTCTTTCAAGTTACTGGTATGGGATGCCTCTTCAACTAAAGCCAAATCGATTGACTCCAACCCTCGTCCTGTTTGCTCAGCACCTTCAGCACCGAGCTTTGGATTACTGCTACGAAAATGTAGCATGCTATTTGTTCCAGCGAACTCCAGCAAGCTAAGGCTATCAGATAACAACTTAGTCCCTTGTGGTAGAAACTTCTTTACACGGCGACATAGCAAGTGTGCATCAGCTGTTGTTCGATGAATTAGCAGACCACTGAATTGCTGTCTAGACAAGGCAAGATAAGCCATTAGCGCGAGCAATGTACTGGTTTTACCAGTCTGACGACTACTGAGTAACGCAATGGTCCGCCGCTCAGTTTGCAGCACTAAATTAGTGAATGAAACCTGCCATGGGAATAATTCAAATGGCTGAAGCCCTTTTTCTGTCTTAATTTTGAGCGTCTGGCACCAATCAGAGAATACAACGCCGGCAAGTGGAGGCTGGGTAGGTTGGCTAACTTCTTGGAACGCAGATATTGACTTTCTATGCTGCTGCAGGCCCATCAGTGCCGGAGAGCTCGACCACCTTCTCAAACCGCTGTTTTTCAATTTTCGACAGCTCACTGATTAAATTCTCCAGTCCTGCTATACGGTCGTTTGACGTCCGAAATGATTCAATTAACTGAGTGATGCCCTGCACCAATTGGGGCAGTTGTCGGGGACTAATGTCGTTTGGTGCGACTTGCTCTAACAACCCAGTAGTTAAGTCAATTTTGGATTCAAGCAAGCTTCTCAGATTTTCTTTTAGCCAAAGCTCATCCTGATAGGCTACAGCAACATCATCTTGAGACCCTGTCGCGGCAGCTAGCCTAGCTTGATGCTCTAGCTCTTGTTGAGTGAACAGCTCAACAGCATCCTGAAAACTTTTCTGCTTTTGCCATTTATAAAACGTAGTTCGGCAAACACCCGCCGCTTCAGCCGCCGCTGTATCTGTCGAATTTCTGGCCAGCGCTGATGCTGCTTTGATCTGCCCAATCGATAGAGCCATAACTGTTCAGAAGATGTCTATCTTTGATTACTAGTGTTTAGTTCAATTTTATCGAACTTTTCAACAACTTTCAGATTGAGACATCTATTAATAAAAACACCATGGGATGGGACCTCACCGACCAGTGCGGTAATTTATGGTGATTGGATCAACAACAACCGTATCCTATCTCTTGGCCTAAACATTACTTACGCGACTACCACCACGGGATAGCGGTCACTCAAAAAAGGCAAACGATCAGCTGTAACTATAGTCACTAGAGGATTCTGGTTGACTTCTGCGTTGCCCAGAGCGCCAGCGCTGTTCGAACTCATCAACAGCGGCTGCCGCTCCTTCGTAAACTTCCTGCCGGACATTGCTGCCTGCGCCATTCACATTAACGGTGATATTAAGAGTCACAGGACCACCGGTGGAAGATGCTCTAGCCTCCCTGTCGGAGCTGGCGATGCCCCTTTCCCATGGTGAAATATGGGATGCTACGTTGTTGCGAGCTATTCTGCTAGCGGCTTGAGTTCTTGCGACTTGTCCACCATCTACCTGAGAAAATGCATACACTAAACTTTGTGCTTCTTGGTCCCACTGTCTTGGCGCATTAGGGTGAGCGCTGCGCTGAGTTAGGTGGGATTGATGGTAAACATCGCCACCTGCGCGGCTACGATTATCTAACATGCCAGGATTTGAGCCGCGCCCTTCAAAGAAGGAATCGATCGCAAAGTCTAAATTCTGAATCTGGCTTCTTGAACCCCACTCCATTGAGGGCCGCTGCTGAAAGATACCTAAACTGTCTCTATCGCCGCCGCTCAGGTTAGTTAAGGTGCTCTCCTGAATAGCCGTGGCAATCGCGGCCCTAATTTCATTATCGGTAGCGCCAAGCTGTTTGCCGCGCTGATAAATGCGTCGAGCAATTTGATATTGGTCCGAGCTAATGTCTCTCCCTTTTACGGTGAGTCCATCAGGCATAATGCCGCCGCCTGCTGTTGCTGTAGGCAGATCTCTTGATGATGGCAATGTCCGCCGGTTGTCACCATGCCCTGTTTTGATAACTACATTGCCATCTGCGTCAAGGATATTGGCAAAGTTGCCATAGTCACTGGCTTGGCCGTATTCGACCCGGCCACCGGAGACCGACGGTAGCATCATCTCCGCACCAGCTGCCGATGCACCATGGCGAGATTCACCACCTTGGGGCACGTAATAGTCAAAGCTATGCCAGTTTGCATGGATGCTATGGTCATGGGCCGCCGCTGCCCGTCGCAGAAGCTTTATTTTTTCATCTAGGCCTGCTGTATGGTCATACGTTTCGCCAGCAACGCCGCTATTACTAAATTCAATCCGGCGATCGTCTGCAGCATAGGCTTCTGCCATTTGGTCAAAGTAGCCCGCTATCTGTTCCCAGGACTGACTTTTGTTGAATTTGGTATCGATGTGATACGCGCTCGAGCCACCGATATTAGCCGATGGCCCCGTAAACAAGCCCGATGCAAACGCACCGCCACCACCTGGGCCGCCGGGACCACCCATGCCGCCGCTTAGGCTTTGAAGCGTTTGTACCATGGTAGCAATATCAACTGTCACCCCGATCAAGTCTCTAATCGACTGATCTATGCTCGCCATGAAGCTGGTAGCATCTGAGATCGCGCCGAGATGCGCTTCCATGAGCGGGAATATTTTCTCGGTTTGTTCCGTCTGATATTCAGTGATGGCGGCCTGATGTTCTTCAGTGAGCGCGAGCAGGTCAAACTGTTCTGCTGCTAGGGTAAATCGTTCGTCGTGGAGTTCTTTGGTGAGTTCGCTGTGCCCAATACCCGCACCCAGGATATCTTCTAGGGCCTTGAGTAGGTCACCCAGAGTATTGCCGCCCCCTTGAAAGGCAAAGACCTGATCTCCTTCAGCAAATTGGAATGTGTTGTACCCCTCGCGTGCTGTAACACCATGGCCAGGCGTATCGTTAAAGCGAGCGGCAACGCCCTTTACAAAGTTGCTTAGGGGACCGTCAAATTTTCCATCAAAACCAACGCCTGTATCACCACTGGTAAATTCTTCATAGCTTCTAGCACCAGCAATACGGCCAACGGCACCAAACTTTTCAGCTATGTTGTTATCCTTTGCCCATTGCGCGAGGGCCTTCGCGGCTTCTGTTCCCTCTTGTACGAATGGGATAGCCTGGTCCGTAATAAACGGGATGGCTTGATCCTCAATGAATGGTAGAGCCGTATCCGTGACGAAGGTACCAAACCGGTCCATCACGGCCAGAATGGTTTCTTCTATGGCCGCTAGGTCTAGATTGTCTGATATCCAGCCATAGATATTGGCCATCCACTCGTCGGTCTTGGTCATCAAGTTCTGGAAGTTACTCATCACCTCCATTTGCTTGTTATGTCGTTCAGCCTCAGCCTGCCGCGCCTGGTCCGCTGGCGATGCATTGAGCTGCGCTAATAGTTCATCTACCTTGCCAGCACCCTCGGCTGTACCTGTTGGCAGCTGCCCACCGTTAGCAATTGAAATATTAGACAGCTGTTCAAAGGCTCTTAAATCTTGAGCCGTGGCATCGCGACCGATGAGGCCAGGTAGCAGCTGGGTGCCCATCAACCGCTGTAGGTTGACGTTACCTGCCATCTGCTCACGAACAAAATTAGGATCGGAGGCTGCTGCCGCCTGAAAGTCTTCTCGACTCATGCCAGAATGCTGCATCATCTGATCACCTAAGAAGCCCATGGCCTTACTAGCATTGACCATCTGGGTTTCTTGGTCGATAAACCGACGGTCAATTTGATGTTCTTCTACACCAGCCAGTCGTAGATACCCGGCCTGAGTACTGTATGGATCACCGGCCCCACCCATGGACATGTAGGCACCCATCCCAGCCTCGGCAAGCTGTGGATTCTCTTTGAAAAACCGCGACGCTTGTGAGTCAGTCCCAGTCAAATTGGCTAAGACGCCCTGCAGCTGGCCAAACGCGCGATCGCTCATCAATGAGCCGGACTGAGAAACTGATTGTGTACGAGCCGAGTTCATAAACTCGCCATACATCTGGATATTGGATTCGAAGCCAGCCGAGATGGCACCGCCCACCACCTGGGCCATGTAATCGCGCAGGCCGTCACTGCCGCGATCTCCGCCGGTCTGAACGTAGCCTTGGTACAGGTCTATCGTTGCTTCAGCATTTAGACCGAGTGCCCGGGTCAGCTGCTGAATAGCGGGGATCAGCTGGGCCGCTTCGCCAGCATTGCCAGCTACTCGACTTGCCTGCAGCCGCCCCATTTGAGATAGAGTCTCTTCTACCTTGTAGCCCTGTTCGCTACCCAGTCCGTAGTCTTGCAACGGCGACAGCTGATCCAGGCCACCAAATCGTCTAGCTAGGTCTGTTGCATCAGCGGTATAGGCACGGGCACCGCCAGCGCCGGTAGATAGCCCCTGTAGAAAATTACCGGCCATACCGCCGATACTGGCACCCGCTGCCATGCCAGCCGGACCAAACGGCAAGCCAAGTAGCCCACCGACCGCGCCGCCGGCAGCACCGAAAAAGTTACCCTGGGCAACCTGATTAACGGTCTGGTTACCCAAGTTCATCAATGCATTAGCTTGCTGCCAGGCTAGATTACGCCGCGCTGTTTCATTCGTTTTACGAGCTGTATCAGCACTTTCTGAGGTGATCTCTGTTAGCGCTCGAACCGCATCAACTAGCTCGCGCCACGGCACATCGCCACCGGTTGAACCTAATGCATTTTGAAGCGCGTCGTGGCTAGCAGAAGGAGGTAGAGCCATACCCGGAGACATCGCGCCACCGGACATCCCTGCAGCCCCAATATCAATACCACCTTGCATTCTGCGTAACGCTTCTGCCTGCTTGCGCTCAATATCTTGCAGGTTGCTATCAAACGACGGTGCTTCTGTCGCATCGAATATCAGCTCAACTTTACGCTTATCCACCCTGTTCATCACCTCGCTCTGACTGGGAATCTTAATTAGCTACAAATGCAGATCAATTGAAATGGCGCTGTCCATTGATATAAATGCCAATCATCTGAGAAATGATTTGATCCGTTGCGATCTGGCCTCGATAGTTTCGTGGTGGACCAGTAGTGTAGGCATCGTAGCCACCAGGTAGCTGCATAAGGGTGATATCAACTGCATGGGGCCACGCATTGCAGACCCAGATCATCCAGCCCGCTCGCCCTTTACAGGTTGCAAATCAATAACAACTTGCTGTTGCTGGGTCGTCAAACAGTTCCATACACAATACAATTGCTTACCCAAAGCCTCTGCAACCGAGAGATACTGCCCCCAGTTATCGATGGTTTGTAAAATCTCTAAGCATATCTGCTCCCGCTTCGTTAGATCAGGGATAGGAACAGGTAGGTCCACCCCTTGCCAATTCGATGGGACATGATTGTAGCCATTGGGAGTAGTAATAGAAGATCTATTACCGGTAGTGACTACCGGTACTTCGGTGGTTACGGCTGTAACTGTCTCGATACAAGCGTTTTGGACGTTATCTACCGAGATCATTGTTTTTTCAGTTTTTGCTGCTTTATCGCGCTGTTGCAACTGATCAAAGATTGCCTCTCGTGAGTAGGAATACTCAATTTCATTAGCTACTCCGTTTCGGGAAAATTTAAATCGTTGAGTATTGATTTGCTCAACTGGATAAAATCGTTGCTGCTGCCCTCGTGGGCCTCGACGCTGAGCCTTACCCAAGCTGTAGCCGACTTTCTCTAGTACCAGCCGAACGATGGTAATGGGCGGATGTCTCTGACTGATGCCTACACCCAAAGCCAGTTTTAATGCTTTGACGTTATCCCTTGCTTTCTGTGAGATCGCTATAGCCAACTCATGATCAGCATGGATTTTTTCGTCTGTCTCAGCCATGGCCAGAAGTTTTGGCACCTCCAGCCATTCCAGTGCTGCAATCTTAAGACTGAGACTACCCCGCGACACATCGGGCATCCATAGCTCATTTGATTGACTGGATTCTAAAAGCTCATCAATTTTGTTTCGATCACGCTCTCTTAAGTGCTGTCTGCCTATCGTGAGGTAATAATGCAGCCTAAGTCTGGACGACCACCCATACTGATCAAGCATATATAGATCTAAAGTTGGATCAACACCGTAGCGATTTACAAGCGCTTTGCGCTCCATCTCTAATCCTTGCTGCTCGGTCTCGATGCTACGAGCCTCGAGTTGTTTTTCATAGTCAGCGTCTGTGATGGTGTCAGCTTCACAAACGGCTGTGCCATGGTCAACTAATCGTTGATGGCGATCCCCTTTAGTCTCTTCTCGTACTATTTTGATGACATCGTCGTCTGATGGCCCTAGCTCTATAACGGTTTGCCCCTCATCCCTGAGGCGTGCGATAACGACATCTCGATAGGTCGCTAGCCCTGCATTATGACGAGCGGCGTACTGGCTCCAGGCATCGACAGCTGCGGGTAAAAAGTTGGTGCGAAGGTTGTCTCTCCCCGCGTCAAACAGCTGGCTCAGAATAGATTTTGCCTTCTTATCCTGGCTATCGCCTAATGCTCTCCACCAGGTTTCGCCACCGCCGACAACCTCAAGACCACGAGGAGCTACGTATACAATCCGGTCTACGGGGGCTCTCAATCGAGCCAGAGACTGTCGAACGGAGTTTTCGCTTAGGACCCCCTGATAGCAGCCATAGACTGCATGAAAATGCTCTTTTAGGTCTAAGCTGATGCCAGTTTCGACAGACGGTGAACAAATGACAACATCATATTCAGCAAATACCTTATTCGCTTTGTTGATGCATCCAAACGCTGGATGACCTTTCAAAGAAAGAGTTTCAGAGTCTACTCGTAAGAGCCGCAGCTGCGGAAATTTCTGGCTCCAGCGCTGTTCCAGTGCAATGCTAGAAAAGCGTCCCTTCTGTTGCTGAGAATCAGTCATTACCAATAACCGATGACCAGACATTAAGGTCTCTTCCGCATCTATGAGCCATGCCTCTGGTTTTTCCTGTACATAGCAGGTGTAGGCGCTCTCAGAATAGTGACTTACAGCAACCCAAGGCTCCAATTCAGGTTGCTCGCCAATACCTCGAACCGCATCTAACGTAATCCGGTCTAAGTCGGCATCCATCAAGAGAACACGTCCTTGGCTATTAGGATAAAGCGCATTAGCTAACAACGTTCTTAGTTCACGCAAAATAGGGACTCGCTGAGAACGGATAGTTGAGCTATTCAGTAATTCCCAAATAACCTGAGATGCTTCATCGATGATGATCAGTGCATTTGTCCAATTGTTGGCGTTAAATCGAGCTTGGCTTTCAGGATGACAAGAATGCACGCACATAGCTGTTCCATTAGCAGCTACTTCAGCTCGTGCTAACTCACGTTGCTCACGTCCGCCATCGTTCATCTCGTAAACCGAGAGTACTCCTACCCGTTCGGCTAAGGCAGTGGTCAGCTGAATCCTATGGCTGAGTAACAACACACGCTGCCCTTGTTCATGAGCATTGTGAGCTATCACTTTGGCAACCTCCGTCTTGCCGGTGCCCTTAGGAGCTTTAATAGCAATTAGCTTGGCTACATCTGGAATAGCATTCACTAATCCGCTGTCGGTTAGATATTTGATGTCGGTTGGCGCTATCCAGTTAGGCTTGAAGCCTAGTTCAGACTGACATCGAACGGCAAATGCTTCATAACTTACAGCCTTCTCATAAGCGTCATTGAATACGCTAACGCCAAGAGTAGTTATCAGATCATCAACCCCTTTGCCTAGTTTTGGATCCCATTCAATGATCTTTACGGTGCAGCGTTTTCGCCTAAACGCTGACGAGAGCTTGAATATTTCGGCTCTCACGTTACGTACTGTCGAAAGCTTCGTGTCTTGATCAAAAACGATATAAAACGTCCGACCTTCGACTGCAAAGAGTTCTAGTTCTGCTATCAGCTCACGGGCTTTAGGCTTGTTCCACATCGATACACCAGGCAAGGCGATCGCAGCATAGCCAGCACTCAGAAGGCAACAAGATTTTTTGAACCCTTCGGTCAAGAGGATGGGGATATCTTTGTTGTTCCTAACGTTCTCCCAGTATGTCCGACCTACAGATGGGTCGTTTGGATCGATATCTCCGAAAAATGCGCGTGACTGAACTCCTTGTGGATGCTCGTATTTGACAGGCTTATTAGTCTTGACCCACCTCCCGGTTCTATCCTTTTTCCAGCCGTCGCGCGGACAATCTGGCTTATAACAGCCCCAGACCATCTGCTCCCAATGATTTAGTGGATCGAGGCCTCTTCCGCGCCATCCATTATCGACAACAGGTGTTAACCGTTCATATAGTCGCCGAATTGGCGCTGTCGCGTACTGTTGAGCATGCCCTCCGAGCTGAGAAATCTTGTGCTCAACAAGCCATTCCAAGACATTATCTCCGCCAACTGATTCGAAATTGGCAGCAATGATGTCATCGCTGATAGAGCTAGCCTGAAACTCTTTTTTGTGAGCCGCTTTTATTAATACGTTTGCTATATGGGGGACGGCCAATGCAAAAAGATTAGTCATGACCTTACCCCTTTCACGTAGGTAAGACCCATGCAATCGAATGTTGCGATTAGGCCGTCGAGCGCTAATGAGGCATCAATATTCCATGGCTGGCTGAGAAGGAAATTCTCATACCTAGCCAGCCAGCGTAATGGTGGGCTAGCGTCTGGAGACCTACCCTCGGCTTGTTCCTGAGCCGAGAATAATTCAAGCTGCTGAAGTTCTGCATCACTCTGCTGGGAGTGATCGATTTGGTAGGTATTGGTTATAATCATTTTGTTAGCTGGTTCGCTGACAACCGACCGTCGCCCCGCCAAGAGCTTTTAGTCGGTAACGCAAAAAGGCACGCCCGAAATCCGGGTGTGCCTTTTTGTTGTGTTATTGGATTTCTGAAAAACCGCTTAGTTCAGCACGCTCAGCGAACATGCTGTGAGTTCCTATGTAGCGGCGGCCAGTTGTTGCGGGACCAGATAGAGTATTTCGATCAAACATATATTAGCGCGTGAGTGCGTTGTATCGCTGTGCTATCAATAGTTCTGATTTATCGAACTATTGATTTGTGTCGTCAACTCGATACATCTGTATCGAAAATGTGGCTGAAAAACCCTGTGACCAGTTGCGATCGCAGCTGACCTATGGCAGACTATGGGTACATAAATTTGAATTCGGCTTTTGTAAACCTCCAGGTCTCTCACCCCCTGGGGGTTTTGCCATATTAGAGCTTATTTAAGTCACCGCATCACCTCCTTTAATGGGCTAAGAATACGCTTCAAATGCTGATCGATCAAGGGCTAAGCCGCATCGAGCCGCTCCCATATTTCGTTAATTCGGCTTACTAACTGGCCAACTAATTGCTGGAATGCTTCAGTAAATGCGCTGCGCTGCCGTTGCGCTTCAGCTCTGTCAGCCTTACCTTCGTCAATCAGAGTCTGTAGCATTGTTTCGGTTTTTGCCTGTTCTGATCTGATCTCAATGTCACGTTCATCCATCGCTTGCACTATTGCTCCGAAGGATGAATCGGTGTAATCCTTTGCATCTTCGAATCCTTTCGAAATGTCAGCTCTCAGTTGCTGCACAGATTTGTTGGTTTCCTTAACCAATGTTGAAGTCTCAGATGCCTCTGCTCTCAATGACTTAACTGAGTCATTAGTAATAGCAACAGCTTTAACTAGCTCTTCAATGCTGGACTCTATGCGATCTAGCCGATCTTCACTCATCACTTAGCCCCTCTAGACTGCTCAGACTCATACTCGGCGGCAATTGCTTCGTCCTGTAGTGCTTCATTGGCTGCTGTTTCAAGAAAGAAGGCTACCAAGCTTGATAGACTGCGCCCTTGTCGCTCAGCCTGAATCTTTAATACTGCCTCGACGTAGTCAGGAACTGACGCAAAAATGCGTTTTGCCACGGTCATACCCTAATCACCTCATGCGGACAACATTAGCACTTGTGCAGCACATACGCACAATAGCAAATATGCTGCTACTAAGCAAATATAGACATACATTTTTAACTTATAAGTTGCATATTATATGCATGGATGCTATTGTACATTTTAAGCGCATATGCAGCACATACGCACGACATATGCAAATCCAATACGTCAAACACAGGTTGATCACTATGCAAGACACATCCAAAACACTACGTACTCATACTCTTAGCGATATAGCTAACACCGCTCAAGTACAAAAACGTGCTGTTCAGTCGTGGTTGGCGAAAGCTAAAGAATCTCATGGCGAAATTGGGGTGATTATCGGCTCAACGCGCCATTTTTCTAATGCTGAACGCGATCTATTGCTGTCATATCAGAGCAGTCGACAGACTGCTGACACTGCTCCTGAGCCTTCAGTGACAGAGTCCGCCGCACCTGTCGCAATCACAGTGATTGAAGGCAACCACCGCAACACCCTGACAGCACCGCAATTCCCCACGGAATTCAACCTCGGCTCGCTCCGGTCTGAGCTAGCCACCGTAGATGCTCATGACGATCCGCTGACGCTGGCTGAGCAGTTTATTAATGGTGCTGATTCATTAATGGATGCGATGGCTGAGGATGAAAAGTCCATGGCCCAGAAGATTGCCCAGACTAGGCAGGCGAGGCAGGCCGTGGGCCGCAAGGTTGACCAACTGAAGCGTCGTAATGACATCTATGCGCTGCGTACAGAGCTGCTGGCCGACCGCCAAAACGTAGAGACCGCTGCACTTAACGAAGATTTTTCGGTACTGCAATCCATGGGAAAGCAACCGGAGGCGTGAGATATCGTCTGGCTCTGGCCCTGGCCGCATTAGCTTTGGCCATCTTGACCCTGGGAGGTATCTACGCCGCTACATATTCAAGTCCACCGTTACCTTCGACACACGATGCTTGACCTCTTACCGCTATTTGCCCCGGCACTCCTAGTGCTTTGGCTACTCGATTCAGGAGAGTGATGTATACACGCAACCGCTACGGCAACAACAACTTCTTTCAAGCTTTTTTCTGGGTGCTCGTCGGGTTCATGATTGGTCAAATCGTCCGCCTTGATGTGGGCATCGCCCCTCGGTCATCTACTCCTCAGCCCACACAAAACGCATTGTATCTGGAGTCCTAGTTATGCAAATTGATAACGATATTCTTGAGCAAATTCAAATCGGCAATGAAGCTGAGCGCGACTCAATCGCCCGTCAGATTTTGGCCGATACCGAACAGTTTTTACGAGATACCAAAGGGGTTCAAACAGACGCTGAGCAGCGAGTTAACACCTTGTTTAAGGCCGCCGACTATGCCCCTGGTGATGTGTTCGCACCACCTGAAACTATCCCTGGCTACGATGAGGCCACCTATCAGGGCCTTAAGCAACTAGCTGTCGAGCAATCCCGTGCCCTCGATGTGGCTGAACTGGTCGCTAAAAACCACGTCAAGGCTGAGCGTGTAGAGTCTCACTATGCTGATGCTGCTCTGGTTAATGCAGGTACTCAGGTCAAATATCAGAACATTGCTAACGAAGGTCTGAAGCTTCAGCAGGCAATTCAGGTGGGAGAACTCATCACCGCTAAGACTGAGGGCCTACTGATTGAAACTCAGACTCAAGGGGTTAAGAATCTAACGGCTCGCAAGTTGCTAGAGATTGAAGCTGAGCGGGGTAATGCGCTAATTGAAGGCGCGGCGATTGAGGTTCAAGGCATCCGAGCCGCTAACAATTCCCGGCTGATCGAATCAAGCAATGATTTCAACTCCCTAAAAAGTGCAGCCCCTGCCGTCTAGTGTGAGCGGTCTAGAAAGTAAAGTTTCTAGACCACCCCGTTCCCTTAAACATCCACGTAAAAAGGAACTCTCGAATCATGACACAGAAAAACGTTCAACCGCCGCTCATCCAGGCGTTAGGGGCTTACATCCTAGATAATCCTGCTTTTAGTGCTTGGGTGGGGTCTATGGCCCTGGCTACCTGTCTCAGCCTGGTCGGTGGTCCTAACGTTCGTCCAGTGGCTTCCGGTATGGCTACAGGGCTATTAGGAGCCGGTGTGGGTGTGGCTATCGCCAAGCAACAAAATGCTAAGGCCTTACGAACGGCCCAGATTGACAAAACCCGGTTTGAATCTGAGCAGCGCCAGCTAGAGCAAGAAAAAAATGCGATCGCAAAGTCTAAAGCTGACTTAGACAAGGCTGAAGCCAAGCTAACCGCATTTCAAGCGCAGCTTAAAACCGAATCGAATACGTATAAAGACCGCATCCTGGTTGAGCAAACCCGTTTAGCAGAGACCAAAGCTCAAAAAGCGATTGACTCTATGCAAGCCAAGCTTGAGGCTGCATTGGCTGATAAGGCTGCTGTTCAGTCCGAATACACCACCCGCATGGGTCAGGTGACCGAGACTGCCAAGAAAGTCGTTGCGGTCAAAGAAGAACACGTTACCAAGCTAACGGCAGCTGCGGAAAAAGCCATTGATACCCGAGATCAGGTGCTGACTGATGAGCGTGGCCAGGTCAACGGGGTTCTAGAACGGTTGAGTCGTGAAATCAGCGTTATGGCTACAGAGCTAGCTGCCCAAAAAGAGCTGGTGGCTAAGCTCCAAGCCCCTAAAGATTTCCCACTTCGGAGCCTAGAGGCTGATACCGGCAATGCTATCCGCCAATTCTTGCATCAGCGTGGCATTATCTTGAGTTGCGATCGCATTGGAAAGGTTCACTACGGCTCAACGCCCATCTACTTCGAACCCATCACCTGCGAGGGTGCAAAGTCCATTGAGCCCCATCTAGACGCCCTACACCTGACGCTAGGACTGGCCGAGGTACCTAAGGTAGCTATCGAGCAAGGCAAGGTCAAAATTACGGTTCAGCTATCCCAGGAAAAAGCGCCCAAGCGATCGCCTATTCGCCATATCTCCATTGGTGACGTTGAGAAAGCATTGCTGCCTTGCTTCCACCTGCGGGTATCAGGGTTCACCGGCTCCGGCAAGTCGGTCATGCTCAACTATCTAATTCGACTGTTTGAGGAGGATATGGGCAGTCGGGCCATTATCTTTGATCCAAAAGTTGACTTTCCATCGGCCAAGTATTCAAACAATAGGGTATTCCGTGGCCCCAAACGATGCATGGACAATATCGACCTAATTGGCGATACCGTTAGTGTCCGTCAGGAATCAAAAGTGCAGAATGATGAGCGAGGTTTACCTATCCCTGAATTGCACCTTGAACCTCGTCTATTTTTGATGGATGAGCTCAAGGATCAATATAATTCAGCGATTGCCCGTGACGATGAAGAAATGGCGATTCCTAAGGCTAAACGGGGCAACTACGCACGGTCCTTTAAGCGGTCTGTTCAGAAAGGGTTAGAGGTTGGACGCGGCTTGAAAGTTCGGGTTATCTTTTCCACTGTAACTGATGAGTCTAGCGACTTCGGATTCAAGAATAATGTGTTCAAACAATCGGCAACTATCTATCTAGGTAATCAAGCCGTTACCGCATTAGATAGCGACTATTTATCATCAGTAACTCCTGAGAAAAAAGCGCAACTAAAGCTTGAATTCAAAGCCCGTCAAGGAGCCGGTCAAAAGTATATTGCGCTGTTCTATAACGGTTCAACCAATGAGGTCTTTTACTTCGATGCTGAGGGAGTAGCGGATATCCGAGCTGACCAGGATTTGAAAACGAGCGAACTCCAAAACCCCCCTATCTCGTCCAGCCCAGACCAGGTGGACCAAAGTCAGGAAAGCTCTTCTGCACAAGACGACCCGCCTGGACCAGCACCAATGGACGGACCAGCAACGGACCAGCAATTGCCCACGCTGGACCAGGCACTGACCGACGGTGTGGATTGCCCTCATTGCGGTACAAAAACCACTACTCAACGCGGTAAAGCTGTCGATAACAAAAACCGCGTTCGTATGGTTTGCTCAAAGGGTAAAAAAGGAGGTTGCTCAGTCGATACCTTTCGTCTGAAAATCATCTAAATCCAGTTCCTGAAATAGTATCTAGCTAAGCAATCGTCAGAAATGAATAGCAATAAGACTCCTGAAAATCAATTAATTCAAGTTGAGTTTAATCCTGCTTTCCCTGGATGGCGCTGGGTTATTGAAACTCAGTGCGAAGGTACAGTAAAAGACCTTCAGTATTTTCCTAGCAAAGCTCAAGCATACTCAGATGCCCAGGAAGTTTTAGAGCGAGATCGTCAGCAGAAGATCGCATGGAACATCATGAAAAATGCGTTTTCAACAGCTCAGCTGATAGGCATCAGCTCGTATAACTTTCTCCAAGGATTGGGCTGGCTTTGCTTTCATGCATCAGAACTAGAACGGGCTACCGGCCATATCGAAAAAGCTGCATATGCGGTTGCTAGAAGGGATTCATTGACGGCGGACGATATGGCTGAGATTATTCGCCGAGTAATCGATGAGGAAAATCATGACTAATCAAACATTGCTGCAAAGGTTAGACAATCTTGAAGTAAAAATGACTCGCCTGCGACTCCAGCTTTCTGATGTTATGGCTGGTAGACAAGCTGAAGAGCCCATCCAAACCCAATGGATTAGACCAAAGGCTGCTTCGGTACTTTGGGGGCTTAGTGATTCCACGTTACGAAAATATCGAACTAAAAAATGGACTGATGGTTCATGTACATGGGTGGAAGGTGTTCACTGGCGGAAGCGAAAAGGATATAACCGTGCCGTTGTCGATCATTGGTTTGCTCACCGATTCGACCGGGAGGCTCATCAGTTGTTCGTCAAGCGTTGGTTGAAAACATCTAATCAGCAGTTACCTTCAAACTCGAAAAAGGGAGAATACGCCGAAATAAGAAGCTGATAGCTTCGATTCCCCAGGATATAAGTACTGACGCTCAGAACCTGGCGTTTCGAGTAAATCAGGCATAGAAAAGCCAAGCGGTAGCTGTGGGCATAGTTTCTGGCTGCCGCTTGCGTTTTCTGGCTTTAAACGGTTAAACATTTAACCATTTAAACGTCTAACCGTTTAGACAGGTAATCATCAATAGCTGCTTCAGCAATATCTGATAATTCCATCTCTAATTGAGCGCCCCCCACTTTGAGCCGTTTGTGCAAAGACTTAGTGATGTAGACCGTCAGTTTTGTATAGTCATCCGACTTGCTTTTTACCGGACTAGTTGATGTTGGCTTGAGAGCTGACCGATCAGACTTCTTGGACTTGCCGACTTGGCCCATAAGACCACTAAATCGATTTTCTTTAGCCATCGATCATTAACTCCTTACCAACTTTGCGGTAGCACTCCCACGCGATCCGCCTCATGCTGTCCCCCTTCACCTTGTCCACAGTGGTCCCCTGTTCAGCGGCTTTTCTGAAGCAATCCAAAAATCTAATCTGAGACTCAAACAAAGGAACCCCCTCATCGGTTAAAGCGGCCCTGGCATCGCTGCCCCTTGAACTGGGTTTTGGTGGAATGAGAGTTAGCAATACTTTAAACGTCTGAGCGTCTAAATGTTCAACCATTTGAAGCATTGCTCCCATAGCTAGAGCATCAGGGGATGTAGGTACAACCAAGATGTCACAGCCACCTGCTAAGGTGGCTAGTTCTTCAATGGACGGACGAGCCGGTGTATCGATAACGATGTGCTCAGCATTGCGAGAATACTTAACAGCCTGAGCTTCATCACAAACTTGAAAGTCGAGATTTCCAGCACTGGCCCATTGCAATGCTGAGCGGTTTAGATCGCCATCTACAAGTAAGGTGGGTGCATCACCTTGAAGGTATGCTGCCAAGTGCAAAGCCGTTGTGGTCTTGCCAACGCCCCCCTTAAAACTGGCTACGGTCACAATCATCAGATTCACCTGTAACTAACCGGAGTGTATCAGTCGTTTGGTCGGTTAAACATATAGCCAGTTAAACGTCTAGCCGTTTGAATGTTTAGACGGATAAATTCTCAAGCATCTAAATGTTCAATTTACCTTAAAACTATTTTCACTTCTATCTTGACAAGTGCAAATAGTTAACGCTATAGTGTAAATAGTTAAGCGAACGGGCAAACCCAGGACCGGCCACCGCACGGTATGAGACCAGACACCGGGCATCCGTCGCTTACTGCCCCTCACGACACGCTGACCCATGGCCACGAAGACGACTAAAGCCATTCCCGTTGATCAGTTCATGCAGTACGCTGACGGGCAGCGTAAAACCTATCAGCGGTCGATTGCCGTATTCCTGGCTAAGTTGTCGGCCCTGAAGTCTGAGACGTCTATCAAGACCCTTTGTGCTGATACGCTGGAATCGATTAAGGGTAAGTCTGATAAGCCGAATACCTGGAATGTCTGGGTCAGTGCGTACCGCAATTCAATCCGTAAGTTTCAGGCCGATATTGAGCTAAGCGATCGCAATAGCTTTGAGAATCCATCCCCCAAACGTTCAACCGATGCAGCCAACGGTCGCACCCACTACGCGCTGAAGTGGCTCAACCTGGATAAGGCTGTCCATAACCAGCGCAATGATGAGAGTAAGACTAAGACCGATGCCCAGCGCGGTAATGCTCAACCGTTCGATCCATTTACAGCGATTGATGCGGCTAAGTCAGCTCTGTTATCGACCAGCTACCTAGAGCAGGCCGTCGCGGTTGAGTTTCTGATCGGTCGCCGCCCGACTGAGGTTCTAAAGGGCGAAGGGTTCAAGCTGGCCGGTAAGTATGAGATTGAGTTCTCTGGTCAGCTGAAAAAGAAACAGGGTGAAGCCAAGCCCTATATCATTTACACCCTGACCGATGCAGCGGATATCGTGGATGCCCTGGTTAGACTAAAGCGTGATGCGGATGTGAGAGACCTTGAGGGGGACAGCAATAAGCAGATTGATAGCCGCCGTAACAGCTCCATGAATGCCGCTGTCCGCCGCATCTTTAAGGGTGTGCTCAAGCCCCCGGTGGGAGAAGCCAAGCTGAGCAATAAGAACCTAAGAGCGGCCTATGTACAGTCAGCGGCCATCCTGTTCAGGAACCCACGGGAGTCGATGAGCAAGTTTGCAGAGCGGTTGATGGGCCATAGTTCAGTGGTGGCCACCGTCAGCTATGAGGATTATGTTTGCCTGGATGCTTTGGGTGATGAGCTGCCTCATGGTCAAAAGCGTCATGAACTGGGTGAAGTTCCCAGTACTCCCAAGGCCGATAAGCGGGCTACGGTCCACATCGATGGTGAGCTAAAGGAACGGTTCGACGCCTATGGCACCGGCACCCACAAAGAGAAAATCAACCAGCTGCTGAACGATGCGGATCGGGCTAGGACTCTAGAGGCTAAAGTAATCGAACTGGAACGTCAGCTTAATGTCATGTCTGAGGCTGCGGCCACCGCTAAACCTGAGCCGGAGTTCAAGCTATCAGGTACTGACTGGTCCCAGGTGCCCAGTGATGAGCTGAAGGGTAGTCAGGCCCCTGGCAGTGCTGAGGAAAAAATCAGACGCGCTATTGAGGCTATCCGGGCCTACAACGAAGGTAAAGAGCTAGGTCAGATGTATCGGCTATCAGAGGCTAACGTCAGATACCTGTCAGGTTCCCGGCATGGCACTATCAAGGCTTATTTTGCGGTCCATCCTGAGGTAGCTGATTATGACAAGGGGTATGGTTTTAGCGTCCAGCATGATCGGGGTAAGAATCCGATTGCTGAGGTTATTGAGTGGTGATTCGCTCTTTACGTTACAGCCTTACTTTTACAGCTAGACATATGAGTAACTCAGTAAAAAATATCATAATTACTTCTAATAGTCTTTTCCTATACCGGTGAAGCTCAGCTCTTGTAGTATAGTCACTTGCTGTTCCGAGCGAGTAAGGGTGATTTCTGTAGTTTTATTATAAAGACGAGCAAAATTATCGAAATTTAGGTAGTTTCTGATTCAGTGGTGTCCCAAATTTTATTACTGTTTTTTTGAGATCTGTGCACTTGAAAGATTGTGGAGCGGTCAGGCTGTTAATGGTTGCGCTAATTAATATTAATTAATGTCTCGGTTCTCTCATTTAGAAAAAATCTTTGAATATGACTGACGATATTGTAGATATTCTGGCTCAAGCAATAAGAGACCCGAAATTTGCAACGATGCTGGCAGAATCGCCAAAAGTAGCAGCTGAGTCAATTGAAAAAGTATTATCGGAGGAAGAAACTAAATTACTTGATACTGTTTCGTTGTCCCAAGTATCTGATATTGCTGATTTATGGGCGGCACTTGGGTACCCGAAAACGGACAATAGTAAAAGACAATTTGAGGATTTTGTTAACTTATTTGAAAAAATAAAAGGAGTCAGGCTTATGCTCGAAAATCTCATGGCTTTACTTGACCAGCAACAGCAGCAAAAGGGTCGCCGTTTTCTTGAGAATATGGTCGCCTTGCTTGACCAGCAACAGCAGCAAGGTGGAGGCCGAGCACTGCAAGATCTCG